>Ga0209755_10005156_pt1 | contig 15018 bp, 12 predicted proteins | sample TergutCo191P1_FD_187301 | JGI IMG/M metagenome (GOLD analysis project Ga0209755, IMG submission 187301) | Cornitermes sp. P1 segment gut microbial communities from Petit-Saut dam, French Guiana - Co191P1 (SPAdes) (version 2) | ecosystem: Host-associated > Arthropoda: Insects > Digestive system... | reverse complement strand
ATATATATATATATACACACACACACACACACACACACACACACACACACACATACACACCACACAACACATCAAACTGAGATTCCCACGTTACTAGACAGTTGAGTTACAAACACATCGTCTTTCAAACACGTAATGTTTCTATTACACGTATATTACTTTAAAATATTTTAGAGCATTTTCACTAGTTATGTGTTATTTCACTATTTCTGTCTCCTTGTTTCACTCAATTTTATACTTTTAATTATGGTAATTAATACTTGTATTTAGGTTACGGATATTGGCATCCAACTTGTGAGAATACGTAATTGTGTTGAGTATTTAATCCGTAACGTAACAGATCATAGCTGATAAAAATGGAATTGAGATAACTGAGGCGTGAAGAATTTAGTCTTATCACAGATGTGGATCTGAGTACATTACCTCAGAAGCAGTTGATCTTTCAGACTGAAACGCTGATAACATTAAGGGTACTCATATATTTAAATTGGAAGTTCTACAGTGTAAGAGCTGTGTTCTCATTGCAGGCTTCCGTGTTCGTTTGTAACACATGCGCTGCTTGGCTCATACCTTGTTCAGTCAGAGATTGGTGATTATGACGCAGATGAGCATGGCCGTAATTACCTCAAGGACTTCCGATTTGCTCCTAACCAAACTCCTGGGCTCGAAGAGAAGGTCATGGACCTTCACAGGACCCACAAGTAAGTTAAGAACATTGTTAAGTGTAAGTGTGGTGTTGAAGTATATTAACAAACTAGGATATTGCTCTCACCCACTTGTGTTGTTGGCCTGTGAAGGTGTGAGATGTGTGTAATTAAGTGGGGTGGAATGAGATGCCTTGACTATTGGAGTGTTGAAGTTGTTTTTAAGGGAATGGGACAGCTTGTTTTCTTGGGGGGGGTTGCAAATTCATTATCACACTGTTACCAGATGAGGGTTCTTGAACTGTCAAATCTAAAAAAAAGAGAGAGAGAGAGAGAGATTGCAGAACAAGGTCATTGAAAAAAAGGATGTATAGTGCACATGGAAATGCGTACAAAATTTTAATTGATATCTTGGAGCCAAGAGCTGAACAAACATGGGTGATGTAAGTGCATTTTTTTTATTTTTCATTTATTTAGTGATGCAGTCAGTCTCATATTGTATGACATAATAGGATGATAGGGAGTAATGGATCAGAAAGGGTGTGCAAGGATGTGTTTATGACTTAATTTCATTTGCTGTTGGTGTGGTGGTACAGGACAATGGAAACCCTCAGAATACCAATCTTGAGGCTGATATTTGAACTCAGGACATCCAGGATACAAAACAAAAATTATAGCCTCTCAACTGCTGTGATTAGTTTAATTGGGTTAGGCAGGATGATTATGTGAAGAGTGTTGTTAATGAAATTTGTTGTGAGAATGCAAATTTGACTGAGGTTGCTAAGTATATGATTTTTGTTTTTCTGTTTGCATTTTCAGGGGACAAACGCCAGCAGAAGCAGAACTTCATTACCTTGAAAATGCCAAGAAACTGGCAATGTATGGTGTTGACTTGCATCCAGCAAAAGACTCAGAAGGTGTTGATATCATGTTGGGTGTTTGTGCCTCTGGTTTACTTGTGTATAGGGACAGGTTAGTTTCCAAGACTATAGTAATTTTATGCTGGTGTTTCCAAAATTGTATCAGCAGACAATTTAGCTTCTAAAAGATAAATATTTCTGCTTCACGATTTCTTTATGAATGCCAAGCAGGAAATAAATTTATATAATGGTTATAAATCTGAAAATGAAGCAAGTGGTCGTTTAAATTGGACTTCTGGTCAAAGAGCTAGGAAATCAAAAATTGTCAGCCCGTTTTGCCTGAAAAGGGAAGGAAGTAGGCATTGCAGTTATCTTGTTCTCTGTGTGCACTCTCAACTCTTGAACCACTTGACTGATTTACATGTACGTTAATGTGATATGAACATTATGCCATTGGAGCCAATCCCACCACATTCATAATTTCTTACTGTCGGTTATAACAACATGGTGGATGCATGAGTATGTGCAGTGGCAAGCAGCCATAAAAATTACTTGCATATTTCTCAGGCAAAACTGGAACAAGGGGAAGAAACTATGTACAGTTCTTATCCTGCTTAGGGACAGAAAGTGTTCAGGTACTAGTGTAAAGGAAGATTAGAGGGCTTGTACCACTGTTGCTGAGATACAAGGAAAATGCCAGCTACTGAGTGTGAATTTTTGTGTACAAGTTCTTTGTGTTAAAATATTGACTGTCAGATAGGCTGGGCTTTTTTGTTAGTAATAGCTGGAAAATTTTCGTCATCATCATCCTCTATGGATTAGGTCATTTGACCTATTCCGGCATCGACGCATTGCCATTGTTTCCTGGGGCATCCACGATATCTTCTTCCTCGAGATTTGTAGTTGAGGGCGTGTTTCGGGAGTCTGGTGTTGTCCATTCTTTGAAGGTGATTGATCCAGTTTTGTTTGTATTTGAGTCTAACGTCATGTATTCCAGAGATCTCTAGTTCTTTTCTTATGACTTCAAATCTTATTTTATCCAGCCTTGTGTATACCGTAACACTTCTTAGAAAGCTCATTTCTGCAGCGTCTAGGCGAGTCATATGCTGGAAAATTTTATTTTGGAAAAATGTTAGCACAGTTTATATAGATACATAACACAAGAAAAATAAGGTCACACACAAAGTGTACAGCTAAATGACATTGATTAAATCATGGAATAGTTGCAGTGAATGTGTGTACAGTAGGAATATAAGCTTTGTGACTTGTGCCTTGAACATTTTGTACTTGAATATGGAAATCGAAAGGAAATACACATTGAGTTACTGCATACAGACTTACATTAGATATTAGTAAAATGTCTCAGGAATGCTTGTGGGTCCCATTCGAGACTCTGACAGCCCAGGCAATTTGATGTATTCCTGCCATTAGATGCAGCAGTTCCTAATCCTACATATGGCTATAGATGAGGAGAGGCCTGGCTTTCATATTTGTGATAGGTGGAAGTGTAAGTTGTGGAAGTCTGAAAACATTCAGACAGTTGGTTTGAAAGGAGTATGTTTTAAAAGTTATGCACCTAATGATAGAGGTGCTGCAAGGGTGCCATATTGCGAGTACAAATAACGTTTTGGGCTCTGCAGTTAGAAGGTTAATAATGCGTGTCTGTTTACACACGCATGCACACATGCATGCCAGTGTGCAGTGCACAGATTGTATAGTATATACAGGATGATTCTGAGTTACACACTTTAGATACAAGTACTGTTTTACTCATGTAATTATGATAAGATAAAGGTTCCTGTACATACAAGCATCTGAAGTAGTGGCCTGATACATGTTTCACTTCATCAAAAACCACAGACAGAAAAGAAACCACTGACTGTCTGAAAGCATAGAGAATTTGTCGTATGTCCTGTTGAATTTTAGGAAGGAAGAACGGGTATGAAGACTTGAGGCATTCACATTCTTTTATGTGCTTTACAGATTTGGATATTCCTTGAAACACTTAGAAATTAAAATGAATTTAATTTGTTGGCATTTAAAAATGTTTATGTTTCCATAGGTTACGTATCAACAGGTTTGCATGGCCAAAAATATTAAAGATTTCCTATAAACGACATAATTTCTACATCAAAATTCGTCCTGGTGAATTTGAGCAATATGAGTCAACAATTGGCTTCAAGTTGGCAAACCATAGAGCAGCAAAGAAACTATGGAAGGTTTCAGTAGAACATCACACATTCTTCAGGTATGTTGAAATTATGAATGCTGTGTAAGACATTTACTGATGTAGTTGCTGCATGTGTACAGGATCAACCTGTTGACAAAACTTTTAAAATCTGTTGCTGCTAAGTAGAAGAGATTATATTCCATTTTTCATAATAATTCTAGATTAATGACACCTGAACCAACACAGAAAACAGGATTGTTTCCTCGGTTTGGCTCCAAGTTCAGATACTCAGGACGAACTCATTATGAGACCAAGAAGTCACTGATCGAACGACCCGCTCCTCGCTTTGAGCGCAGTCTTAGTGGGAGAGGTCTCACCTCACGAAGCATGGATGGTGAGTTACTGCATTGTAAGATTTGTCATGATATGCCAATAGAGGTAAGCATCAGAAGTTTTTACTTTATTTTGATTCAGTTTGAATTTTAAAACATTGAGAGGCTTCTAGTTTCTGGAAAATGTTGGTGAGATTTGAACAGCATCTCCCTGCTTTTTCCTGGCACAGACCCAGCCATAGAATGCTGTGATTATAGGCATTGTAGTTACTTGAGTGAGATGTCGGGTTCTCGCGTTGTTGTCCAAGAAGACTGCTGTCTGCTGGAATGTGAGACTAGCCTGGTGTGTACTGATGTACTGACATTTGGAAGGAACCTTCTAGACTACCTGACATCTGTCCTAAAAGTCAGTATACATGACAGTTGCTTGAGAATTCATATGTGTAGCAGTTTGTTATAATACAGTTCAGTTCCGTAGCAGCTATTTGTTATATAATTCAGTTTCAGGCAGATTCTCTAGTTTGAATTGTAACTTTTAGGGTGAACCTGACAGCAGGTTCTGTAAATACAATGTATTGTCTCTAATCTTAAGTGGGTGTTTCCACCTTCATAATACTCATCTTTTGAGGATTTATGTCATCTGGAATGTGGTGCAGTGTTGTGTGAGAGGTTCTCAGTGTTCTGAAGGATATATTGCCATAATCGTCACAGCAAGCAGCTGAAGTTTTGCCTCTGTACCTCTTATTACATTCATCTGCATGCCTTTAAGCAGGGATTTGCAACCTCCAGCCCACTGATATATTTTGTGTAGTGTGTGTATGTTTGTAATATTGTATCATTTTTATCAATTATAACCATTGCCTAAATTAACTATTCAGTTTTTGATAGTACTTGATATAAATATCAAATTGAGAAATATATTTTTTGTTACACATACCATGCATATTCTTACTTTCACTGTGTCAAACAACAAATGCACTCAATAAAACACATTAAGGTATAATTTGTAATATGTAATTCATGATAAGTATCAGATTCCTACATGTTTTGGCACCAGAGTGCCATCCTCAGGGAGGCTGCTGGAGCAAAAGAAGATGAGTTCAAGGGCAATCAGTACCTACATGAACTTGTTGGACTTGAATTCCTTTGAATTCTTTGAATATTTCCTGTATATATAGTGTATTATATCCTGACCCAAGTTACATCGCACACATCGTCTGTACCTTACCCTGACATGGGTTACTCCACATGCATTAGCTGGACAAGGTCCTTTTGGATCATACATTACTACGTGCATTTGTGTACACAGTCCAGTATGTATAACAGCTATAAATGTATAATAGAGGAGGCTTATGTTTGTGTGATATCAGTGTTACAGCAATGTTGATGTGTAATTTGAGTTTTAACATTTTGGGACATTTAAATTTTATGATGGAAGTGTGGGCACATAGTGCCTGAATTACTTGTTGGACTTTCAAGCCCGTGTTGCTGAGAAACTGCCTGATAATGGCACCTTGTTGTCGAAACATGTAGGAGCTGGCACCTGGTATGAAGTGTGTTTTTTGTTCTATTTTATTGTAATATAATTTGTGCATTTTGTCATTTTTTAAAAATATGGAATTAAATGAATACTATTTCATGTGCATGATTTTTCTCTCAGGAACTTCAGACAGAAAGCTTCCACAGTTGGACAGTATATGAACAGGAACAAGATTTGTAGGACATTAACGGGGGAACTAAGGATGTCAATAAAAAGAATAATGACTTCTTGGATTTTTAGATTGTCTCCTCTCAGTATATCCAGTTTGGAAGGCTATCGAAGTGATGTGGATGTACACCAGAAAATTGTTGGTGTTACTGATTTAATTGCAGCTCTCGCTGGTCCCAGGGAGGCAGAAGAAGACTTCAACAAGAGACATACGATGTCACACCCTCCAGAACACATTCCAGACATGGAACACATTGATGAGAAGGCAAAACCAGTCAAAGAACCCAAGAAGAAAGAAGAGAAGCTTAAGGAGAAGGTAATTAATTAGATTTTGTTTTTTATCATTTGAAGGGGTTATTTATTTGTACTGTTTTATTTCCAGGTACATGCTGTGAGTGAGTTCATTTTATACTACCGATTCTTTTCTTCTAATGCCTGACATGGTTTTGAACTTCTGGGCAGTTAAGTAAGGTCTTACAATTTAACCCTTGTTACTGCTGGTTTACACCATTGACAGAAGCATTAGTAAATTCTCTGTTTTGAACTGTGCAGATGTAGCCTGCATTTCTTATATCATGCTGATGTATTAAAATTCCCCTCTCTTGAGTACCAACTTCCATTCTGGGAAAAGAAATAGACACATGATGATGGATCTGGGGAGTGTGAAGGATGAGTGACTACACTCATGCCATCATTTGCCAGAAATTCCTGCATTGTCCAAGCAGAGTGAGCAGGACCATTGTCATGGTGGAGAAACCAATTCCCAGGACACCACTTCTCAGGTTGCTGTGTCCGCACATCTTCCTGTAGATGTGTTAGATGACCTGCATAAAATTGGTGGTTCAGTTTGCCCCTTTGGAACAAAGTTCCATAATTTGTGCCACATTTCCATATGTTGTCCTGCTAGGCAGTTTTCCTACATATACAGCATCCATGACAGACACCACTCCACTTTCTAACTTTGAAAACCAAAACAGACACTGAGGTCTTCTTATTGTTTCCTCTTTTAAAGGAAGTGCTGATGTCTCAGACATCTATATCAGTTTGCCCTAATTTGAAGGAGAACTCAATGCACGTATACTGTTGTTTCAAATCTACCATTTTATGAAGGAGTGGAATTGTAGAGGTCACGAATGCATTGTGACACTTCACAAGGTATAACACATTCCAAAACTTGTAAATCAACAGGCAATGATTTGCAGTTTCTACTGTCTTCCACCTGCCACATGAGTTCTGTACTAAGTGCAGTAGTATTACATTTGGACCAGTCTGGGGAGTTCACAACCACACATGTTGGCAGGGCGTTCTCAGCATAAAGCGCAGTATCATCATCCTATTTTGTTTGTCATATCCTTATCGGTTACAATGTCCAAGTAACACAGTGGTATGAATATCGTGTATTCATTACATTTACTGCAGAATGTTTTTTCCAACTTACATGGCTATCTACAGGTAGTTATCTGACAACCTGTAAATGGCCATGTGTTAAGTCGGCCGAAACGTGTAATGAATACACGATATTCATAGTGTCATGTTAGTAGGACCCTGTAACTGATGTAAAGTGTGAAGTACTACAACCTTACACACATCGTCATATTTCTGGAAATGTGTCTTCCTTAGTATAAATGTCTCATTGAAAATGTGTGCTTATTGTGCCATTTTGATTAAAGAAAGTGTATGTTGTCTTCCTGATATGCCATTCATTCAGTTTTGTAAGAACTGGTAGGTTACAGAAGATTAGCTCCCTTATGTGTAATGATGTGGTCCCCACTTGTGAAAGTTATTGCGCTGTTTGTTAGATCTTACACAGTGACTAGCATCTCTGCAGGACTGAAACAACTTCTTGGGATATGTTGTGATCCCAAATATGGCATCAGTGATGTCTAATCCAAAATCTGCATTCTGAACTCAATTCTGCCAAAAACTGAGGATATAAGACAATCTTTTCTACTGTGTAGCAGGATTGACATTGACAGTGGCTCATTGTGTTACTGGAGATGTATGAACACTTGAAATTTTAAATTGTGTAGAAACTTCATGTTTCATGCAATTTTGTTTAAAGTTTAAAAGAAAAGCCAGCATAGTAAATCAAAACAAAGGGAAGGTTTGTGAATTTTAAAAGAGTAGTTTGAATTTGAGTTCGAGAATTGGTGTTCATATGTCTCTACTGTATTTGTTTGCAGGTATCAAAAATTTTATATTCAGGTAGTTTGAGAGATTTGCCATGAGTGAGCTTTGTCACCTCCTTGCTGGCTACTAACAAACTAACAGTAATAGTTACCATGAGACAATATGTAGTACCATTGGAAAACATATGACAGATTTGTCAGAACAGAGGTTCTACAGGCCATCTAGTGCAATCTGGATGCCAGTTTAAATGTTAGGCTAATAGGTATTCTATCTGAATGTGTTTAGACTCAGCTTCTGAAGTGAAATGTAGTAATTGCCACTGGTAATGATAATCATGATGTCATATATCTTATTAGGAGTCCTTTTTAGTGTTGGTACTCAAACTGAGAAGACTGTTTTGTGTCATATTTGTTATTTAATATGTGTGACCATATTTGTGGTACAGCAGCAGTCCTAGAACTGAACATTGTGATGTGTTGACTTATTGCTTTCTTATACTGGAAGCATAAACTTGTGGACAGTTGATTTCTTCAGGTTGTGGCTATGTTGATGCTGTCACTGAATTAAATTGCCTAAGAATCAAATTGTGGCATGTTGAATTGTAGAAATAGATAATGATACCACATGTAAAAAAAATTATTTATTCTGTTTCCACCAAAGTATGAATGGGCCCCTGTAATGAGCCCATAACAGTTAATGTGGCTCGAGTATCTTTACGGGTATTTTTGTATGGTGGTGGTCTTGAGGCATGCTTGCATACTCGCGAAAAGCACCTGTTAGTCTCATCAGATCTGGCCATCCATCCGTGTGTATCATCTTGCATCCATGGGATGGATTTTTGTGAAACTTTATGTTGGAGACTTTCATTAAGATCTGTTGAGAAACTCAAAATTTGGTTACAATCAGACAGACATATCACGTACCTTAAATTAAGATCTGAGTACATTTCATTGTTTATGGTAACATTAAATTGCTGTAAAGCGCTGTGTTCAAGTGAAATGGTATGGGGATGTTAGGCTAGGAAAGGCAGTATAAACATTACATGAGCATGTCACAGTATATTGTTTTCCTTTTCATGGTTTGATACATTATAAATTCAATAAATATGGTTCTGTTGGTGTGTTTCATAACTGGTTTTAGTGGGAAGCTCAACTAAGTTAACTCAGAGTATAACAAATACAAAGATTGTTATTTCAAATTGTGTATTTAAAGAAGTGCATCATTATTGTTGTTTTATGCATATATTTGTAGATGTGCATTAACTGAAAAATTTAGTTTGTGCTTCCATTATAATGTCACTGCTTACAGCATTTGGTACATCACCACCACGGAGGTTTAAAACATACCTCTTTAAAGTAATCTGTTTAAAAAACAGGAAAATTGCTGTCTTGTTTGTAAGTACACTTCACTGGGGACACAACAGCATGCCCGGCTTTAAGGAAGATAATTGTTTTATATTATACAGTGAAGAATGTAAAGATTGGGTTACATAGCAATACACTGTGTTTCCTACACACATATTGTCTCATGTTAACTGGTCAAAATGGTGTGTGTGCTGGCCTCAGTTGATGCGCAAACCAAGTACGGGCACAACATCTGCAAGTTCATCAAGCTCTATGGAAGGGGAATATGAGGCACAGGGGCGGGAAGAGGCTCAGCAGCAGGCAGATGGCAGTGAATCTGAAGGCCCAGGAGGCGAAGCAAAACCCAAGGTAGTCCATACATGTCGTCCATGTGTGGATATTGCTTCATACCACGGCATCAGCTTGATGGTTTTCTTTGTGTTGTCTTCAGTTTTATTTGGAATGTGTAGTCTAGTCCATGTGTCCAGCACTGCGATGTACTTGAAAGTTTGTAAATATTTTTATAATTGATACCTCAGTTTTGCAATTTGGAAGTTACCAGTATGGTTTATTAAGAAGAATGTGAAGAAATTTTAGACCTATCCAGAATGAAGTTACATGTTACATTTGATTTAGCAAGGTGCATCCTTGTGGATTGGCACTGTTCACTTGTCTTGGTCTTGTTTTATTATGGATACAGAGCACTTTCCATTGTTTTTCTCAACTTGCTCACATTGTAGTGAATTGTGTGGCCAATATCAGTACCAGAAATTTATAATGTAGGACAGTAATGAGCATCTTTATACACAAGGGACAATTTAAAATCTCCAGTATTAAAGTCACTGAGAAGCTTGCCACTTTGTCTTTGATACATTTTCAGTCTGGATATATGTGAGAAGTAGCAACTCAGATGGAGCGTTCTGATCTTTCATTATTCAGTTTAGTGCAGTTGCAGATTTACTGTTCTCCACTTTCATTTCTTAACAGAACAATTTACAAACTTCTAGAAGTATTTTACATTCACTGTGCATGGTCACCAAGCACTGGTAACTTTTCACTAAGTTGCTCTATTTCATACCAGAATGAAAAATATATTACTGTTAAAATGTAAAAGTTTATCCAGGTAACAGGAATTATTAACAGAACTTTAAAACCCTATCACGTTCAAAAACACTAATTAAAAATGTATAAAACTTTGGTGAAACTTGGGTAATCAGAGAACTCGATAAATCCAGGATAACAGCAGAAATTAAATTAGTGAGAAAACAAATACACATGGCAAGGTTACAGAACCAGTGAAGATATTTTATCAGAACTTATAATTAACACAGTTGTAAAGAAAATTCAAAATTACAGAAATAAATGGGTACAACATGTTTGGCATCTGGGCAGAGACAGACTACCATGCTTGATTATGAAATACCAGTCATGTGGGAAATAAGACAAGGCCAGCTCCTCAAAAGACTTCTCGAGTGTTAATGGGACTGGAACAAGTCACACATGTCCTAAAAACCTGCAAGATACATGATTCTGATGAGTGAAGATTTGAATGTGTTGATGTGCACGTTCATGGTCCATTTCACACAGCAGACCTGTAATCCCCATTTGAAATTCATCTGGAACAGTTTCAGCATTAACATCAAATGACATTTGAAGTTTTAACTGCCCTTATACTTTCATGTACATTGAAAAGAGAAATTTAATACTTTTTGAGGAAGCTGAATTTGTTTTGTGTATTTCTTAGCATCACTGGGCTTTACAATTTTTGGTATCTGACAATTGTTTGATCATGTGCAGTTCTTAAAATTGATGCTTCTTCTTGAAAGGCATCAAACTTTTCATGCTAGGTGACTTACTACATGTAGGTTGATATTTTATTTCATTCATGTGTTCAGTGCTGTAAGTTCAAAATGCAAAATCGCACATGTAGTTGTGATCAGAAGGCTCAAAGATTCCATCCTTTATTTCCAGATATAATTCAGTTTCTGACGTGAGTCATAAATGTCTCTAAGCGTCCAGTCACAACTCCACCAGCAAATTTCCGCGTAGTAGAAAACATCTCTGTTCTCATATTACGCATCATGCCTAATATCTTGAAATTTTTAAATCACAGTCCATTTTTCTTATTTACCTCTTTGTTGTAAGTGAAGACACAACAGTATTCATTCCAGCCATGATTGGTACCGCACCTGTCACCAGTTTCACTAGTTGCTGCACTGGGATATCCAGACTCCAACACTCTCTTGACTCTTGCACGTAAATCTGCAGCTGTAATCACCTGTCTCATTGGCATGAAGACAATCTGTCCTTTACACTGAACTGCATGTTGACTTCACAAACAAAACCAGCAAGTTGCACTGTGTCTCTAACATTGGTGTGTCTGTCCCTTGCTGCAGAAAACTGCTGAAAATTTTGGTCTTCAATGTTTAAGCTTTCTTCAGCGTTTTTTAAAGTTTCTATGCCCTTGTGAGAGTTTAGGCTTTCGCAGGGATACATTTGGATTCTTCAGTTTTCTGGCATGTCTCTGGGTGATTGGTTTAGTATCCAGTGGGCATTTCATGGGTGAAAATGAGACAACTATACTCTCTCAAAGTGTCAGGCACCAGTCAGTCAGTGCTACAGAGCCATATTCCAGAAGATTGAAGTTCTGGGTTCTTCTTCCACCGTTGAAACTGGCTAAAATGAAAGAAAAATGAATTGGGAGGAGAAAAGAATTTCTAAATGTCAAGTGGTCCTTCATCACCGTATGTTGTGTTTGAAAGAAATTCTTCAATTTTTGGTTGGTTGATCTGTGTTTGAATGCTTTCATATTGAGCTATTAACCTTTTGGAAATGGAAGAGCTGTTGATTTATCAAAGCGTTTTCTACTGGGAAACACTGGTTAGTATGAGTAAGGTTTATTAGTACTATGCTTTTAAAATGTATGCCTTTGGGAGTGTTTTTTGTGGTAAGTTTTCTTCTCTGTCTACAAGCAGGCCTGCTTGGTCCTCACTGTTGTGAAAGTTCTGTCCAGAATTTGTCTTCGGCTTTTTAGGTAAGGAAGCTAATATGTGCGTCTTTATTTATGGTGTACAACATATGGGCTAGCAGGACACAAGATCTTTTTGTTGTATTCTTCTAACTTTTTTCTTGTGTTTTTAATGTTTCTTGTTTTATTTGAGGGAGTGGGAGACAAGCATTGTTATGTTGGAAGCTTCTTGCTGTATACTTGCCCTTTGTCTTGTTTATGTAATTGTTGTTTGACATGTAATTTTGTAAATTTTTTGTGCTCATTTGTATTTCACGTTAGCTCACTGGCTTTCTTTTCACAGGGTAGGTACATATTTGATGAATTGTTCACTGTTTCTCTTCCAGGTTCCTGGATTAGTTTTGTAAATGGTGATAACATAGGAATAATGGTTTATTTTGATGTTCTTTGTGGTTTGAGATTAGTTTGCATAGAATGTTAATTAAATTTTTCTGCTGCTCACGATACCCAAACAGTATGAAGAGTGTAGCATTTTGTCGCAGGTATTTTAGTAGCAACTCAAATGTAGGGGATGTTCATTTGGTTGTGCTGTAGTTTATGCAGGGAACTTACATTCAGACTTTGAAGAGACTGTTAAAGAATAAACTTTCAGTGAAACAGTAGTTGTGTCAAAGACGTAGAGTACATAGTATGTAGAACTGGTAACCATATTTAGATACGAAGCCGTGTGTTGTAGACTTTATACTCATTAGGAACTTCCACATGTGTAGTTTTAATTGTTGTCTGTACCTTTAGCAAAAATTACATTCCTTTTGTCTTTAATAAGCAGGGTTTAAACCATTTGAGAACCACTTGTTTTTATGGAATGAACAGTTTTCACTAATGAATTAAAATTAGTATATACGTTTCTGCTTCTTGTTTAAACAGCCTTTAAATAAGAGATGTTTACTTCAGTAATAAACTGAGTCCATAATATGAGAATATAACACTATGGAGGATGCAGAAGAGGAGTGCTGTTCACTGTGGTTAGTAACATTGCTGAAGACTTCCCTCTTGCTGCCTGCTTGTGTTTTCCCCAACTTCCTCTTACAAATGCCATCCAGTCCAGAGTGTTTGTTACTAGCAAAGTTACCACCACCTGTAAACAGAATGATTTGACAGCTGGAAAGGAATAAAGAGAAGAGCAACAGCCCAGGGTGATTGATCTGGCACAGGATAAGTACTGGTGGCAGGCTGTTTTAAATATGGTAATGAACCTTTGGGTTGCATGAAATGCAGGGAATTTCTTGACTAGCTGAAAATCACTTAACTTCTCAAGAAGGACTCTTCTGTATGGAGTACAGGGTACTTGGAGGCAGTCAGTCAATGACACATTTGTCCCTTGCTCGTAATAGTTGCTGGTAAAGCTGTGCAAGTGATTGAGTAAAATGGTTTGTTGCTTGTACACTTACAGAACTTTTTTATGTTTACAATAGAAACCTGTGGGTGGAGTAGCAGTGCTGCCACCAGGAGCATTGAATTTTGGCAAGTCTAAAAAGAAAGATAAGGACAAAGATAAAGACAAGGCTAAAGATGCTGAAAAGGATCTTCAGGAGGAGAAGGAAAATAGAAATGAATTGAATAATGAAAATGAAGCTGGCTTGATTAATGATGACTCTGTAATCAATACTTCAGCAGAAGAGAAGTCCCCGCTGGGGAAGAAGGACAAGAAAGACAAGAAAGACAAAGACAAAAAGGAGAAGAAAGAAAAGAAGGAGAAAGATAAAGACAAGAAAGAGAAAGATTTGGAAAGGGAGAAAAAAGAGAAGGAGAAAAAAGAGAAGGAGAAAAAAGAGAAGGATAAAGAAAAGGACAAAGACAAGAATAAAGAGAAGGAAAAGGAGAAAGAGAAAGACAAAGATAAGGAGAAAGATAAGGAGAAGGAGAAAGATAAGGAGGAGAAGGAGAAAGATAAGGAGGAGAAGAAGGAGAAATCCAAAGTTAAGGTAGGAACTACTACAATTGTAGCTTTCACACATTTACTGTACTGTATGTTGTGTTAATTTATTTTGTTCTTGTATAGTACTTGCCTATTCCAAGAGGACATCCTGTAAAACAATCTAACCTTCCTCAGTTTTGTGGCATTCTAATGGTATCACATGTAGAACCACACAACACTTAAGCTATCATTCCATTTTTCCCGGGGGAAAAAAAAGTGAAGGACAGAGATCGACAAAGTATTGTTCTCAGCCCGGGGTGAATAGGTGGCTGGGTGGTTTAAAGTCTGCAGGCCAAGAACTTGAAAAATTTAAACTGTTTATTGGCACTCTTCCTGTTCTTCAGATTGGTTTAGGACTGTCATTCCCAAACTGGTCCTTATTTGGTCACATTTGAAGAAGCTTGCCCTGCCAGATAGTATGATCTGTACCAGAGGCTGCAACTGTCGTTTTGTGTACTCCTCATGATGGATGCAATGGATGCCTGAAACATGTAGAGTAATTCAGCAGTAAATAAGTATCTGTATGCTCTTGCATCTCGTTGGATTTCTTCAACCTAGAATTACATTGCACAGAACCACAAATATAAAATTTAGTGAAATAATGTTAATGTTAAAAATGAAGAAACGTTTATCTTGAAAAGAATGAAAAATTTAAAAATACAGTGAAATCTAACCTTCAGCAGATTTAATTCGTACTAGTGATAGGATTTCCAAATCTAGATATCAGGTTTCTGCTGCGATGTAGTTGTGGCCTTTGCTGTTCATGGCTATTGAGAAACATTGAGTGTGGATAAGAAAAACCAACTAGATGTCACTTTTTGTATTCTTTATTTCTCTTCTAATAGTTGCTCAACATGTTTCGGGCAACCATGTGCCCATCATCAG
>Ga0209755_10005154_pt1 | contig 15021 bp, 14 predicted proteins | sample TergutCo191P1_FD_187301 | JGI IMG/M metagenome (GOLD analysis project Ga0209755, IMG submission 187301) | Cornitermes sp. P1 segment gut microbial communities from Petit-Saut dam, French Guiana - Co191P1 (SPAdes) (version 2) | ecosystem: Host-associated > Arthropoda: Insects > Digestive system... | reverse complement strand
AGTTAATAAATCGGTCACAAAAAATGAGAGGAACACTTTGTTATGCTTGATCCAACCAAATACAAAGATTGGCAGATAGCCGAGGAGGCTGAAAAAACACTTCCCGATGTAGAACACTTTCGTCAATCAATGGGATTGCTTCCCGAAGAAATCATTCCCTACGGCAAGACGCCAAAACTTGATTTTATTAAGATAATGAACCGTCTCAAAGACAAGCCTGACGGCAAGTTCATCGAGGTAACGGCAATCACCCCTACCCCGCTCGGCGAGGGTAAATCCACCACGTCTCTTGGGCTTATTGAGGGGCTTGGCAAAATCGGCAAAAATGTCGGCGGTTGTCTCAGGCAACCCTCGGGCGGGCCTACAATGAACGTAAAAGGCACCGCTGCGGGTGGTGGTAATGCCCTGCTCATTCCCATGACAGAATTTTCGCTCGGTTTGACCGGCGACATAAACGACATTATGAACGCCCACAACCTCGCCATGGTCGCACTAAACGCCCGTATGCAACACGAGCGCAACTACGACGACGCACGGCTTGCTGAAATAGGACTGGAACGGCTTGATATAGACCCTGAGCGTATCGAGCTTGGCTGGGTTATAGATTTCTGCGCGCAAGGGCTTCGTAACATTCGCATCGGTCTGGGCGAGGGTGACAGAAACGGCTTTGAGATGGACTCAAAGTTCGGCATTGCCGTGGGCAGTGAGCTAATGGCTATTCTTTCCGTTGCAACTGATTTAAAAGATTTGCGTGAGCGAGTCGGCAAAATAATCGTTGCATACAATAAAAAAGGCGACCCCGTGACAACTGCGGATTTGGAAGTTGACGGCGCAATGACCGCATGGATGAGAAACACCATCAACCCGACGCTCTGCTACACCGTCGAACACCAGCCCTGCCTAATCCACGCAGGTCCGTTTGCCAACATCGCCATCGGTCAATCCTCCATAATCGGAGACAGGCTCGCACTCAAACTGTTTGACTATCACGTCACAGAATCGGGCTTTGCCGCTGACATTGGCTTTGAAAAATTCTGGAATGTAAAGTGCCGCCTGTCAGGTCTCAAGCCTCATGTTTCAGTTGTTGTCGCCACCATTCGCGCACTGAAAATGCACGGCGGCGGGCCGGCAGTATCTCCCGGAAAACCTCTCCCGAACGAATACACACAGGAAAATCTTGAGCTACTCGAAAAAGGCTCTGCAAACCTGTTCTTCCACATCAATAACGTAAAAAAATCAGGCATTACCCCGGTTGTATGCATAAATAAATTTCACACCGACACAGACGCAGAAATCGCACTGATAAAAAAGCTCTGCGCAGAGCAGGGTGTGCGCTGTGCGCTCAGTGAGCATTGGCAATATGGCGGCGACGGAGCCGTTGAGCTTGCAAAGCTCGTTGTTGACGCTTGTGAGGAATCTACTGAGCTGAAATATCTTTACGACTTATCCATGCCGCTGAGAAAGCGCGTTGAGCTTATCGCAACCGAAATTTACGGCGCAGACGGCGTTGACTGGTCACCGCTCGCCACGGAAAAAGCCGAACGATTTGAGAGCGACCCGCAATATGCCGATTACTCCACCATGATGGTCAAGACCCACCTTTCTTTGTCACATGAGCCGTCTCTAAAAGGCGTACCTAAAGGCTGGCGGCTGCCTATCCGTGACATACTGGTCTACGGAGGGGCAAAGTTCCTGTGTCCGATGGCAGGCACAATAAGCATGATGCCCGGCACAGGCTCAAACCCCGCTTACCGCCGCATAGACGTTGACACCGAAACAGGCGCAGTCAGCGGTCTGTTTTAAGGGGGATTCCTTATGAAATTTATTGACAAATCAATTACTGATTTTGTAAGCGAGCTTTCGAGCAAAGCCGCCGTACCCGGTGGCGGCGGTGCTTCTGCACTCGTTGCCGCTGTAGGCATGGCTCTTGGCTCAATGGTCGGCAATCTGACGCTCGGCAAGAAAAAGTACGCCGATGTCGAGGACGATATAAAAGCACTAATGGAAAAAGCAGAGGCACTGCAAAAGGAGCTTCTGCACTTAGTCGACGAAGATGCCGTCGTTTTTGAGCCGCTATCCAAAGCATACGGCATACCCAAAGACGACCCGACGAGAGACGCCGTCATGGAGGACGCGCTAAAACTCGCAACATCTGTTCCGCTCGACATCATGCGTCTGGGTGCAAGGTCAATCGAATTACTTGATGAATTCGCTAAAAAAGGTAGCCGTCTCGCCCTGAGCGATGCAGGTGTCGGCGCAGCTTTTTGTAAAGCAGCCATACAAAGCGCAAGCCTGAACGTGTTCATCAACACGAAGTACATGACAAACCGCGGCTACGCAAAAAGCGTGGAAGCCGAAGCAGATGCAATACTGGCAAAATACTGCGCCTTGGCAGATGAAATTCTGAGCAATGTAACAACGGAGTTGCGCAAAGTTTAGGCAAACGAAGGGCTTGAAGCAACACCCCCCGTCCCCGTGCTTCGCGGAATGAAGCAGCAACCCCCGTCCCCTTGCTTCATCGGGCAATGTGACCCGTTTAGATAAAATAAACCGTATCGAGAGGTGTCATGAGAGGAGTACTTCTATGTTTAACGACTTAACCACACTTGTATTGGCAGTAGTATTCGTCGCAATCAATGGGCTGACTATGCTTGCATGGGCAGCGCAAATGGGCTACAAAATGAAACCAACGGCGTTTGCATTTTTCGTAGCCTCAATAGGAAACGCACTATCAGGAAACGTCGTCCCATTTTCCGGACAAAGTTCTATACTCACAGTATCAAACTTTGTAAAAAATACTAATGAAAGAGTTGCCGCACTTCTTATCGCAGTAGTCGTAATGGTAGTTGCCGGAGCAGCCGGGTGGGTATCGGCGATAGCGGATTGGGCAGGCCCTCCGGTTATACTCGGAATGATGGCGGGCGTTGGCTTGATGGTCGCACAAATATCTGTAGACATGCTCAAGCAAGATAAGCGCACGGGTATCATATCATTTACCACGGCACTCCTCACATGGTGGCTGACAGTAGGCAATCCCAACCAGCTTGTCTGGGTTATAGCCGTTTCTGTCACAGCTGCTACGGTTGATTTTCTGCTTCTTCAAAAGGACAAAGACGGCAAGAGAGGTCGCCGTGTAGACATTCTCAATCTGGCAAAACAAAACGGATTTACCGGAGACATGGACGAAGATGTTCAGGAAAACCGCCCATGGAAAAAGGAATACTGGAACGGTTTTAAGATGTCAACACCAAAATTCGGGCTGTTAGCCGTGTACTATTCATTAGCATTCATCTGTATAAACATAGGAACCAACATTGCATTCGGTAACATCACAGCAGGATTTGCCGGAGTACCCGCACCAATCGACACACTCACGGTTATAAACAGCTTAGCTGACATACCCGCTATTCTTTTTGGCGGTATGCCTATTGAAGCAATCATTTCTGCCACAGCACAATCACCATGGCCTGTTCTCGCGGGAGTGTTAATGATGGCACTGCTTGGCTTCCTATGCTTGTTCGGGCTTATAAATAAGCTTGTGAAATATGTGCCTGCACAAAGTCTCGCCGGATTTCTTTTCATAATCGGCTTTTTCTCAACATTTCGCCCCAACCTGGTAAACGCTTTCAATACAGCATTAGTCTCTGAGGAAGTAACGGCAACTCTGCACGCAAGCAACACCTCACAAGCCGTCGCAGCCGTTGCAATCACAGCAATAACCAAAAACCCATTCCTCGGCCTTGCAGCAGGTGTTATTGTGCGCTACATAGGCGCAGCAATCGGAATACCCTAAAGTGAAGCAAGGGGACGGAGGTAGCGAAGCAGGGGGACGGGGGTGATGCTTCGCTACCTCCGTCCCCTCGCTTCAAAGAAATTTGTTCACTTCTTGTTGACATTTATACCCTGTATGATTTATACTTTGTCATGTGCTAAGCAAAAAGCACTATCACAACCTTTTTTCAAACATATGGAGGGTGAAAAAATGAAAGAACGCAGTTTTCTCATGCTGTTCCTCGGTAAATGGAACACACAGACCCTGGTTGCCATCGCAGTAGGCGCAGCTCTATTTGGTGTACTCATGGTATTTGTCAGCATCCCTGTATTTGCCAACACATTCTTAACAGCTGCAATGATTATACCGCCTATCGTCGGCGGTCTGTTCGGTGCTGTTCCGGCTTTCCTGACAATGGCAATCGGAAACATTGTCGCAGACCTAATCGGAGGCTGGGGCTTCTGGTTTGACTGGTCAGTCGGCAATGGTGTGCTGGGTCTGTTTGTTGGCGCACTTCCCCTGTACGGCGCAAGAATCGACGAAGGCATTTTCGAAGTGAAACACGCGATAATATACGCTGTCTGCTGTATCGTTGGTGTCGCAGTCGCTTTTGGTGTCGTAACACCTATCATGACATCAATATTCTACGCTGCTGACCTCGAAATCACTTTCGTTCAAGCAATCTTTGCAGGAGTAGCTAACATGGCAGTCCTCATCGTAGTAGGTATACCGCTCCTCTTCCTCTTTGCAAGCCGTTACAGAAAGCGCAGTAACCTCACAGAAGAAGACTAGCGCAACATATTTCAAGCAACCAACCGGCGACCTCTCATAAAATCGATAGATTGGATAATAATTGAGCAATATGAACGGCAAAAAACCGGTCATCCAATTTGAGAATTTCAACTTCCACTACAAGATTCAAAACAAGCCGACGCTCTTTGACATCAACCTGACCATCTACGAAGGTGAAAAGGTACTGATACTCGGAGCGTCGGGTAGTGGAAAGTCTACACTAGCCAACTGTATTAACGGGCTCATACCGTTTTCTTTTGACGGGAAAATCACAGGTTCCCTGAAAGTCAACGATTTGGAGACCCGCGATTTGTCGATTTTTAAGTTAAGTGCCATGGTAGGCACTGTGCTTCAAGATTCCGACGCGCAATTTGTAGGGCTTTCGGTAGGTGAAGACATTGCGTTTGCTATGGAAAACGACAAAATGCCGCGCTCCGAAATGCTTCCAAAAGTCGCCGAACATGCTGCGGAAGTGGGCATGGAAGATTTCCTTGCCGCATTGCCTTTCAGTCTTTCAGGCGGGCAAAAACAAAAAGTATCACTCGCAGGGGTTTTGGGCGAGGATATGAATATTTTGATTTTTGACGAACCGCTTGCGTCGCTTGACCCATACACGGGAACAGTCGCAATCGACTTAATCGACCAAATTTCAAAAAAAGGAGATCGCACGGTAGTCATCATCGAACATCGTCTCGAAGATGCACTTTACCGTCCTATTGACCGTGTGATTTTGATGGACAAAGGGCGCATAGTCTCTGACACTACCCCCTTCGAGCTATTATGCGGCAATCTGCTCAGTACCTACGGAATCCGCGAGCCGCTCTATATCTCCGCACTCAAATACGCAGGTTGCGACATCAGTAAGATAAAATCACTTGAGGACCCCGTCAAAATGGAGCTTTCTGCTAGTGACGCGGATAAACTTCGAGCATTTTTCGCTTCCGGCACAGATGCCGAGTCTCCGACACTTTCTGAGGAAACGATCAAAGTAGAAGATGTCTCATTTTCTTACGTGCGCGGAAAGATGGCAAAAAATGTACTCGAAAAAATAAATTTCACCATAAAAAAAGGCGAGCGTATTGCACTTATCGGGAAAAACGGTGCGGGGAAATCCACGCTGGCGAGACTCATATGCGGAGTTGACCGCCCGGATTCGGGATACATCTACATAAATGGTGAGGATTACAAGGCTCTCAGCGTCAGAGAAATCGGCGAAGAAATAGGCTTTGTAATGCAAAACCCAAACCAAATGCTGGTTAAAGACATCATAAAAGAAGAAGTTGAACTTGCTCTTAACCTTAAAAAGCTCCCAGAAAACGAGGTTAAATCCCGAGCAGAAAACACACTGCGAACCTGTGAGCTATACCGTATGCGCAACTGGCCCGTTGACGCTGTCAGTTATGGACAGAAAAAGCGCATAACCGTCGCCTCTATCCTTGCTCTTGAGCCTGCGGTCGTCATTTTAGACGAGCCCACGGCCGGGCAAGATTATAGGCATTACATGGAAATCATCAATTTCATTAACAGGCTCAACGCCGAATACGGCAAGACGATTATTTTTATCACCCACGACATGCATCTGGCGATTGAAAACACTGACAGGGCGGTTGTCCTCTCAGAGGGTGAGCTTATCGCAGACGACAGCGTTTTCTCGGTGCTGTCGGACGATGATGTAATCACCCGCGCCAACCTCAAACAAACATCGCTTTACATACTGGCTCGAAAGCTCGGCATTGAGCCTGAAAAATGCATAGAACACTACATAGTCCACGAACGCGCAAACAGAATCCAATCAGAGGAGGCAAATTATGAATAATCGCCTTCTCATAAATTACTCGCCCGGCACAACACCGATACACAGGCTCAACGGCGCAACAAAAGTCTTTGGGTTTCTCGTAATCACGGTTTATATCATAATGACATTTGATGTGCGTGTCATGTTGCCTATGCTTATACTCTGCATTATCGGCATTATTTCAATGAAGCCGAACTGGAAACCGATTTTCTTTATTTTTTGCTTCATGTTTGTTATGGCGGGTCTTATAGGGTCAACGATGATTATACTGATACGCCCGCAGGCAGGGCTTACCCATGTCGGCGGCGAAGTAGTTCTGATTCGATGGACAGACCATTTCTTCATATCACGAGAGCTTCTCTGGTATGTTGGAGCAATGTTCTTCAAGCGTGTTTGTTCACTGGGCACGGCAGTTTTGTTTATACTCGCAATAACCCCGTCAGAGCTTGCCGCAGGGCTTAATAAGCTACGTATGCCGTATAAAATATGCACCATAATATCGCTTGCGTTTCGGACAATCCCCGACATCGCGCGTGATTACATTGATATAAAGAATTCCTTGATGATGCGCGGAGTTGAGCTTGATTCACGCAAGGCAGGTCTCGGTCAGCGACTGAAGCAAATGATATTATTGCTTTCACCGCTCATTATGACTTCTTTCGGGCGTATCGGCACCATTGCAAATGCTATGGATTTGCGCGGATACAGCAAGCATAAGCAAAGAACTTGGTACAGCGAGCGCGAGCCGTCAAAAGCGGACTGGGTTGCAAGAGGAATTATCCTGGCAGTTGCTATTTTTTCTGTCTGGTATATCATAGATATTCGCATAATGAATCCACCGCCGTACAGTTATTGGAGCCCATGGGGGTATTGGGGATGAACTTCGGGTTTGTTGTGGTGCATATACCGCATGCTTCTATATCCATTCCGGAGCAATACAAAAAAAGCATACTTTTAAGCGACCGTCGGCTCGACCGTGAAATCAGGCGAATGACCGACGCTTTTTGCGATGAGCTTTATGATGCGCCCGATTTCCCTGTAAAAGTCGTCGCAAAGCACAGCCGATTTGTCTGCGATGTGGAGCGTTTTCGTGATGACGCTCTTGAGCCGCGCGCAAAATACGGGCAAGGACTGATGTACACCCGCACTACGTTTGGCCGTCGCCTGCGTAAACCCGATGATGAACTGCGAAGCAAGATATTGCGTGAGGTATATGACCCTCACCACGAGGAGCTGACAGCGGCAGTTGAAAACGCTCTCGAAAAATATGATAAATGCCTTATAATTGACGGTCACTCTTTCCCGTCAACCACTGCAGTCAAACCTCTCGGCATATTCACACGTCCCGATTTCGACATTGGAACTGACCTCTACCACACACCGGACGAACTCCGTGATTTAATGTGTGAAAAGGTGCGTGAGCTCGGTTACAGTGTCAAGCTCAACACTCCGTTCGGCGGCGCAATTACCCCAATGAAACACTACGGCGCAGATAAGCGCGTTGTTTCCGTTATGATTGAAACAAACAGGCGGCTCTACATGAATTCAAAGGATATGACAAAGTCCGAAGGATTCAAGAAAACGCAAGAAGCATGTCACAAGCTAATGCTCTGCGCCGCAAATTGGATGTCTTGAAGGAATCTCTGTAAAAGGACATTCTATGATAATTATGTCGCCCGGACACTATAGTTTAGAGGATAACTTTATAAGTCCGGAAAACACATAATCCGAAGAACTTGTAGTTCATTCTCCAAACTCTCCAAACTCTCCAATTTCGCCATTGCGAATGGGAGAGTTCTGTGATATAATAAAAAAGATTTCTATGGGGAGGTTTCCTATGCTGGAAATACAAACTCTTGAAAACAAACGTGAATACAACCAAAAAGCGCAAAACACGATGCTGTCTTTTCTGAATACTGATGGGGGAACACTTTATATCGGCATTTCAGATGATGGTGCTGTATATGGTGTAACCGGCAACATTGATGAAGAAGCTCGAAGCATTGCAACCAGCTTTCGAGATTCTGTCACGCCGGATCCATCCGGCTATTTTAAGATTGAACCTGAGATGCGTGATGGTAAGCACATTATTGTGGTGACTATGGAACGTGGCTCTGCTATTCCATATTGCTATGCCAAATATGGGCTTGTTCCACAAGGCGTTTATGTGCGTGTCGGAAGTAATACAGTGATGGCTACCCGTGAGCATATCCGCCAGATGATCAAGGACAACGGCACAGGACAATTCATTGCTGAATTATCTATTGAGCAAGACCTTACATTCGAGTATGCGGATAAGGTTTTCGAAGAGAAAGATGTGAAATTCGGCGAAGAACAAAAACAATCACTTGGGCTTATTCGTCCCGACGGAAGATATACGAATCTTGCGCTTATTCTTTCCGACCAATGCCCATACACAACCAAAACGGCAATTTTTGAGGGTGTGACAAAGGAAAAATTCAAAGACCGCAAAGAGTTTGCCGGCTCTATTTTCAAGCAGATAGAAGAAGTGCATTCTTATCTTCATGTGTTTAACAGAACACGTAGCATTATCGAGGGTGTCTATCGTGTTGACCACCCGGACTATCCACCGGTGGCTATTCGTGAGTCATTTATCAATGCCTTGATTCACAGAGATTACTATATTGAGGGAAGTGTTCTTGTCAGCATGTTTGATGACCGCCTTGAGTTTATGTCTTTAGGCGGCACTATGCCCGGTGTTACCCACGACTTAATGCTCACAGGCGTATCGGTGACAAGAAATGAAAAACTGGCGCAGATTTTTTATCGTCTGAAAATTATTGAAGCCTTTGGTACGGGCATACCTCGTATTTTTGGAGCATACGAGGACAGCCCTGTAGAGCCGGAGATTCCTGTTATTGACGGTGGATTTCTGATACGGATACCAAACATGAATTTCGCAGTTCATAGTGATGTTGTGGGTAATAACGTCGCAAATGGCTCTAATGAACAGAGGTTACTTAATACTTTTTCGGGTATAAGTTTTAAAAAAGAAGATGCCGCAGATGTGCTTGGCATTAGCGCAAGTGGAGCGTATAAGCTGTTACAGAGGATGACGGAGCGAGGCTTACTTGTTGCTCGTAGAGAGGGAAACAAGTGGGTTTATAGCTGTGCATTGAGCTGAAATTAGAGCTAAAATTAACCTCATATCGTAACTGCTCATGACAAAAGTGTAACAAACAATTAAACTTCTACTCTACATTGTACCAGAATATTCCGAAAAATCATATGAAGCGCGGGGAAGCGCGGGGACGGGGGCTACTGCTTCACTTGTGTTTACAGTGAAGCAGTAACCCCCGTCCCCCTGCTTCGCATGGGCGATATATTTGCATTTATTTAGCCCAAAAGGTATAATCAAACCAACTTAACAGAAGGTGGTGAGCCTGTGAGGATTGCAGTTTGTGATGATGATAGTGTACTAAGGGACAATTTACACAAATCTATACTTGCGTTTGATTCTTTGCCCTCTGAAACATCTATTGCTAAATTTTCCGATGGACATTCACTTGTTGACGCTCATTCAAAGCAGCCCTATAATATCATTTTTCTCGACATACAAATGGGAGGGCTCTCCGGACTGGAAGCGGGTGCGCTTATAAGAGATATTGACCAAAAAGTTTTGATAATTCTGGTGACAAGCTATGAGCAATTTATGCAGAAAGCGTTCAAAATAGAGACGTTCGACTACATCACTAAGCCATATGAGGATAAAGATATCCATGCTGTATTAAAAAGAGCATTGCGGAAACATATAGACCAATACCGCAGCATTTGCCTGACATGGAGAGGAGCAACTCATAAGGTTAAGCACAGCGACATAATTTACATAAAGATAGATAACCGACATTTGAATTTCATCACTACGGATGAAGATGCTGAAATAAAGTGTATAGGCAAACTGGATGAGTATGAAAGAGAACTAGCTCCTCACGGTTTTTTCCGATGCCACAAGAGTTATTTGGTAAATATGGATTTTATAAGCAGTGTCGCTAACGATAAAATTGTCGTCAAGCACAGTGCTCTTGAGAACGACCATGTAATCAATATTAGTTCGCGCAAACGAAAAGAGTTCTTAGGTGCATTCAATGAATATGTAGCTAAGTATAGGGTGTGATTTATGGAAAGATTTTTTGTTGATTTTCTGGGTGCAATATTGGGGATCTTAGTTGCTATGGTTTTCTTTGAAACGCTGTGGCCATTAAAAAAAGTGAACCGCTTTGTTCTTGTAGGTGGAGTATTGCTACTCTCTGCCGTAATCGCATTACTGACAGCGGTGTTGCTGAACACTGTGTTCTTACCATTTGTGCTAATGGGAATAATGTTTGCGGCAAGTTTATACTTCGTTTCTAAGTTAGCATCTAAAGTACTTTTTTCGCTACTGGCCGTAGCAATTGGACTCATTGCGGAAGTGCTTGCTGCGACAGCCTTTGTCAATATTCTTGGCGTAGAGATTGAGCAAGTACAAGAAAATACCTTCATGTATTTTTTGGGGGTAATAACATCAAATATGCTTGTACTGCTTATAGTGTATTTTATAAGGATTCTTATGAAACACTACAAAAAAGAAGAAAATAATCAGTTTAATTTGATTATGGTATTCATGCCGGCACAGGCTATAATAAGCTGTTTTATTGTATTTTCTTATTCGATAGACTTAGGTCCAATCCAAACTTTACCATTGGGGATAATTTCTGTTTTAGTTTCGCTCTTGCTCGTGTTTATTGCTATGTTCATAGTCATGGAACTGCAAAAAGCAATTGAATATAAAGGAAAGTATGATTTAGCCGAACTACGCAATGAAGAACAGGTTGCGTATTACGAAAAGCGTCATATGGCGCAAAGCGAACTCAGAGAAATTCGCCACGATTTGAATAATAACCTGACGGCGATATATGGCTTGCTTGAAAAAGAACGTATTGAAGAAGCGAAAGAGCATATAAAGCGCATTAACTCAGATGTCACCGGCTCTGTATCTGTGATAAATACAGGTATACCAACTTTGGATGCAGTAATAGATGCAAAAATAGACATGGCAAAAAAATATGGTATCAAATTCACCAGCAAAGTGGGGGTTGACTGTGAACTGAGGTTGGACAGTTTTGATTTGGCGAAGCTTGTTGCAAATGCGCTTGACAATGCAATAGAGGGAGTTCTTCGCTCCGACAGCTTAGAACACGAAATTTACCTGAACATTTCCGATGAGGCTGATTTTATCTCGATAATTGTGGAAAATTATGCATCGGAGCCGATAAACGAGGACTTTCAAACATCGAAAGCCGATAAGCTGAATCACGGGTTCGGGATAAGGCAGATAAGGGATATAACGAATAAATACAGCGGAGATGTCAAAATTAAGCACGATGCAGACAGCAAAAAATTCTTGTTAACGGTTTTGTTGAAAAACGAAAAAGTTTAACACTTTTGCAAGTAGAAGCACTATTTTTGCAACTTAAGGGAAATTTTCTTGAATATTGAAATAAACTATGCTAAGTTTTCGATATATAGTCGAAAGAGGTATAGTTTTTTTATGGACAATTTTGAAAATAGTGCGAGAAATGCTCAATCTGGAAAAAAGTTCAGAGGGTCGTTGCTATCCAAAGTAGGATCATTTTTAGCAGTAACCATTATTGTGCTTTTTGTTGGAGGGCAGTTGATAGTATTAAATTTTTTTGATATAACAACAAGCAATAACGCAGTCCACATTCATTTATACTCGATGTTTGCGTTAGGTTCAGTATTATCCGGAGGTTACGAGGTTCACTTGAGTGATATTGAAAGCATTGAACTTCTTCCGTATACATCTCGTCAACTCAGTTACATGATTGATGGGTTGCGCGTTCCAAATCGTCCGGGTGGAGTCAGTCAACGTGATGTGTTCAATGGAACTATTGGCAATTATCGTCTATTTATAGACATAGGCGGTTTTGAAAGACCGCCTACAATATACATAACAAGATATGAAGGAAATTCTATCGTGATAAGTACAGATAACACCAGACATACAAACAGCATATATGAACAACTTATGACAGCATGGGGAAGGTAGCGAATATCTGCTGTATTATATAAAAATGAGGTAAGTTTCATGTCAAACAACAAGTTTGGAAAAGAACTCTATGTGGCAAAGACAACAACGGCTAATCTATGGAAAAAAAGACTCCCCTATTTTATTCTGCTCCTTTTATCCGGTTTCGGCAGTTTGTATTTTGCTTGGTTTTTTGATGAATACCATATATTATTTCTGATAGCATGTATGATTATCACGATTATCCTGATTGTCTACGTGTTTTTCAGAATAGGACATTCAAAGGCAACGCTCTACGATAACGGGTTTATTTACACATACAACAAAGAAACTGATGAGATATTGTTCGACGATGTCAAAGGGATGTTCATCCTCCACATCAGGTTACATCCGAACAGCATAAGCCACAGAATAACCAGACATTTTGCAGATATTTACATGAAAAACGGCGAGAACATTGGACTTAATCTGCTTGCCGCGGCTGAGTTGCCGAGCTTCAGAAAGTTCAATGAGCTACTTGACAATGCCTACTCAGACTATGCTTTGCAGGGTGCGGCATTTGAAAACTTAAATGAACTCAACATTTCTTTCGGTGATAATCTTGAGTTACGAAACGGCTCATTTGTTCACAACGGAAAAAAGCTATCTGTCTACGATGCTCAAAATGTGGTTATCTCACAAGACAGGCATGAGCGAATTACCGAAAACAGCGTTTTGACATTAAGCGATAAAACCGGCGCCGAGTTTGCCGCCATCAATATTTTAGAAATGCTAAATATACAAATTCTCAGGCGCATTGTGCGGATTGTATGAATGGAAGCGTTGTGGGTGCGTGGGGCAGATAAGTAGAGGAGAATTATACAAATGAAAAACAAGACAGATGAAACTTACGCCACTACGGATGAAACAGAGCAAGACGACGAAAAAAGTCTATTTGATAAACTGAAATATAAGTTAGGAACTATATTTGTAGTTGTTTTTCTAGCCAGTGCCGTAATAGTAATGTTTGTGCCGAACTATGTTATAAGAGATGATAGGGTAACGTTTTATATAACTGGAGGTCCATTTACACCTGGAAGTTTAATACATGTGTTAAGAGGCGGATACACAGTGTACTTCGATGATATAGCTGATATTGAGTTACTGCATTATAGTGCAAGACAGATAGCCCTCAGAACAGATGGCCTGAGCTTACCTGTCTTAACCGGTGGTGGAAATTCAATGACAAATAGATATTCCGGCAATTTTAGAATAATCGTCAATGTCCATGATACCAACAATAGAACTATTTGGATTAACCGTCATACAGGTACTCCTGTCCTAATAAGTTTTACAAATCCGCAAGCAAATATGGTCTACACCGAAGTAATATACGAAGAACTCATAACTGCGTTTGAGAGCTGGCAGGTGCGCCGTTGACTCGTTGGTGCGAATAAGTAACGACTACTGATGATACAATCCATTTGCGAGGAGTCCGATATGGTGATTACCGTGAATGACTAAACATAGAAACATTGATAGGAGAGGCTAAAATAATGAGAAAATATATCACTTTGATTTTCGCAATTGCAGTCCTGATTTTTGCTACAGGCTGTAACTCAGAAAGCAACACTACTCCGAATACCGAACCAAACGAACTGGAAACCCCTGGCGACGTGGGCATGTCGACCACAGAAGAAACCGGGGAGGATGCTGAAGAAGATGTCGCCACGGAGACTGATTCAAGAGAATCGGAAAATTTCGTTGAAACAAGTATTTTGCCTCTCGAGAGGCAACAGGGATTCGATACACCCGAGGATGCTGTTGTGGCATATCTGGAAGGGTTGCGCGATTTAGATTTCGACCGCATGATTGACGCGTTTGCAGTGGAAGTTATCATTGAGCACTATGACTTGGAATCATCTTTAAACAGAATACGGCTGTACGATTCAACGTTTGCAATGCTTCCAAATGCAAACGAATTTGCAACGACGCTGAATATCGAAATGCGGCGTAATCGGATTATCACGTGGATTCGCACTCATTATCTCGCATTGACACATCCGGAGTTGATGATGGAAGATAATTTATTTAGAATTCACTATAGAATCGCAGAAGATGGTGCCGCCGACTTTATTTTAAGCCTTACCGATGCCTTAAATGCAATTGAGTTTCAGAGTCTTGAAGTTCTGGGTTTCCTCTTACCTGAGCTTAGTGAAATACAGATGTCACAACATCAAGAAGAACATATTAGACAGTGGACTATAGAGCAAGGGGCAGACCAACTTGTTGGGCGCATCGTTGTTTTTGAGCTTGATGGGCATAAATATTTACTTTTTGCTGATGTAGTTAACTATGGCGATAGATGGTTTCTCAACAGTGTTGGCGGATTGTTCGCCTCACTTGCGCGCATCTATGGCGATGTGTTTGGGTTCATACTGATGTCGCCTGAGTTAATGGATGAGTTTTTTTATGAACTCATGGAGAATATCGTCACAGAATGGTGAAGAGTATGAATGAAGCGCGGGGACGGGGGTTGCTGCTTCATGGCTGAGGAACTTGCCCAACTTGGGCAAGTTCCTCGCCAGGTGAAGCAGCACCCCCGTCAGAGGGTTACGGAAATGGGTTTAAGCGACA
>Ga0209755_10005153_pt1 | contig 15022 bp, 15 predicted proteins | sample TergutCo191P1_FD_187301 | JGI IMG/M metagenome (GOLD analysis project Ga0209755, IMG submission 187301) | Cornitermes sp. P1 segment gut microbial communities from Petit-Saut dam, French Guiana - Co191P1 (SPAdes) (version 2) | ecosystem: Host-associated > Arthropoda: Insects > Digestive system... | reverse complement strand
AAGATCCTGGGAATTTTTCAACATATTTTAGATTGGATGGACAGTTTAATAAACAGACCAATATAGTAGCTACAGGTCACGATTAGATCCTCTTATAGCTAACTTTTTCATGAAAGGCTTCAAGGGAAGAGCATTACAACAGTCTGCCCACAAGTTTCTATGTTGGTTCTGCTATATAAATGGTATGTTTCTTGCACAATGTATTGTAATGTAATTATACATTATAAGCCAATGAAATGCACATTTTCTAAATGAATAATTTAATTTTTGATTTTTGGTGTCTTCTACATGTTTTGAACCGAAGGGTTCATCTTCTGGAAGATGGTTGTATATGCAGTTATTGTGTGGTATGTTTCCATACCATAACAGCAGATACAACTGTCTTCCTGAAGATGAACCCTCAGATTTGAAACATGTAGAAGACATCAAAATTAAAAATTAAAATATTAATCTATCAGATGTGCATCTCGTTGGTTTATATTGTATAATTAGATAGTACCTTCATCATACTGTCACATGGACCACAGAAACTGCAAAGGTTCCTTGAACATCTGAATAGTCTTCATGAGAGCACACAGTTCACTATGAAGGCTGAGAAAGCCAACCACCTTCCTTTTCTCTACACTAATATCTACAGGAGACCTGATGGATGTCTTAGCACCTAAGGTCTATTGGAAACCAGTCCATACCAATCTTTACTTAAATGCTGGATCACATCACCATCTGTCAAACAAACAAACAGTTCTCGTGGCTTAGTACAGAGCCATATGTAACAGAAAGAATCTTGAGAGTAACTTCGAGTTAATTGGGCACATTTTAAGGAGGGTGGATACAGAAAGGAGTAGATAAAAGGTGCAGGAACATATCCAGACACATAGAAAAGTCCTTTGGCAGCGTGATGTAAGGTACTACACAAACAAACTCAGTTTGGATACTTTTTTGATCAGGTCATGTAGCCTCATAATTTTGTGTGTGCAGTCTCTCTTGCTTTATTGACTGTCGTGGTGAGCTGTTAAAGGGACCCAGCTTTACCTTGTGATAGACAAAGTATGCCCAAAAAAGTAAATGTTTTTGGTACTGGTATGATAATACCTTGTCACTTGGATGGGGGCCCAGCATTGGCTCGACCATGCTGTCTGCAGCTATATGCAATGTTAGGGGCTTAGGTGTCAAGAAAACTGGATCTGCTAATAGATCTTGCTCTGTTTTCTGAGTCAATTTCTTCTAAAATATATTCCTTTTAAAATTATAGAAACACTTTGTCTTTCACAAATGTTACATGCCTCTCCTCATGTTACCATTTTGATTTATGTAGTATTTGATGTTCTCTTTAAAAGTTCACTTATGCTGTATACTGCTGTCATCTCAACTAAATTCCGATCCATGGAAGGTGTAATTATGTGCGTGCGCGCGCGTGTGTGTGTGCATGTGCACACATGCATACTAGTCAGGAAATATCCTTCAGTTTATGGATTCACTGTGTTCACAAGGGTTTTCTCCTTGTCCCTGTTGTGAGTAAGATGAATCAAATTAATCCCTTGCCTTTCTGTTTCTTTAATATCCTTTTTAATATCTCCATCAGTGCTTAGGTGGTCACAGTGGTCCTTTCCTTCAGGTTTCTGCACCAAACCCTATACATGTTTCTCTTCTCATTTTAGATATGAAGTGAGTTTAAAAGCATCTGGTGGTGACGGGAACTTCATTTGGAGCAGCTACAACACAACAGTTGCAGTGGTGACACAGACTGGTTCTGTGAAAACACAGGCACTGGGCCAGGCAGAGATTTCTGCTGCAATGACTCGCAATCAATACAATCGAGATCTAGCCAGTGTGTATGTCTTACGAGCCAGCCACCTACAAATAGTAGAGTATATGCTGGAAGCTGAAATAGGAACCCCTATATACCTATATGTGGCTGTGTTTGCGGATTGGCCTGATGGACAGCCACGCTCTGCCGGTGCCAGGATTGCATTCACACGCTGCGATGACCTTCCTTTCGTAATCAAAACCTCAAATGATAATTTTGAACATTTGTCTTTGAAAGGTATACCTGTTGGTATTTCTTGCACTACATTTGCTATCACTGGGCATACTGTGGGAACTTCAAAAGTTTCTGTTTCCTACACTTACAATGGACACACCATGGTAGACCATGCTCTCATTGGTGCATACAGATCACTCACAGTCATGCATCCTGTCTCAGGAGAAACTGTTCTGGCAGTTGGAACCTCAAGAGAAGTAGTGTTTTCTGGAGGTCCTCGTCCTTGGATTGGCCGGTTCTCTGAACACATGCACCAGATAACAACTGAGGGAGACAAACAGGTTATTGAAATAGAAGAGTTACATGTTAACACATCTGACCACCCTGATGTCTACATATACAGGGTTTTGTGTAGAGAGCTAGGTGAGGTGGATGTGACGTTGCATGTTACCAATAAACCACCAGCAGCCCATTGCAAGAAATCAGTAGCCACTGCCACCCTCAAGGTTCGATGTGCTAAGCCACGTTACATCAGTTTGACCTCTGAACTCAAGACACCTGATATATCTTCGTGTCCCTTGAGTCTGAATTCAGAAAAAGTGGTGACACAGAGCTACAAACTGGTGGAGCTACTTGTGACAGTGAAGGATGAGGGTGGGCGTGTGTTTGATAACATAACAAGCTTGTTGTTTGACTGGAAACTGTCCCATCCTTCCCTTGGAACTATACAGGAAAAAGGGAGAGTTCTTGCAGAAAATATTAAAGAGAAAGACATCACTGTTCCTTACAAATATTATCAAGTGCTGAAACCAAAAGCCAGAACTGGAGTGCTGGAAGTCACAGTCGTAGTTGTGGCATATCAGACACACATGTTGGCACTCATGGATATTGTCCCTGAAGATCCGCCTTTTGGAATTACCAATGAGAGGGGTTATGTTGTTACACCAGAAATTATGGCTACACTGAGTCTGATATTTGTGAATGACACCAATATAACTCCAAACCGTACATCGGTTTTTAATCATCCACGGAACACAGTTAATCTTCAAGTGAATCAGGGCTCAGGCTACTATGAATTTGTGCTCAGTTCAGAAGAAATAGCAGATGTCAACTACATGGAGAGTACAAGAGTTCTGGAAGTGATTCCAAAGCTTGATGGTCTATTGAAGGTTGCAGTCATTGACTTGTGTCTGGTATCCAAACCTGCTATTGCTGAAATACAAGTTTTGGGTGTTGGTAGTATAAAAGTGGACATTCCAGAAAGAGTAGAGCAAGGGCAATATATTTCTGCCATAGTTCGTCTGTATGATACCATGGACAACCTGCTCCCTGTTCCAAGCACAGAATACTTAGATCTGAGACCTGTGCCAGATTCTGGGATAATAAGTGTGAAATTGCAGCCACATGACAAAAAGGCACCATTTGCCTTGGGAGAGATACGATACACTGTGACAGGAGTCGAACTTGGTGAGACGGCTCTTAAGTTTGTATGTGGTAGAGGAAAGAGAGAGATCCAGAGTCATCATGCATTCATTCAAGTTTTTCCACCTCTACGGCTGTTCCCACGCAACATGACGTTGATTATGGGCTCTAAGTTTCAGATCACAAGTCGTGGTGGGCCTCAGCCAGATGCAAATGTTGAATACACTGTCACATCTGCTAATATAGCAACTGTTGATCCCTCAGGAGTGGTGACAGGCAATAAACTGGGTGCTTCAGTGATAACTGGCAAAGCTGTGGGTGTCAACAAGGTCACGGGACAGAGAGTTGTGTATTCCCAGGACTCAATTGATGTACATGTGATTCAGGTGCAGGGAATAAAGATTCGTACTCCTTTGACAAGAATGAAGTCTGGTACTGTCATGCCAGTGTGGGCAGAAGGCATACCTGATGTGTTGTCTCCAGTTATTATTGGATCTGTGTACCCAGCCTTAAGGTTTTCTTGGAGTGTGTCAACAAGGGAGGTTGGCATGATGAAGCATGTATTTGAAGATTTTGGTCTGATTATAGCTGAGGAAGATATGGTGTCAATGCGGTTCTTTGCTTTGTCTCCTGGTCGCACCTTTCTTCGAATGGATGTGTACCTTCCTCCAGAGATGGGTGGTAAAGTTGATGTACCAAACTTTCATGATTCACTGGAGATTGAAGTGTTTGAGGAGCTTCTCCTGGTACATCCACCATACTCACTAACTCAGCGGTCTCCACTTCTTCTCTTGGCTCCTAACTCAGAAGTGCAGTTAAAAACCAACCGAGATGGTTTGGCCAAAGAAGTTACATACATTTTAGGCAGAAGACTTTTGCCAGTAGAAAATATTTCTGACAATCAGACTGTGAGTCAAGCATTGACAGATATTGACCATTTCTTGACAGTGGAACCATCTGGGCTTGTGAAGTCTCACAGTCAACTGGGAAGATCTGTGATTATGGTGACAGCAAGAGAAGACTTTGGAATTAAGCAGATACTCAGTGTTGGTGTGGAGGTGAGTTGTGTTTTTCCAGATGCAGTAGATGGAAAACCTGAACACTGATTTCAGATGATTCGGGAGGACCTTTAAGCAAGGACTTTGTGGAGATTCTGTTTATCATCTCTTTTTTCAGAAAGCAGTATAACACAAGACTCCAGTGTGGGAGTCTTGTGTTATGTACATAAGTGGAAGGTGATTCCAGATCTAAGATATTCCACCACTAATAGCATGTGTGCATGTGGGTGAGCTTATTTCTGTTTTCACCATTTCCATCTTCATCTCCACTGTATATATCTAACTTGATTTCAGAATTATCTCTCATTTTTACACCCCAGGAAAAAGGAAAAGCCTCCTCTTCCTCTTGGCTAAAGGTGAGCCTTGGGATGACCCTGTTAAAGGCAGGCATTTTTGTGTATTATATGCATGACATGAATGCAGATAAGGAGGTCAAGTCTGGCTATGTTTTTTCTGAAAATTGTGTTTCTGAACCTCCAGAATGGATGGTAGTGAAATTTGATGTGAGTTCATACTTGTAGTTGACACGTGTAAGTCCAAGTCCATGATTTACCAGAATCTTAAACTGAACATTATCAGTTTCTTCTCTTAAACTACTGATTGCTTAGAAAATGGTACATAGCACAATATATAGCTTTCATTAATATCCACAACTTTTATTTGAATTGGTTTTATAATGGTGAATATGAAATGAAAAACACTGTTCCCATTCTAGCACCTTCACTTAGTTCACCTTCACCCGTCAAGGTAAAGAGGTAATACATATATTGTAGTATGACCCAGATATACTGTAATGTGCATGAAAGAAACTTGAAGTAAGATTGAAGGGACATGCTAGAAGATACTAGGATGTGTTGAAACATAACAAGAAGAGGATGCCTACATGTCAAAGTAATTGAAAGCTATATTCACAGTGCTTTCATAAAAGCCTGTATTCAAATAGGGAGCTTTGCTCTTTGTAAGTAGAGAGGGGAATAACCACCATGCTTGTTACATTGTCACAGGGCATCATGTTTATGATGTAATTTAACACATTATGAGTCGAACACAACTTCTAAGTTTCTCTGGAGATGGCAGTGGCACATTGTGGGCAGTGAGTGGCACAAGGCAGCTCATTATAGCAGCACTGGCATAGTATTTTGCACTGCTAAGTAGTGTTAACAGCACTGTGGCTAAGAGTGATGGACGTATGGGAGAAATTATGTAATGGGGAATGTTTAATGACCATGTACTTTGCCATGGCAGATGTATGTGGCATAAGTTTATTCTCTGTGTTTATAATGAAGTGTTTGCTGTTCACTGCAGAAGTTCTAAGTCAGTATTAAATTATGTTTGACATAATATAGGAACAGAACTAACAACATTCAACAGAGGGTTCTTAGTCTTGTGCAAAGCTGATATGTGTAATGTTCATGTTTTGGACAGGTGAAGGAAGTCTTGTATATAATGCTGACAGCCCAGAAGAAGGTGCATGTGGGTGATGTGGAGTCACTGGGCTATATACCACAAGGCTTTGAAATAGAGTTCACTGTGAGTTACCATGACAACTGTGGTGCACCGTTCACTGCAACAAAATCCAATATCAAACTGAGGACAAATAGGTTTGATCTTGCCCAGCTGAGGAGTGGGGAAGTGAACAGCTCATTCATAGTGAACCTTATGAATGAAGGACAGACCATGCTGGAGGTTTGGGATGACCTTACCCCACAGCATGCACCAGACTACGTGAAACTGACTGTCAGAAACATCATATTTCCTGAACACGCAAAGCAGTTGCTACATTCTGTGAGTGGTAATCCTCTGTTGTTTTGAATTTTTTGGGACTTTTAGAGACTGAAGTGGCTAATGAAATTTAAAACTCTTACAGTGGTGAATATTAATATAATGGCTTTGTTGGATGTGACACCGTGTAGTTTGGCAGATGGGTGTCTTTGTTTTGGAGATCATGCTGCCTCAACCCTGAGGGTAAGATGGAGGCAGCAGGTTTCTGAGAAACAGTACACATTTTCACAATGTAAGGCATCGTATCTCATAAGAATGTACTCATGGTCCAGAAAAGACAGGTTTCTGTACTGCTAGTTCAGTCAAACATTTTTCTTGTGTTAGGTAATAATATGCCATACTGACAGTTTTGCATAAATAAGCTTAATATTCTCATAAATGAGGGAACAGCTGAGATTGCATAAGGTTAAGTGTTTTAATGCAGGAATCAAATTTTGGATATTCTTTGTCAAAAGACCTTAGACATTGTCCTGTATGCTTGTGAGATATGAGTGTGGGCACACTCTGTCCTAGGAAACAAACACTCTTTTATGCACTCCTTACACTCAACATTTTGAATTTTTATTTAAAACCAAAGCATAGGAAATCATCATTGCTAATCAATCTCACGAGTGGATGCAACTTTCATAGTCTGTGAAACATTGAGCTGATTAATTTCATGATTTCTGTCACAAAACATTTGTTTGATACAGTGAATGTTCTTCTAATGGACACAGAGATTCATACAAATTAGCCTTTGCATGTGTGTGTGTGTATGTGTATGTGTGTGAGACTGTGTATGTATATAAGTCTACACACACACGCATATATATTAATAATAATAACCAATTCCTGTCATGCCTGGGGATGTACTATCACAAGGCTACAGGGAGAATTAATCTTCTTCAACATCTGGCATACAGAAAGTGGAATGAGGAACGGGGAGGTTAACACTGGCATTTGTTGAAACACTAGGGTTCTGTGGTTAGTGTTTAGTGAACCTGTAGGTTCTTATAAGGCAGGGAATTTCTTGTGCAGGCCAGTGACTGTTGACTTTTAAAAGCAAGAATTTTCACTGTGCAACAAGAAAATTCATAAGGCTGTGCCATAACACAGGAAATTAGATGCCAGCTTCTCAAACAGGATACGGACTCAGCCCTTTTGTAGTTTGTGGGTGAAAAATGATGCCACAGCAGGTCATTCTATAAGAATTTCGGTGTTTGTAGTTACCCACCCACCATTGTTGTGTACTTCGCTATCGTCAAGGACAGGTACACTCAGTGTCACAAAAATCAGATGCTTGAAACTTTCTAAACATCAGATGCTTTAACTTTTTTAAGTCCCAACCCAGAAGTGTTATAGCCATACAGCTGCTGTTGTAATTTCAGTCATTCAGAATTTATGCTCTCTATCCAGGGATGAAGGTGCACATGTTGGCATGGTTGAGGAACTGCGCTACAAGCTGAAAGGTTGTGGGTTCTTTTCCTGATGGTGTCATTGGAATTTTTCAATGACTTAATCCTTCTGGCCTCACTATGGCCCTGGGGTCACCTCAGCCTCTAATGAGTACCAAGAATATTTCTTGGGGGGGGTAAAGGCAGCTGGTGTATAGGGCTGACAACCTTACCACCTTCATGTGTTGACTGTCTGGAAGTCTGGGAACCTCACCATCCTGGAACCCTGTAGGGCCTCTCTAGGCCTGTACGGGGATTGCTTTACCTTAGCTTTCCATGATTTACTTGCTGGAATTCTTATGTATAGGGTCCTTGTGTGAATGTGAGTGTAGATGAACAACTTTATGTGCAAAGTGTACCTATTTTACAAGCATATTGATTCTTGGAAGTATATGACACAAGGTATTAATTAGTACATTAGCCCTTTAAAGAGCTGTTTTAAAAGCCTGCCATCTTCAGTGTTTCTAAAGTCTTTGAGCTGCAAACACAGATTGCATCGTCTTGGTATGTACTCAGTTTAATTTCACACTTGTTGTGTATGCACTGGGTATCATAGGCATGATGGTTATCCTGAATACAGCTCATCTTTTTTTGTTTATGTTGGAACAGCAGTAACTTATTCCCCATAATATGGAGTATGGTATTCACACATGGCTATGTATGTGCTCTGGTACACATGTTATATGAAACACATACAGTTCCTTCTTCATGCTTGTTACTGCATTCTTATAATGGCTCTATTCATGAGTATGTCTTCACTCTTATTGAAGGCAGTAGATTAATTGCAAGTGCTGTGGGTGATTGGTATGGTTTGGTATCCAAAAGTCCACACAAGAGTATGGCTATGGAAATATGGTATGAATGTTCAAGTTGGAAGGTGCCAAGTAACTGGGTTATGGTGCAAATCCATTCCAGCTCATTATGTTGCTGTAGTAGTTGGAAGTTCAAAGGAACCCTTTCATCAGTGCAAGGCTGCTTCTCATTTTCCTGGGCAGAAACATGTACAGCTGTTTTGAGATTTAAAGAACCTGGTCTCAGGCTATGACATGCCATGAAGAAGGACCTGATTACCTTCTTCTTCCATTGCTACTACATCCCTAGGTGGAACTTGACCTCCTAAATGAGCTTCCACCTCTCTGCTCTTGATTGCGCATTAATTCTCCAATTTCTGCGCCCTACCTGTGTGACATCCTTCTCTAACTCATCACACCACCTCAGTTTTGGTTTACCTCTTTTTCTGCATCCATTTTCTCCTGGTTCAGTATGAAGGACTTTCTTTGCAGGATCACTTTCTTCCATCCTCATCACTTGTCCAGCCCATCTAAGTCTACCAAGCTTATTAAAATTCATGACACCCTGTTCATCATGAAGCTTATATATTTCACAGTTTTATTATCTCCTCCAACATCCATTTGCAACTATTGGGCCCAGTATTTTCCATTGAACTTTCCTCTTCAGGGATCTAAGAAGACGCTCACCTTGTTTACCTGTAGACCAAGTCTCATAGCCATCTGTAAACACTGGTCTAATTAATGTTTTATAAATGAGGCATTTAACTTTATGGGACAAGAGTTTGGACATAAGATGCTTCATTAAGCCAAAGTAGCATTTGTTCACTGTACCTTTTCTCGCTTGTATCTTTATCATAACACCACCATCAGAGTTCACCATTGTCCCCAAATAGACAAAACTTTCCATTTTCTGGATGTTAAAATACTCTATAGCAATTGTACAAGATGAGATTTCATTCTTCCCAGTGACCATATATTTGGTCTTATCCACAGCCCATATCTTCTCCCACCCGAACCAGGGATAGGAAAGCTTCTTTAAGATCCACTACTGTCTTCAATATCAAGTCCAAATCTTTGGCATGTGCCATGAGTTTCACCAGTTTTAAAAGGTGGTTCCTCTTTGAATTCCTGAATCCCCTGTAACTTTTCATCTGCCACATTAAATATCAAACATGCTAACACATTACCCAGTCTCAGCCCGTTCATTGTTCCTAATCATGCAGAAAGACTCAGTTGGACTGTTATAAAGCATGTTGAGTTTTTCATTGTAAGTTGTACCATTTTTATAAGTTTTCTGGAGAACCCAACATCATTTGTAGCATCATACGGTTTTTCTCTTTTTAAAGTGTCATAAGCAGCTTAAAAATCAATAAAAAGATTCCGTAAACTAATTTTACATTCTTGTATATTCTCCAGAATCTACCTAATTGTAAAAATTTTGCTTACTATGGATCTGTCAAGCCAAACTCTACACTGGTAGTTCCCAATTATCTTTTCTGTGTATAGGAAAAGACAATTAAACAAAATATTTTACAATACTTTATGGACAATATTAAGCAACATTACCCCTCTATAATTGTTATATACCTATAGGTAACCCTTTTTATGTAACAAACACACTACTTCAATCCCCCATTCATCTGGCAACTCTTCCTACTTTATATCTAGCTTATTATTTGATAAATCCTTTCACTCAGTTCAGCTTCTTCAAACTTTAATAACTTTACTGGAATACTGTAACTTCCTGGAGCTTTATTATTTTTTAACTTTGCAATAGCAGTATTTATTTCCATCCGAATAGGATTATCCATATCCATCTCTTCATTACTCACTATGAACCCTTCATTTCTGGTATCTGTCTCATATATCATGAAACCATCCAAAAATTCTGTAAAATGTTCAACCTTTTCTCTTATGTAACTTAAGTCTTTCTCTTCTTTTGATAATTATTCACTGCGTTTCAAGTGTGACTTTTTGGTGCATTCATTTATATGCTATATTTTTTTCTGCTGTTACCCTTTGGCAGTCATCTTCAAACACAGTCTTCTTTGACTTCAGGATTATAGGACCTCTTCTGCTGCACGGATAATTGCTCCTCTTCAATTTTCCCATTCATTCACAGTACCCTTGTGAGATAGGTATATGGTGGAGACACTCAGTGCTTTCGAGAGCAGCAATCAGCCATCTGAAGCACCCGTAATTAGATATATCATATTTCTTCTGGCATTTACCTGTAGCCTTTTTTTTTTTAATAGATATTTGTGTTATTAATCTTACTATTATAAAATAATGATCAGAATCAGTTTTGGCTCCTCTGTATGTAACATTCACTAAATTTGACATATGTCAAGTAGCAATCAGCATATGCTCAATTTGATTTCATGAAAGCCTATCAGTTGTTGACCAGGTCCCTTTATAAATATTCTCATGCTTGAATATTGTGCTGCCTACTATCGTACTAAAAGGCAGTGCAACATGAATCAAGCCATTTCCATTATCATTAGTCACTTCACAGAGGCTGTTTTTCCCTGTAAGAGGGGAGTAAAATTGCGCTACCTAATTTGGCCTTCAGATCACCTAATATGAGTTTAATGTCATAAGGTGGACTTTCAACATCTGTCAATGAGTGAGCCTTAATAGAATTGTGATTAAAGAATGTACCTTTCAGCCTGAGTGTGGAGATATGAGGAGTTAATCCTTGGTATCCTACAGTAAGATGTTTAACGTTCTTTTTAACAGCGAAACATGTGCCCAATATATGCTGACTTTTATGACCATTATAAAAGAATGTTGAATCCCTTTTCTCTAAAATTCCTGCTCTGGTCCAATTTATCTCTTGCAGCGCTATAATCCCCACTTTCTACTTATCCAACTGCTCTAATAGGAGTTTAAGTACTCCTGCGTTCTGCAAGGATAATATATTCCAAGTGTTTACAAACAAATCTTCTGGCTGTTATCATTTATTTACCTTGTGTTTGTACAAGTAATTGCCCAGCTTAATCTGTTTGAGATTGTGTGACAATAACGTTTTTAGGAGGTGGAGTCATCAGCCCCACGCCCAACCCCCAACCTGGCGGACCAGGGTATCCCTTTTAATCTGGGTCATCACCGTTGTCCTGTCCCAAATGGGATGGCCTACCAATAGGTGCGTTACCTTCGGCATAGCTGTCAGAATTCCTTGACCAAACAAACCCCACCACCACATCAAACAAGGAATTTCTTCGGTGGGGGAGGATCTCATTTCCATTAAACATAAAATATACTGCCCAGAATTTGGTCAGAGCTCAACAAAACTATCACAATTCTCATGTGGTTCAAAAATGGCAATTGCTACATGTCAGGTGATCTCATTAAGTGGCTAGCAAGTGCTAAATAGGATGGAGGATATGTGGAATGGGGTGAAGAAAACCGTAGGATAACTGAACTGTCATCCATCTAAAAAATTGTGATGCTCTTCTTGACCTTTGTGTCGAACACTTGGGATGAAGTTGCTTCATTCTATTGGTATGTTCATTTCATTATTGAGTTCACAGAAACTTTAATCTGATCTGTGGTTGAAGCTCAGGGATTTGGATATCATTTTAAAGATTACAGGCCTTAACAACAGCCCTTTTAAGGTCTAATGTACTGACTCATATTTTGAACAATAAGAGATAGGCCGATACTTGAAGAAATAAAATGTTTTTATAATTCATATATTCTGCAAATATTGGTGTTTGTTTACTGTCACATTTCAATCACAGACTCTAATTCAGAATAGCAGTTAAAAAAAAAAAAACAGAAATATCTGCTTCATTCACATTTCTAACCTTGCCAGTGCAGCACAAATAACTTTTGAAATATATTGTTACGCAATGGAACTGAACAGTTTAAATTTGAATTTGTGTTAATACAAATGTGAAAAGAAAAAACCTATGCTGATATCAAGACTCAAACTAGTGTGTTTGATCTCCAAGAGGTACTAGTTCCCTGTCTTATCCAGTTAGCTATGAGTGATTGTGGATGTTTTAGTGTTTTTTGCTGTGTTGCTAAATGAAGTCACAAGTTTTAGTAAAGTAGTGGAGTTTATGTATCCAAACATTTCTCCCTTCTTCATGTTGCTTTCCTTGATTGTGTTCTTAGTTTAGATTTACCTTTTGCAGTTTGGTGGTTTGCTGGTTAAACATTTGGTGGTTTATTTAAATATCTAGACAGACTGAATGTAAGAGTTTCAGTACTGATAAATTTAATTTGATCAGTTTACAAAATTTCTCTTTATCCTTACTGTGTAACCATCAATGGTGTTAGCTGTAATTCAGCAGTGTTCACTCATTATTAATTCACAGTAATCTGTAACCAACTATAGAATTATCAGAATAATTTTTACCTCTTGCGTATAAATGTGTGTTTACAACCAACACACATCTAAGATACTTGTAGTCGAAGTCAGCATGACTTTCACAGGAATCTGACTTATTTTGATTGGTCATCCAGAACTTCTGGGAACATCCCAGTTTTGGCAAAATTGTTATGAATGAGTGGGGGTAGACACTTCTCACATGTGCTGTTGGACATGTTCAGTGCTTTGTGGTTGCTGGGCAGACAGTTTTCCCTACCTATGGCATGGACTTCCACAGTGGACAGAGAATTGAATCTTCTGCTTTAAAAAATATACAGACACTGCAACTTGTCAAAATCAATTTTCAAAGTGTGCCAATTGTGACCACTAATCACTGCAGCTACCCATCTTTGGCTGTCAGACCCTCAAAAACTGGAAAAGCACCTAAATCTTTAGGTGGGTCACCACTCTTGTCCTGTCAGAACAGTTTCCCTTGCCACCTAAAATCTTACAGGTAGATTTGAAACACAGCTGCGGTACACCTTATCTTAATGTAAGTTATCTCTTCTTACAGCATTAGCATGCCTGGGTTCAAACCATACTTGCTACAGAAATTTATTTTTAGCCCATGTTTGTCTTCAAATTAAGGAGATATATTGTTGTCTTTGGTTAATAGGTATGGGATGTAAATAAAATGTAATGAGTGGATGGCAGAGAAGAGCCACAGAGAGACAAATTCAGGTAAATTATGAATAACTGGAATTATGATGGCAGTTGTGTGCTTATGTCAATCCTGGTTTTTGACTTACAAAATTTTGTTGCACAGAGTGTATAGTAGGCCCATATGAGACTGGAGTACCAAGGGATTCATTATGGTCCAACACCTGAAACTGAACAACCAAGTGCATACTTTTGCTTTTAACACAGACATGTAAGAAATTTATGTTGTCTAATTGCTGACTTTCTTGTTTGTGTGACAGCAAAGCTTGACAGTTGGTGATGTTGTTTGCTTCACCGTGCCTTTGTCTTCTGTTGATGGAGTACGTGGGACATGGGAAACAGATAATGAAAGGGTCCTGATTCTGGACTCAGTTTTGGGCATTGGTAAAGTACAAGCAGTTGGAAATGTGGTGGTGAAACACCATTTGGCATCTGTTAACACTTTTGTTGACTTGGAGGCTCTTGCAGTGGATGTGGTAAGATAAAACCCCTTTTGTATTTTTAATATTTGCTTGTGGAATTGGTTTATTGATGGTTTATGTGTACAGTACGATCACATAGTCTGCCGACCAAATGTGAGATGACACTACTGCTGCTGCTATGAATTAATACCACGAGATATAGAGTACTGTCTGCTCAGTCAATTACTGCATGGAATAAGACTACAGCACCTGTTGTTATTGAGTAATGTCTGGCTAAGTACAAGTGCATGTGATTACATTTGCACTTAGGCATACCTAGAAAATGGCAGACTTGAAAGAACAGGATGTCAACATGAAATTTAAAAGTGGGGAAAGATGGAATGGAAGCTTTTGTAATGTTGAAAGTAGCTTTTAGAGGGCAGACAGTGACAAAAACTACAGCTCTTGGATGGTTCATTGAGTTCAGAATTCATGTGACCACTGTTGAAGATGATAATTTTGTCCATTGGGAGTATAACATTATTCTTGTCTCACATGAAGTAAAACTTTTCATTTTCTCCCCCCTTACATTACACTCCTTATTGACATTACACTAGCTGGCTCTTTGGAACTTAAGTAATTTTAGATCAAATAATTACAGTGAAACCCACTTGAAATGCTCACACCCACAAGAAGGCAGAAAAATTTAGTCCTAAGATTTTTCTCTTATGATTAATATATATATGTTGCCCAAGAAGCATGAGAATGTTATGACATGACAAATTTTTCACCAATTTGAATATTTTGGCATCAAAGTCTTTCACAGTTTCCTGTTCAATTTTTTCATAATATATAGTGGTGAAATAATGCTCTTAGTTTGTAAACTTGGTCTCCAATGTCATTTCCCCCACCAATCAGAAGTACTGGTTTAGGGATGAAATATTAATCTCTGGGCACTTATGGCAGGAAATGGCATCACATGTTGATAGGGCTGCCATCAGTTTCCACACGAGCATTTCACACATTGTGATGCAGTGTCATGGGGTGTACTGTATTGTGTAATCTACATCATGTGTTAGCATGGGTCTTTAATGGAGCATGGAGTGACTGCATTTC
>Ga0209755_10005152_pt1 | contig 15023 bp, 14 predicted proteins | sample TergutCo191P1_FD_187301 | JGI IMG/M metagenome (GOLD analysis project Ga0209755, IMG submission 187301) | Cornitermes sp. P1 segment gut microbial communities from Petit-Saut dam, French Guiana - Co191P1 (SPAdes) (version 2) | ecosystem: Host-associated > Arthropoda: Insects > Digestive system... | reverse complement strand
CGCAAACGATGCCACCAACACGACCGCCATCGACTTCAGCTTTGCCTACGCGCTTACGGGGCTTGCGGCAGGCGACATTACCCTTGCACCGGGAACAGGCGCCGCGACGCCGGGCGAGATGGTTGGCAGCGGGATGTCCTGGTCGCTTACGGTCACCGTTACAAGCCCAGGAACCGTGTACGCCTCGATTGACAGGGCGGGGATTGCGCCGGAGCCGCAGCAGGTGGAGGTCTTCCAGGGCGGCACCGCCATCCCAGCGGAGATTGTCGGCAGGTGGCACCACATGGAGCTGGGCATATTCATGTACGAGCTTACGGGGGACGGGCGCTTCATCCCGATGGCGGGCTACTCCGGGCACCGGGTGTCGGTAAGCGGGAGCACGATTAGCGTTTCGATGGGCGGCAACACGGTGGGGACGGCGGACTTCGAGGTCGCCGCCAACGTCATGACGCTTTCCAATGTCCTGGGGGCCGCCGGCTTTGTCGCCGGGCCGCACCTTAGGCATGATGTTACGTTTGAGGCAAGCGTAAACTGCGAGGTCTTCACCAGCGCCATAGACTTCGAGTTCAGCTACCCCGTTTGGGGGCTTAGCCCAGCGCATATCACGCTTACAAACCTAACGGGCGTGGTGACGAGGGGGGATTTGACAGGCAGCGGGACCTCGTGGTCGCTGGGGATTGCCGTTGCCACCGCCGGGGACGTGGCAGTCTCGGTTGAAAAGCCCGGGGTTGAGCGCGGCCTTGGAACGCTGGCGGTTGGCAATACCATTACCTGGGTTGCGGCCCCTAATAGCACGACAAACACCACCGCCATAGACTTTGTCTTTGTGGCACCGGTTTCGGGGCTAAGCGCGGAAAACATAATCGTTACTGCCGGAACCGGCACGGTAACGCCGGGAGGATTGACGGGCGATGGAACGTCGTGGTCACTCGCGGTCACCGTTACAAGCTTTGGGAGCGGAAACATATCGGTTTCGATTGACAGGACTGGAATTGTACACGGACCAAGTACGGTGGAAGTTTTCAGGGAGCCTGTCCAATGGACTGCAACTGTCTATGGGGATCCATTCACGGTTGCCATCGGCTTAGAATTCGACGCACCCATCCCGGTACTTGTCGCAAGCAATATTACGATTAGCGATGTAACCGGTTCAGCGGGGAGGGGGGCTTTGACGGGCGAGGGGAAATCCTGGTCATTGGCGCTTAGTGTTATAAGCAGTGGAAAAATAAACATTCTGATTGGGGCACATGGGATAGCAGGCGAGCCAAGCATAGTTGCGGTTTATGCGTCGCCTGTTAGATATGTGTCCAGCAGTCGAGCGATCCTAGAAGACGGTTCGCTGTGGGCTTGGGGAAGCAATACTTGGGGCCAGCTTGGCGACGGCACGACAACCCAGCGCCACAGTCCTGTGCGAGTAGGAACGGACACGGACTGGCGCACCGTGTCCGCTGGCTATGGTCACACAATGGCGATTCGCGAAGACGGCTCCCTGTGGGCCTGGGGATGGAATGATGGTGGCCGTCTTGGTGACGGTACGTGGATCGACCGCCACAATCCCGTGCGAATAGGGACGGGTACGGACTGGCGTACTGTGTCTGCAGGCTCTATGCATACAATGGCGATTCGCGAAGACGGTTCCCTGTGGGCCTGGGGATGGAATATTGGCCAGCTTGGCGACGGCACGACAACCGCCCGCCTCAGTCCCATGCGAATAGGGACGGACACGGACTGGCGTGTGGTGTTCGCTGGCTGGCGACACACCATGGCGATCCGCGAGGACGGTTCGCTGTGGGCTTGGGGAGACAACTGGAATGGGCAGCTTGGCGACGGCACGACAACCACCCGCCTCAGTCCCGTGCGAATAGGGATGGATACGGACTGGGCCGCCGTGTCCGCTGGCTGGCGACACACAATAGCGATCCGCAAGGACGGTTCGCTGTGGGCTTGGGGAGACAACTGGAATGGGCAGCTTGGCGATGGCACAGGGGGCATTTGTTGTTGCGACGGGGGTAGCCCTGTTTTCAGCCCTATTCGAATAGGGACGGACACGGGCTGGCGTACAGTGTCCGCTGGCGGCGGTCACACAATGGCGATCTGCAAAGACGGCACGCTGTGGGCTTGGGGAGCGGGAGGGGCAGTTGGCGACGGCACGACAACCCAACGCTACAGCCCTGTGCAAATAGGGGAGGACACGGATTGGCGTACAGTGTCCGCTGGCGGCAGTCACACAATAGCGATCCGTGAAGACGACTCGTTATGGGCTTGGGGAGCCAATGGTTCTGGTCAGCTTGGCGACGGCACGACAACCCAGCGTCACAGCCCCGTCCAGGTTATACCTAGACCGTAGGCTGGGGTACTTGGGGTACTGAAAAGCAGGATTATATCAGCCCTTGGACTTGCTGGGACGCAACGGCCTTCCTGGCAAGCACCGCTAAGATTGCAAGGCGCACGGCGCTTTGCGCAAGCCCCTCCTGGTTTTTACCAGGAGGGGTAACCTTCAGCTTTGAATGGCAAACTTAGTGAATAAAACAAAATGCCACTCAAAAGCAAGCCATACGGGAACCCCTTTAGCAAACTGTTTCCAGGCATGGATTGCCAAGGATGGAACCAAGTTCAGGGCAAGCTTTTTCCCTGGTGTCGTTTACATAGAATCATGGGAGTCTGCTTATTTCGGATTGGGCTTGGGGGTCTAATTTAGATATGCGAACTTGGCAATGGCACGTTTAACGGCTCGACAGGATAGCCGATTAAAGAGACCCAATCCAAAACACCCAACCATTACCCCTACGGTTCATAAAGACCAGATTTCGCCTACCTTCATCGGTTGGCAAGCTCCTTTTTGATATCCTCCAGCGTGTGACCCTTGCTGATAAGATCCAGCAGTTCCGAACTCAATTCCCTTGCGCCTTCCCTTATGCCGTCCTCTTTTGCATATCCCAGCCTGCTCTGCATGTCAAGCTCCCATTTGTCCTGACTCGCAAGCAGTGCGCGTTCCACCTCGTCGCGGCTTATTGTCAACAATACTTCGCTTGCCATCTCAATGCCCTCCTCGCTCGCCATTATCCCGTTTATCTTGTCCCGCATGTTAGTGTCAGTCAGGTACCGAAAAAACACAGCCCATTTTTCCTGACCGCTCATTTCCTCTGGCGGCTTCCTGGAGACTTCCTCCAGCTTCGACAGTTCCAGCGTGAGTATCCGGGTCCTTCCGCCAAGCGTCACGCCACGGACGGGATCGAAATACTCGAAGCCGTGGAAAAAGTCCCCGTCGGGAAAAAACCTTTCCTTTACCAGTATGGCTATCTGATATGTCCGCTTCAGATCCTTGTACGTCTTGTCCGTGCCTTTTATGTCCTGCCCGATGAACAGCTTTGCCGTATGGAACTCCAGGCGAACGGGCTCGAATCGGTCGGGGTTTAGGCTCATCTCGACGTTGACCAGTTCGCCGTCCCCGGTTCTGCAGTTTATGTCGAAGCGCAACTGGCGATCACGCAGGTTTTCTATTGTCGGCTCGTTGGCGACAATCGCCAGTATCGACAGTTCCCTGCCTATGATGGCGGAAACAAGCCTTGAAAGCGCACCCCGCGAAGCTGGGGTGTCCTTGGTAAAAACCGCCTTGAACACGTTGTCCATGCAGATGTCGATAATGTCCTCGGATTCCTCGAAACGTACCCTTGCTGCCACACGATCCTCTTGGGAATAGTATAGCATGAACGATGCGTTGAATCAAAGGTCGGGCGGGTTTCTTCAACAGGGCAACTCTGTAATGCTATCACTCCTTTCCGTAAGCATAAGGGATTTTGGAACATACAGCCAATTTTTTTTGCATTTCATGCGGCGGCTTCCCGCGATGTGATTTTTTCCTTGCCTTTTGCCCAAGCAATAGTTAAATTATATGGGAATACAAACTCATCCTGCGTAGCTAGAAATACTGTGCAAACCGCAGTACGGGGGCAGTATGTTGCCCGTAGCGAACGTACCGATACAATAAAACCAACTAGGAGGGTTATTGTATGAGATCATTCACGAAGATCGGGATTGAGTATTCACATCGGTTTTTGGGCTACGACGGGGAAGCCCAATACCTCCACGGCCACCATGGCGAACTGACGATAGAAGTCGAGGGCGAAGTCAACGATGCCAACGGCTTTGTCGTACCCTGCAACGACGTCAAGCGGATCGCCTGGGATTACCTGCAAAATTTTGACCATGCCCTGATTTTGCAGGCAAACGACCCATTGCTTCCGGAAGTTCTAAACGTGTACGAAAAGCAGGGGATAAGGAACGGCGCTCCTGCGAACAAAACAGTGGGCCTGCCAATCGATAACGACCTCGCAAAAGCGTACCCTGAATGCCGCCTTGTCGTTGTCAAGAAAGTTGCAACATGTGAAAACCTGATAGAGCTGTTTTACTCCTTGCTCAAAGACAAGCTTAATATCAGGAAGATGATCTTCACTTCCGGCATGAACGGCGCTTGCGTTGTTTATTAACAATGGGAAACAAAGGATTGCCCCCTAATTAAGCTCCTGGTATGCCATGCGGGCGGCTTCCTGTTCAGCGGTTTTTTTGTTCCTGCCAATGCCGGGACCGTAAGTGATGCCACCCACGTTCACCTCCATCCAGAAGGTGTGCTCGTGATCTGGGCCCGAACGCTTAACCATGCGATAATGGGGGTAGGAGCGAAAATTCCGTTGGCACAGTTCCTGCAAGAGCGACTTGTAGTCACGGCAATAGTCGTTTCCTATGATGCGCTCTATTTCGGGGGAAAAGTAACGGGTGATAAAAGCAAAAACTTCCCTGTAGCCCGAATCAAGATACAGTGCACCTATAATGGCCTCCAGGGTGTCGGCAAGAATCGTCTTCTTGCTGCGCCCGCCGGAAAGCTCCTCGCCCTTGCCCAGCAACAGCATGGTGTCGATTTGCAGAACCTTGGCGACCGTGGAAAGGACTTCCTCCGAGACGGTCACGGACTTTACCTTTGCGAGTTCACCCTCGGTTTTTTCTGGATATTTTTGGTAAAGCAGGGTAGCGCAGGCAGCACCCAAAATGGAATCGCCAAGAAATTCCAGGCGTTCATTGTTAAGGCGGCTACCTGTCTCGTTGGACACTGATCGGTGAACGAAAGACAGGTTCAAAAGCGCAAGGCTCTTGAACCTGAACCCGGCGGCTTTTTGAAAAGCCACCAATTGCTTTTTTCTTTCCGGCTCAGGGGTCAGAAACCCGTCCTGACTACTTCTGCTGGGATTTAAGAAATTCGTAAGCGTCTTTTACCGTCTCAAATTCGTTCGCCTTCTCGTCGGGAATGGAAATGCCCATTTCCTCCTCAATGGCGTAAATCAACTCGTAGGTGTCCAAGCTGTCCGCACCAAGATCCTGGCGGAAAGATGCCTCCATGGTGATTTTTGCCTCGTCAATCTCAAGTTTCTCGGCAACGAGTTTCTTCATCTTCTCGAATAAGTCGTCCATTTCTCCCTCTCTTGTCTAAACTTTGGAATCCGGAACGATAACTTGCCGTCCCCGATAGAATCCGCACTTGGGACAGACTCGGTGCAGAAGAACCTTGTTGCCGCAAGTGCCGCATTGGATCAAGTTGGGTGCGGTAAGTTTCATGTTGATGGACTGCCGACGGCTAGTCCGTGCTTTTGACGTTTTTGTTCTAGGTACAGCCATACAAAACCTCTCTCAAGTTACTAGGATAACAAAAGTTCGCATTTATGTCAAGGGGAAATCTGACATTCCTTGCGCTTGTGTCACAAAACGCCTGCAAAACTAGTAGTTTTGCAAAGGCTATCATAATTCTACCCAGTTTGGTACTTTTTGCCTAGAGCCTCGGCAACCAGGGGCGGAACCATCTCGCTTACGTTTCCCTGGAATGCGGCTATTTCCTTGATGGACGAAGACCGCAGGACGAAGTACTCGGGATCGGTGGTCATAAACAGGGTTTCTATGTCCGGATCCAGAGCCTTGTACACCATGGAAAGCTCGAACTCGTAGGAGAAATCATCCATGCCCCGGACGCCCCGGACAAGCAGTTTGATATCTTCCTTCCTCAAGAAATCGACAATGAGCGAATCGCAGACCGTGACCGTAACATTGTCGTAATCCGCCGCAAGCCTTCTCATCATATCGGCCCGTTCGTCGGCGGAAAAAAGGTATTTTTTTTGTTTGTTCTCTGCCACCACCACCAGAAGCTGGTCGAATATCCTTGCAGCCCTCTGGACAATGTTAAGGTGGCCCAGTGTGGGGGGGTCAAACGAGCCTGGAAACGCTGCTTTCATCATGGCTGGAATGTCACCCTTACGGGGCCAATCATGCCCCTTTCCGCAGTTCCAGTGCCGAAAAACTCGGGAGTGGCGTTAACCTGCCCAGTTTCGCCCAGCCTTACGACCGCCGTATACACGACACGGTCATCCCACCGGAGGGATCCTTCCACGAAAACCCGATACTCGCCCGGGGGAGCCAGCTGGCCTGCATAGTTCCTGCCGTCCCAAGTGTAGCGGAGGGTGCCGGCCTGGGGCGTGGGCCCAGTAAGGGCATCGACATGAGCCTGGTTTCTTCCAGCCAGGCCAGACTGTCTTACCCACTGCGGCAGGGAACCTTCTCGCCGTTGCCAGCCCCCTGCGGCGGTGAACCTGGTGGCATACAGGGTTCTTAGGTATTGGCCCTGGGCATTCTCGATCCACACGGCAAACTGGTTGCTGGCAATTCCACCCTGTCTGGTAAAGTCGAAGCTGACTTCCAGTACGCCTTCTTGCTGGACAGGGGGGGGGGAATTTCCCCCTGCGGCACCCTGCCTGGCAGAGGAATTCCCGCAAGCTGTCGCCATCAAGGCGGATATCGCAACAAGCGCGACAAAAATTGCTCTCATACATGCATAATACAACCATCGGTGCATAAATACAAGGGTAACCCCCCAGGCTTTGCCGAGGGTCTCTCACTGGTTTTGTCCACATAGATGTAACCACCCTTGCGCATCTTCGCAAAATCCTGAATTCCTATTGGAAGAAGCCTGCTCATGGGCTTATTATAGGGTATTGTAGGAAACAGGTCAAAACATTATTAGCTGGGCGGTATCAATCACGCGAAGCGCATCAATCCGGCCAATGCCCGGCACCAAGGCGAACCAGCCGAGCGTCCTCGCCGGATAAATCCAGGATCGTGGAGAAAATGCGTTCCCGCTCCTCGCTGTCGTCCATGACCATGTCCACGCCGTCGATTCCCTCAAGTTCCCAGCCGCCTTCGAAAAGGTCTTCCTCGGGGATGGGGGGGAGGTCGCCGTCTTCCACTGTGTCGTATTCGACCTCGAAGCCTTCCTGCATTGATTTTTTGGCGGTTATCGAGTAGAGGGGATGCCCAAGGGTGTCGATCAGGGCAAGCGGGACGGGGTGCGCTGGGATTCTTACCCCGGCCTCGTGGCGGCGTATGTCCAGGGCCTTTTCCGTCCCAAGCAGTGTCTTCAATATAAACACATAGGGCCCAGGCGAAAGGCGCTTTATCAGCCTGAAGCGGCTGTTGTCCAGGCTGCACAGTTCCCCGAACTGCGAGATATCCGAACAGAGCAGGGTAAAATGCCGCTCGTCCCGCTCGCCGGAGAGCTTCCGCAGTTTTTTTATGCCGGCCTGGGACTTTAGCGAGCAGACCAGGCTCCAACTGGTGTCGGTGGGCAGGGCAATCAGCCCCCCGCCTTCCAAAACCCGTACCGCCCTTGCAATGACACGGTCGTCAATGTTTTGAGGGATTACGTATTCAATCACTTAGCACTCCAGTATATGCAGGGAACTGCGAACCCCAGTTGGGTTGCCCCTATTGAATTCCACCCCCATTTTACCGATAAAATGGAAGCGTGCAAAGGTCGAACAAAAAGCAAGCGGCGGATCGGGAATCCTTGCCTTCCAAGCCCCCAAAGCAAAGCCAGAAAAAGGGGCCGCAGGATCCTGGGAAGCCGAAAAAGGCCATGCCTGCGCCAAAGGCTGGCAGTCTCAAAACTGCCATTCCCAATATCTGGAAGGCAATGTTGCTTACGGCTTCCATCACAATCGTTTCCCTTGCCGCCTTGCTGGTGGTGGTTAATGCCCAAAGCGGAAGGCCGAGGCCTTTACCCGGCATGATGGAGCTAGACCTTGAGAAGCCTGATTTGGCCTTGTCGTACCCAACAGCCCCGGAAACAGCGCTTGGCGAGGAACCCGCACTTACACCGCTTCCTGCGCCGGCGGAACCCATGCCCCCCAGGGATACGATACGCCAGGTGGCGGCATCCATTGGGGCAGCTTCTCCTCCTGAATTACCCCCCAGGGTGGAGCGTGGGACGCTGGTTTTTGTCATTGACGATGCGGGCCACAACCTGCATCAACTGGAACCTTTCCTTCTTTTCCCCGGACCCATAACCATTGCCGTCCTGCCGGGCCTTTCCCATTCCGTGGAAGCCGCCAGGCGCATACGGGAGGCCGGAAAGGAAGTGTTCCTTCATCAACCCATGGAAGCGGTAGGTGGGGAGGATCCAGGCCCCGGTGCCATTTATTCATGGATGGGCAACGAGGAAATACTGGAGATACTAAGCCGAAACCTTGCGGAAGTAGGCCCGGTTGCCGGCATGAACAACCATCAGGGCTCAAAAATCACTGCGGACGAGCGGATAATGGAAACCGTGCTTGCCTTTAGCCAGGAACACGGGATACCTTTTCTCGATTCCAAGACAACAGCCATGTCGGTGGCTCCTGCCATTGCGAGGCGCATGGGGATAACGATAGGCAAGCGCAATGTATTCATTGATAACCAGCAAGATCGCCTTTCAATGAACCATGCCATCGAGGGGGGGCTTAGGATAGCGTCACGGGGGGGCAATGCCGTTATGATAGGCCATGTCTGGTCGCCCGAACTGGCTCCGCTGCTCAAGGATCTTTATCAGGATCTTGTAGATCAGGGGTTTAGGTTTGCCACGGCTTCGCAGCTTATTGCCGGGGATTTCTAAAAAAAATGACCGAGGCGGTTGACAGGTTCCACCGAAAAATATATATTGAAGTACGCTTTACAAGAAGCGGACATTCCCCTGTAGCTCAGCTGGCAGAGCAAGTGGCTGTTAACCACTGGGTCTGGTGTTCGAATCACCACGGGGGAGATATTTGGCTTTAACGGCACCAGAAGCAAATTCCTTTCTCATCATCCCTGTATCCATTCGGGGGCGTTTGTGCTGTTTCGATGCGCACAGTAGTACCTGATATCGGCCTTCCATAGGAACATCGCCCATACTTGAATGTCATCTGTCTAGGATGGTACAATCCTGCCATGCTTGGACCGCTTGTAAATGCCCTGGCGATCGTCGTCTGCTCCCTTGTGGGCTGTTTCATCATCAAGGGGATTCCCTCACGTTTTGAGGAGCACATTAAAAAGGCCATCGGCATTGCCATTGCTTTTGTGGGGATAAGGGGGGCTTTGGCGAATCAAGACACCCTGCTTCTTATTATGAGCATACTGATAGGGGCGGTCATCGGCGAGCTTATCGATCTCGACAAGCGGATGAACCAGCTAGGGCTATGGGCGGAGCGGAAATTTGGGATGGCTTCGCCGCCTGTGGAAGGCCTGTTGCCCAAGGGAAGGCAAAAGCGCAGCTTCTCGAAGGGCTTTGTTTCCGCCAGCATCCTGTTTTGTTCCGGGGCGATGGCGATAGTCGGCTCCATGCAGAGCGGCCTTGACGGGAACCACGAGATTCTTTTTACCAAGTCCGTCCTGGACGGCTCCATGTCGCTGATTTTCGGGGCAACCTTTGGAATAGGCGCGGCCTTTTCCGCCCTGCCGGTGCTTCTGTACCAGGGTGGCATTGCCCTTGCCGCCATGGCGGTTAGCCAGTACCTTACGCCAGATATCATAAGGGAAATGTCCGCAGTGGGCAGCCTTGTAATCGCCGGGATTGGCTTCAACTTTCTGGAAATAAAGGAAATCAAGGTTGCCAACCTGGTTCCTGCCGTGTTTGTCCCTTTGGTCTGGCTGTCCCTTGGGCTGGGTTAAGGCTAAACTTCAACACGTCCCCAGCCTTTTCCCCAGGGCATTCCTAAGCGCCGCCATGTCGGCCTCGGTACCGGGGCCGCCGGGTTGCAGTTCCTCCAAACCAAGATCAAGCTGAAATGGGCGGCGGCCAACGTGCTCCTGGTAATGGGCATCGGACGAGGTGATAAGTGGGTAGCCCAGGGTGTCCAAAGGAAAACCGCCCATCGCCGGCGGGAGGCGGACGCACTCCAAGGCCGCCCAAGGGCCATGCGTCACCACCCCCAACTGGCTTGTCATGGAAAAAGCCTGGCGGTCGATATGGGCTGGAATTACGATACCGGAAAATTCGGCGACCTTCGCCCCTATTTCCTCGATGGAAAGCTCAAGTGGGGACAGAAGGAAATATTCAACCTCGCCTTCGATGTTGTCGTCCTCGTCAACGTACACCTGATCCCCCGCTTTTTCAGGGTTGTTGGGAAAGGGCGTAAGGATCGAATAGGCGTATTCGCCAAAGGCAAGGCTAGCCTCCAGACCGGTAAAAAGGCACAGGACGTGAATTTCCTCGCTGGTGGTTGCCTCCATTCCAAAAATGGGAACCATCCCGAACAGGGGGCATAGTTTTGCAAAGGCCCGGCAGTTAAGGCTTGAATTGTGGTCGGTAAGAGCCATTACCTGCACCCCCCTGTTTGCGGCAATTTCCAGCAAGCGGCGAGGGGACAACTCCAGGGAACCACAGGGGGAAAGGCAGGAATGAATGTGCAAATCGGTTATTAATGCCAAAATGAACCTCGAAACTTTTGGATGAAACCAACGAAAGCCACAAGGTGGTTCATTGTATCATGGATCCATCCGCTTCGGGTAGGGCAGAGTGGACAAAAGTGATAAGATGGAAGATGCCAAATGGCTCAAGGAGTGTCAGTGATGGGAACAATTATCGCCTGTATTGGCAGCGGAAACATGGGTTCCGCTTTGATGAAGGGGATTGCCGCCACGCTTAGCGGTGCGGAGATTGGTTTTGCCGACCTGGACAGGGAAAAAGCGACGGCAAGTGCGGCGTTTGGCGCGAAGCTGTTCGCTTCCAACACCGAAGCGGTTGAAAATGGAGACTACATTTTTCTTGCGGTAAAACCGCAGGTGTTGGAAAATGTGCTTGCGGAGATTGCCCCTACCGTTCAAAAAAGGCTGATAGAGGGCAGTACGCCAGTGTTGGTGTCCATGGCGGCAGGCTGGAGTATCGATAAAATCCAGGCGGCAATTGCAAAGGGTACCGAAGGCCTGGGTAAAGCGCCTGTGGCACGAATTATGCCCAACACGCCGGTACTCGTTTCGAAAGGGGTAATAGCCCTTGCCGTTTCGCAGGAAGTGCCTGCGGGAAAAACCGCCGAACTGGAAAAAATGCTTGGCGGTGCCGGCACGGTTGACCTTGTAGGCGAGCACCTCCTTGATGCCCTAACCGGGCTTTCAGGTTCTGGCCCCGCCTTTGCGTACCTGTTCATCGAAGCCCTTGCCGACGGCGGTGTTCTCGCGGGCTTGCCCCGTGACAAAGCCCTTCGCTATGCTGCCAACACCGTTTTAGGCTCGGCGGCAATGGTTTTGGAAACGGGGAAACACCCAGGCGAATTAAAGGACATGGTTTGCTCCCCAGGCGGCACCAGCATTGCAGGCATTGCCGCACTTGAGGCAGGGGCGTTTAGGTCAACGGTAATTAGCGCCGTGGAAGCCGCCTGGCAACGGGCTTTGGAGATAGGGAGCAGAGATTAGCACTTGGGAATGCAGTAAACCGATCAAAATTCCTCGGCCTCCCAAAAATCCTTCCAGCCCTTCCTAATCACGCGATCCCTGTCATCACGCATCTCGACAGGGATCGTCACTCTCTCGTTGCCAGACCAGTCGCAACGCCCCTTGATCGTTTTAATGCCGATGATTTTATCCTCACGAATCGCGCGGGCAAAATCATCGCTGCTTTTCAACTTTTCCTTGACATAAATGCCGAAAACATTCCCGTTCCAAACCTGATCCACGGAATGTATGTCCGAACCTGCCGTAACTGGCAAACCGAGTTTCCCTGCGTAGCGCATGGCCAGTGCGTCGTAGGAGCGTTCGTCGTTCCCAAGGTTAGCGGCTTCCACCCCGTCAACGCAGCCAGTGGAAAGCACGACACGCTTAATCCAATAGTGCTGCCTGAACGGGTGGGCCTGCACCACACAGCCCCCGGCGGCTTGCACCGCACGGTATTGCTCTCCCCGTGTCCAGTTCTGTGCCTCTGGGTGTTCCAGAAGCCACTCTTTGTCCAGGCCGTACACCAGGTAATCGTCGCAACCGTCAAATGTTTCTTCCCAGCCAAAGAACACGTCAAAGCCACGCCTTTCCCCTTCGTTTCTGGCCTCCTCGTAGCCACGGCAAAACTGCTTGACCCATTCCTTCCATGGAAGACAATGGGATATGGCAGTGTGCCCGTTAAAAAAGTGATCGGTAACGACAATTCCGGAATAGCCCAGATCCTGGTAGTACGCTATGTATTCCGAACCCTTGGAACGGCCACAGGCACTTGAGAAAACCGTGTGTAGGTGTGTCTCGTAAAGGTAACTCAGTATACGCCGCCCGTTACGGGATAACCGCACCCTTATCGGCGGACAATACGTTTCTGGCGTATCGGCTTAGATAACCAGCCGGCGGGGTTTTCTTCTTGACCTCGGTCGTTCCCCGTCGCCTGTCCAATTCCGCATCGTCCACAAGCAACTCCAGGGAGTAGTTATTGATGTCGATTTTAATCGTGTCGCCCTCATTGATGTACGCGATAAGGCCACCCGCCGCAGCTTCCGGCGAGATATGCCCCACCGCAGCACCACGAGTCGCCCCGGAAAAACGCCCATCGGTGATGAGCGCAACATCGCCGTCAAGGCCCATCCCAACAATGGCCGAGGTTGGGCCAAGCATTTCCGGCATTCCAGGGCCACCAGCTGGGCCTTCGTACCGTATCACCACGACCTCGCCCTTATTTATCTTACCGCCGTATATTGCGGTAATGGCCTCACCTTCCGAATCAAACACTCTCGCCTTGCCTGTAAAAAGCAACATGTCAGGGCGCACTGCACTGCGTTTGACCACTGCGCCGTTTTGGGCAATGTTTCCGAAGAGCACGGCAAGACCGCCAGTGGGGGAATATGGGTTTGCGAATGTCTTTATAACATCCGCATTCTTGATTGTAAAATTCTTCGTCGCCTCCGCAACCGTCTTTCCCAGAACCGTCATCGCACCGCCGTCCAGCAACCCGGCATTAAACAGCTCTCGCACCACGGCATAAACGCCGCCGGCATGGAAAAGATCCTGCGCATGATGAGGGCCAGCAGGCGCAAGCTTGCAAAGGGTCGGCGTTTTCCCGCTGATTTCGTTAATCATGTTCAAGTCAATGGTTATGCCACGCTCATAGGCAATGGCGATAAGGTGCAGCACGGAATTTGTCGAGCAACCAAGCGCAACGTCCACCGTCAGGGCGTTCCTGAACGCAACTTCGGTCATTATGTCGGAGGGCTTTATGTCCTTCGCAAGAAGATCCATGACCGTTTCGCCGGCGGTCTTGGCAAGTCTTATCCGTTCGGCGTACACCGCCGGCATTGACCCGTTTCCAGGCAAAGCCACGCCCAGGGCCTCGCACAGGCAGTTCATGGAGTTGGCCGTGAACATCCCGGAACAGGAACCACAGCCAGGACAGGCATTGTCCTCGATACGCAAAAGTTCGGCATCATCGATCTTCCCGGCCTTGTGCGCACCGACCGCCTCGAACACGCTGTTAAGGTCAAGCCCATCCAAAGACAGCATAGGCCCACCGGATATAAACACGCACGGCAGGTCAAGGCGTGCCGCAGCCATAAGCATACCAGGCACGATCTTGTCGCAACTGGGAATGAACACCAGGGCATCGAAAGCGTGGGCACGAACCATGCACTCGACACTGTCGGCGATAATCTCACGAGAAGGAAGCGAGTACCTCATGCCAATGTGCCCCATGGAAAGGCCGTCGCACACGCCGATTGCGTTGAACTCCACGGGCGTACCGCCGCTCGCCAACACGCCGTCCTTTACGGCACGGGCAATCAGGTTTAGGTGTATGTGTCCAGCGGCAATTTCATTAAAGGAATTGACAACACCGATAATCGGTTTCGCAAGCTGCTTGTCGGTGTAGCCCATGGCTTTCATGAGGGATCTGTGGGGGGCCTTTTCCACCCCGGTTTTTATCGCATCGCTTTTCATGTCCTTACCCCTACTTTTACAAGCTCATCTTCACAAAAGCGAAGAGCCTTATCTAAAAAAGCCTCGTGCACCTATGCTTATGGATGGGCCACCAACAAACCTGTTGTTTAAATGGTGCTGTAAATATCCAAACTCGATGTAGAGCGAGGTTCCTTCCATAAACAACCAATCAATCCCACCGCCGCCGCCGAACAGACCGACCAGATGAGCGCCGGAATCGCCGCCTGCCACACCAATACCGCCCTCGACAAAAGAATAGCTTCTAAAACGCCCATTGGGCCAAATCCCGCCTAAGCTTAGCTTTGCGCCCATTGAGCCGGCACCAAAAGTATCCCCGTCAATGATAACCGAGCTACCCCTTCCCACAATGTGGCTGCTTATCTGTAAACCACTATCGTAGAACACAAACGCAGCTTCCCCTTTTCCGCCAAACCCATGCAACGTTGCCGTAGGGCCGCCGCCGCTGAACAAGGGCCTAAACGTAAATCCGCTTTCCTGTGCGTACAAACCTACCCCGACAAATGCGAGAACCAGTAAAGCCATCTTTTTCATGCCAACTCTCCTTTACGGTGTTAAAGTCTCCGCAGACTTGTAATCAGGTCTCATACGAAACCTGTTCGCCACCAAACACGCCCCCTTATGACGACCAACACCAGACAATTCAAAAAAGGCGACCGCTAAAGCAATTAGCCGTCCTTTTGTGATGCAAGTTTTACCCTCTGTACAATCAAATCGTAGGCAAGAGCCACCAGTGCTCCAACAATTGCAAACACCCATATAGGAGGCGAACCCAA
>Ga0209755_10005151_pt1 | contig 15027 bp, 14 predicted proteins | sample TergutCo191P1_FD_187301 | JGI IMG/M metagenome (GOLD analysis project Ga0209755, IMG submission 187301) | Cornitermes sp. P1 segment gut microbial communities from Petit-Saut dam, French Guiana - Co191P1 (SPAdes) (version 2) | ecosystem: Host-associated > Arthropoda: Insects > Digestive system... | reverse complement strand
GTAAATTTAGCATGGAGATTGTTGTCTTCTTTTTATTGAGACTAAACTTTAAATGAGGGAAGATCTTAAGTCATGTCAGCATTAAACTGGAGCTGCACTCCATTTACCATACTTCACTATAATATTATTACTCAGTAATATGACCATCACTTTTTCTCACACAGAAGGTCCCTTTAACAAGATCAGGCTGATGAATAGAAGAGAGAATTATAGTGTTTAACCTTTAAATATCTGAGCTGGTATTTAAATTTTAGCACATGGTTTATATAAAACATGAGTATCAGGTGAACAAACAAAAAAAAGACCTGATTATTAAACAAACGGCATTTTATGGAACATAAAACAGACATTACGCAGTCTGTCTCAAAATACAGTAAATTTTATTGTTGCCTACGTACAAGGTGCGACCCAAAAGTTTTTAGATGAGTTGTTTTAAAAGACTACTGTGCGTTACATCTAGTGGCAAACACCGTAACTATGTAGTTACTATGCTTCATGTAACATGTGACCAGGCTTCAATGGTTTTTGTTCAGTGGTCTGTGAGTATGAACTTGTTTTGCAAGTGAAGATTTTTTGCCTTGTCATCGGCGTCACGGAGGAGCAGAGAGTGACAATTAAATTTTGTGTTAAAGCAGGTAAAAGTGCTGTGGAAATGAACTGATTAATAAGGCTTATGGTAACGCTGCCATGAGTCATGCTAATGTGTATTGGTGGTATGCTCGCTTTAGAGATGGAAGGGAGGACGTGAAGGACAATTCCAGAAGTGGTCATCCTTTGACTGACAGAACAGATGAAAAAGTGGAATCTGTTTGTCATCTGCTGACAGAAGACCGTTGTACCAATTGATTGCAGATTGTTTGAATATTGGTAAGGAGACAGTTTGCCGGATTGTAACCAAAGACTTGGGAAAAAGAAAAATCTGCGTGAGATTTGTTCCTCACGCCTTGACCACAGAGCAGAAACAAGAACGTGGTGTTTACTGCCAGGATCTTCTTTTAATGGGACAAGATGAACGTTTTTGGGAAAATATCATTACCGGTGACGAAACATAGTGTTTTTCCTACGATCCAGCCACCAAATGACAGAGTACAGAGTGGGTGGGGCAAAACTCTCCAAAACTAAAGAAACTGCGATTTCAAAAATTGCAATGAAGACCATGTTAATTGTTTTTTTCAACGCGGAAGGTGTAATTCATCGAGAGTTTGTCCCTGAAGGGCAGAAAGTAAATTCAGAATTCTACTTGGGTGTTTTGGATTGACTACTGAAGAGAATTCGACAAGTTAGAATGGCCATATTCCAATCCAGTGAGTGGTTCCTTCTTCACAATAATGCGCCATCTCATAACATTGCAATTGTAAAGAAGTTTCTGACGAACAGGAACGTTGGTGTTCTTCACCACCCACCATACTTGCCAGATCTTGCACCTGCTGACTACTTTCTCTTCCCCAAGTTAAAATTTTCCATAAAAGGGTGGCATTTTTAAACAGTGGAAGAAATTCAGTGTGCAGTGACAAAGGAGCTTAACAACATTTCAAAAACTGCTTTCCTGGAGGGCATGAAGAAGTAGAAGGAACATACACACGAATGTATTGATCAAGGAGGAATGTATTTTGAAGAATAAAATTAAATCATGTGCATATAAGAAGTTATCTGTGTTTTATAACAGTTGTCTAAAAACTTTTGGGTATCACCTTGTATTTAAAATGAAATTCCAGGGGTGTTTATTTACATGTATCTGTATATGCGAATTGAGTTGTTTAAAGGTTAAAGAAAACAGGGAAATTTAGGTAAAATGAAAGGTTTATGTCTTTGTTATTCTCTGCCATAACAGGTATTGTTATTTTTGTGTTATGGAAAAGGGTATCTGTTTGGCATAGTCTTGTGTTGCCATAAAAGGAGGGCTGTTGGATAGTGCAGTGTATACTGTGTAACTCCACACAAATGTGTCACCCTCTTTTATGAGAGGCAAAGACACCAGGTAGGTTGCTATGTACGAGTTAGTTAGAGTAGTTAGAGATGTGAATGGCAATGTATGAAGAGACACAACAGAGAAGTCTCATGCATATTAATTTGTTGTTACGCATATTAGCAGCCCTAGTTGTTACTTGTTATGTATAGGAGCAGAAGGTGACAGCAAGAAACTGCAGTGGAAATTATGCATGATTCAGTAGTATTTCATTATTTACAACTATCAGGAATAGTTCAATCTATCCTTGTAGATAGCGGTGCTGACTGGTGCATATTGCTGTTTTATCAGATTTGGTGCCATAATGTTCATGTTTCTGCCTTTTCAATGCATTTCGAGTTATTGACATTAGGTATTTGTTACAGGGTTTATTTTTCTATGCTAAAAATGTTGCACATGCATAGAAATTATTTTATCTTCGGATTTTATGCTCCAAATTCATTTCTAACTTTGATAATGACAAAACATTTTCTCGTGATATTTCTGCATGCTGTATGCTAGTTTCTTCATAAAACTGTTGTGTAACATAATTTTTTATGTGTGCAGTTTGTTTAATAAAAAGCAAATGTTTGTTTAATGTTTGCAGCATTGATGCGATTCCAAATGCACTGTTCATGCATTTGACAGATTTGCTGTTCCTTGATCTGAGCTCAAATAACTTAGAAACTTTGCCACCTCAGACCAGAAGGCTGGCAAACTTGCAGACACTGATACTCAACCACAATCCACTGGGACACTTTCAGCTGAGGTTTGTAAATTAAGGATATTAGTACTTAAAATTAGGATGTATGGTATAGGTAGTAATAATGTGTCAGTGACTGCAGGCCTGTTGTACTGTCTTCTGATGACTGAGTATGACATGCTGGTGGAATGATAATAGCATCATAAACTGAAATGCTGCCTTGTGTAAACATCTCACATGGATGACCCTGAAGATTTAAACCCAGGACTGTGCGTGTGATTTACTTGTATTTGTATTAATTCAGAGGTAGTAGTATAATATTAATTATTTGAGTATACTTTGTATTTTGCTTGTTGTTTTGTATGGATGTGAAAGTTGATAGCTCACATTGAGGAAGGAACATAGGCTGAGGGTGTTTGAGAATAGGGTGCTGCGGAGAATATTTGGACCTTAGAGGAACCAGGTAACAGGGAAGTGGAGAAAACTACATAATGGAGAGCTTAATGATCTGTAATACTTGCCCAGTATTGTTCAGGTTATCAAATCAAGACATATGAAATGGGGGGGGGCATTTAGCATGTATGGGGAAGAGCTGAGTTGTATACAGGGTTTTGGGGGGAAACCTGAGAGAAAGAGACCACTTGGAAGACTCAGGTGTAGATGGGAGAATAATATTAAGAATGATCTTCAGGAAGTGGGATGTGGGGACAGGGACTGGGTTGATCTGGCTCAGGATAGGGACAGGTGGCAGACATGTGTGAATGCAGTAATGAACCTTCAGGTTCCATAATATGCTGGGATTTTCTTGACTGGCTGAGAACTGGTTAGCTTCTCACGAAGGAGTCTGCTGCATGGAGTAAGTAAGTAAGTAAGTATACTCTGTAGTATAGACAACAAGTGATGAATTTATTCCCTCTGCATCTACTGGTACAAGAAGTTCGACCCAGTGAAGTGAAATGAGGCAAAGTGAATTTATAATGGATATTCCATAAGAAGGGCACCCAAGGTCATAAAAATTAAATGACAAGTCATTGCCATTTGAAATGTGGCACATTTATTCCACCTAAGTACCATTATTTTTCAGCATAATCCCTGAAACAGTGATGAATTTTACTCATTTTGGCATGAGTTTAAAAATTATGTTGTGTTAAAATCTGCCTCCTGCATTCATGACCATTTATTAACAGCCATTTCTACTTCCTTATTTTTGTGGAATTGTTAACCTTGAATCGTGACTCATGGGCTTTCCAAAATTTGTTCCTCCACTTGTGTCGCATTCACATCCATCGTTAATGTTACTGGCCAGTGAGTGATATCATCATAATTCATATCCATTTGACAATTTTGAAGTTCTCTGCACCATTTTCTGCTATGCTACACTCCCATTATTCTATAGCCTAATGCCTGTGTAAAGCGGCAGTGAATTACAATGGGAGAAATATGTTCTGCTCATACAAAGCAATTTACAGCACAGTTGGCCAACCCAATCATGTAGCATGCATGCATCATGTTGCCCAGCCACATGGTCTTACATTGCCTGCGGAGAAAATTGAATGAAAGAATGTCCTTGATTTAACCCTTCCCCTGGAAAAGCTGAGATAGAATGCCGAAGAAATTTTGAAAACTTACTAGCTGTTTATTTATGGAGACCTACAATGCATTACTAATTCTTTTTTGTAAAAAATGTGGGAGAAGTAGCTACACCCTAGCCTAGGTTGTGAATTGCAGTTTTTATTTATAAGTTTTTCCGATTATTAGCTGTATATTTTCACTTCTCATGATGTGTAGAGAAATATTTCACTTCTTATGATGTGTAGAGAAATACACTTGTAGAAGTATACATATAATCCTTCAGGACTGCACCAACCTATATCTGACACCATTTTCTCTAATTGAGTTCCCTGAAATGTCAGGAACATAGCTTAGTTCTGTGTGGTGCTAAGTTCCAAATCAAGATCAACAGTAACAGTATAATTGTTCATGTATTTAACTGCTAGTCTGTTATGTATTATTATTATTACCATTTATTGCATTTGGTTGTCAGTGCAGTAGTCTTTTCTTAATGTCATGTAAGGTATAATTTTACTTCAGAGTACAGTTTCATTAGAATCAATTTTTTGGCTTACCTTGTTGTTGTAGACAACTGCCGTCATTGATGAGTTTGGAAACGCTCCACATGCGTGATACACAGCGCACTTTAAACAACATTCCAGGAAGCATGGACAGTCTTACAAACCTGACAGAACTGGACTTGGCGCAGAATGCGTTACCTAAAGTTCCTGATGCTTTATATTCTCTACGGAATTTACATAGACTGAACTTAAGTGACAATGAAATAACAGAATTGTCACAGGCAATAGGTAAGTACCGTTCATACAGAGATTTATTAAACATATTTACATGTGTGCATATTATAGAAATAATAAAAAATCTTGTGCATTGCAACAAAATGTTGCAGAAATTATGCCTATTATTTTTTCTGTGTGTGTGTCTGTTCTTATGTAACTAGTGGGGACTTTTACTGTAACTTCTCAACGCATATATGCAGTAAAATCGAACAGTGATTGACCCTTGTCTTGAGATCCACATGGTTTTTGTACACTTCAGGAGTAACTCAAATTTTTAATTAGGTGGAAAAGGTAAAGTGATTTTTGTGCATAATTAAACACCACACAATTAGGATGCATGGTGGAGGGGAGATGTATCTCCATACACCCTTAGCTTAAGTATTTGATGAACTGAGTAGTCAGTGTCAAGCTTTGGCTGCTGTACCCTGGGGAAGGAACCTTAGTACCAATTTGACAGGTGGCTGGGTCAGCCACAGAGCTTGTCTACACACTTAGGAGGAAGGAAAAGCCTTTTCTCTCTACTGGGAATCAAACTCTCTCTGAACTGTCTTGGCTGCCAGTAAATAGTTACCTGAGGGCAAAATGTTATGGACAAAAAGTGTAGACCATAATAAATCACACATTTTTTGCTTAATCCACTTTTGCCATAAGTCTTGCAGTTTTTGAGGTCATTAAACTAAAGTAAGCAAGTGTGCCAGAGTTGTTATGCACTTGTTCACCTAGTCCAGTGGACGATGGACACTTGCGTTACAATGATGTGATAAACATATCAATGGTAGTACTGCAGTTCGGAAGTGACGGAATACATGTGCAAATATATCAGTGAAATTTTCAGTGACAAAAAAAATGATGCTTTTTTCTGGAGTAAGTGGGATGTGAGGATTTCCATTTGATTAGGTTTATAACAAACAGTGCCTGTGCCACAGATGAAGCACAGTGCTGTCAGTATTCAGAAGTGAATCGCTGGTATTAGCTTAACAGCGAAGTGCCTGATGAAGGCAACACTCTTGACATGTATTCAAGGGATGCCTGTTATGAATTTTGATTGAATCATTGGATATCATGACTGAGGTTTTGATGGTTTTCCTTTATTCCTGCAGGGAGATATTTGGATAGTACCTTTATTAGACCGTGGGTGGTTCCTGTCAGATTCCGTTTTATTAGTCATTTGATGCTATATAGTAGTCTCAGTTATGCAGAGTGTGTTAAAATATACCAGAGAGTAATGCAACCAGAGTGCTCGTGACTAGCCAGTATCCTGCATTAATGAGAATTAGGTCAGATGTAAGGATATTCTCTCACTCTTACATGTCTGTGCACCATGTGGCTGCAGGAAATGAGGAGATTTTTAAGTGTTATACTGCTGTGGGTTTGGTTGATAATTTTTAACTTGGCAATAAAGGTTTACGAGTCTGTGCTAGAATTTTGGACCAACATAGGAGCATAACGATGAGGAGCACAGAGTACTTGGAAGTAGCGCAGGGGTAATATGAGGGAAAGATACTTTGGCAGCGGTACTGCAGCCACATGGTGGAGGGACATGCAAGAGTGAGAGACTATCCTGATATCTGACCTAATTCTCATTTGTAAGGAGAGAGGGAAACATGGAGGGTATCAGCAGAACAGATGGATGACTAGGGAAACTTCATTCAACACACAGTGAATTTATCTCTTTTTGAGATGAGACATTCCCATTGGTGTTAACAAATCACAAATATATGATTTTGCGACATATTAAGGATGATTGGTGCTCCCATTCCCCCTTGTTGGCACACCTGTTATCCCAAATTCAAACGTAGAACCCAGTTTATTGCACAGCAGTGTGGCAACATTAAATGTCATGTTACTGATGGTTAATATCTGAATTAGGATAGAGCTTGCAACTGCATATGGTCCTAATAAAGTAATGGTATGGATGACAGTGTTATGTGATCATTGTAGTGTCGGATGATGCATTCCATCCTTCACTGAAGAAGTTTTAAGAGTCTCCATTTCTCTTGTTTGCAGAACTGTGGCAGCATCTGAAAACTCTCAATCTTTGCCGAAATAAACTGACATCATTGCCAGCATCCTTGTGCAAGATCACAACATTGTGTCGGCTGTATGTCAATGACAATAAGTTGGACTTTGAGGGTATTCCTTCAGGCATTGGCAAGTTAAATAATCTGGAAGTGTTCTCAGCAGCAAACAACCAGCTAGAAATGATCCCAGAGGGATTGTGCAGGTATTTAGCTGGTTTTTGTGACTGAGTATAGGCCACATGTTATTTTAGTGTATTTCGATCTTAATATGTATGGTTGGAACTGGGGTTGGGTCATCTGCTGACCTGACTTGAGGTTTCATAGTTTTCCAGAGTCCAGGAAAGTGCAAGAAAAGTCCCTCAGGTAGGCCATGAATAATTCCAAATGCTTTCCAGTTTGTCTTACTAGTATCTGATGCTATATGGCCAGATCTGCTGACAGTTATAAAATAAAACACAGGAAAAATTATTTCAGCTGTTTTCAAGATACGAGTTTGCATGTTGTTTTAGTAGACCTGGCACTTTTAATGCAGCAGAGATTGTGTGTGTCCATTGCATGTGTGTGCATGCACGCATGTCTGTATGTGAAGAGGTAGGGGAGGATATTTCAAGGTGCCTCTTTTATCTGTGCCTAAGTAAGGATTTCTGTAGCTGTCAGTCAGTCACTTGGTCACAGTGATCTTGTCTTTGCAGCTCAAAATTTTGTTCTGGTTTATAACAGATGCACATTTCTGTCCATTATTTGTGTTTTGCCTCTGTGCCTTCACTTACAGCTCTGCTGCTACTAGCCATTTTAGTCTGGGCCTTCCAACATTTCTTTTTCTTTCTGGCCTGCTTAACAAAAATTGTCTTGGTCTCCATTGTTTGATACATTGTAGTCAAATGGTCCATTAGAAATTTTATGTAATTCTGTACATTCTTAGTTAGTTGTGACTCTACAAACCACTTTCTGCAGTTTCTAGTTGATACATTTTTATCATAGTTCTCCAACCCCCTTCCCAGCATTTTTAACATAACATTATACTTTTCAGCCATTAGCCATGTTTATGTTACATCTGATTTTTAACATTGTTTTTGTTTGTATTTAAATTTCTGCTAGGTGTGGATCATTGAAGAAGTTAATCTTGACAGCAAATCGTTTGATAACTCTACCGGACGCGATCCATCTCCTCACTGATCTAGATGTGCTAGATCTCCGAGATAATCCAGAACTTGTGATGCCACCAAAGCCAACAGAAGTTCAGCGGGGATCAGGAATTGAATTCTACAATATTGACTTCTCACTTCAGCATCAGCTGCGCCTGGCCGGAGCTAATGTTCCTGTGCCAGCACCATCTAATAGTTAGTATATAATGGTGCTAATTAACCTTCAGACCTTTAGATTCAGCTAAACAGTATAAAGACATACCCATACTTATGCAGTAGTTAGGTTTCCAAAGGTGCAGTGGAAGTTGAATGTTGCGGAAATCAAAATTGGGTATGTTGTGGTCCTTTCTATGTCTGTCTGTCTGTCTCTCTCTCCTCCACCCTCCCCTCCCACACACACACACACACACACACATATCCTGTACACAGTATACGCATAGCTACGTGCATTATTTCACGTAAAAACCAACTAATACACACTTGTATTACTAACACCACTTATTAGCACTGCATTACTTTGACATGTTTTAGCCTTTAAAGGGGCATATGCAGGGAGTACGACTTACATTTCCACAGAGAAAATAACATCAAGAATTGCTGATCTGATCAGTTAATACTATATATATAGTATAATAAAGCAAAATTTTTGCATAAAACTGTCCTCAAATACAGTAACACCACAATATTGTCTTGTAAATGAAACCAACTTGGTGCATGATTTATTCTTAGTGTATTTCGTCAATTTTATTAATAACCTGTACATGTTTCGGAGCTCTCCAGGTCCATCATCAGGAGGAACAACTGTATTTATGCGACACATGGTATTTGTTATTCTGTGTACAGAATAACAAATATATTCTGTATACAGAATAACAAATACCATGTGTTGCGTAAATACAGTTGTTCCCCCTGATGATGAACCTGGAGAGGTCCAAAACATGTAGAGGTTATAAATAAAATTGATGAAATACACTAAGAATAAATCATGCACCAAGTTGTTTTCATTTACAAGATTATATAGAGATGCACAGTCAACAGTACATAAAAAATCGCAATATTGCTTGGGAAAAAATCCAAAAATGTAGCTCCCATGTAATACGTTACATGCTGCCCACAATACTGAACTTAAATCTGGTACATATTTTGTTGGTATTGCTGTGGAAATGTATTGGTCATACCCTCTGAAGATGGCACTTTGAGGGCTGAAACATGTCGCAGTGACCCAGTGCTGATAATGTAAGTATGCATTAGTGGGTATTTACATGAAATAGTGATATCATTGCACAGAAATGAACAGGATAAAGCCACGTGCATGTAGCTCATGAAACAGAAATTTGTCGTAACCCAAACAATTCGTCAAACTGAGAATCCTGCATTACAAGACAGTTTGGTGCCCACTTGTCCTTATATTTTCCTAAACACATAACTTGCTTAGGTGTTGGTATATTATTAATGATCTGTCAAGTGTTTTTGTGTCTCCTGTAAAATTGTGTGTCAGTGCTGTTTCATGAGCAATATGTGTGTGTATACTCTTCTGTTATCAGTCATCATGAATGTAGAAAGTGGACATCATGTATGAAAATCTAGATCTCTTGTCTTTCTGTCACAATCTGACCCTCCACTGTGTCATTCAGTGACTGTGTGAGTGCTGTCACCCAGCAGTATTCATCCACCACCTCTGCCTCAGTGCATTTTCATTTGTGTTAAGCATTGGCACACCCTGATGATGGTCATGTGAGTGACCGATACATGTTGGTGAAGAATAATACTGTGTAATTGAACACATTTGTAAATGTGTATTTGTTGTTTCATCACATAAATATAAAACATTCTCTAATGAAGAATCACTGACATACACAAAGTTCAGAAACTTTATTAAAGGAATTTTTCTTAGTATTATTTTTTGGGAAGTTGCATGAGTTTGAAGCTGTGTAACTTGTCATTGTGTAGGGTTGTGTCTGTATACAGATTTGGTTCTTACACATTAGGTGCTATGTTATGGAGACGAACCAGTCATTTGTTTTCACCAAAATAATTGGTGTTTATTGTGACAGTTATACAAAACATGAGAATTAACAGTGTGGGCAAAGTGGGTGAAGGCTTCTTTTTCTTCATCAGTAGGGCCTGTGGCCAATGCCACAGATGTACTGCAGCCTAGTAGGCTTATTACTCACCCTATACCCCCTGCCTGTTTGGACGTTCTCACGTTTGCCGCCAGGTGCCCCCACGTCCCCAACGACACGAGAGATCCTAGTAGCGAAAGGTGAAACTATGTGGGCGAGAATTAACCAGTAATTTTGCCTGAGATTGCGACTTCCACGTCAATTCAGGGATCTTTTACATGCCACAAATCTACGACATGGGACCCATGGCTTTAGTTCCCTTCTGCAGGAAGGCATGCTGAGGATTTTTTCACCCTGAAAAATCTTGATGGCTTCGGCCGGGTTTGAACCCGTGAACTTGGGTACTTAAAGGCAGCACGCTACCCCTAGACCACCGAAGCTGCTGGGTGAAGGCTTACAGATGAAGTTTCTTTTTAACTGACTGCACTCACATTTCTTGCACGTGTGTTCTATGTCTGCACTTGTTCCAAGCATTTGTTCTAATGAATGCTGACATGTATTTTGTTCATGCTATTATGATACATTTTTTGGATTCATAGATTACATTGAAATTACATTGTATTTCAGATATGAGCAAGGATCCAATAGCTCGTAAGATGCGCTTGCGCCGAGGTCGGCGTGACCAGGAAGAAGCAGACCAAGATCAAGCAAAAATCCTGAAAGTGAGTTTATACATATTCCTAAGATATCAGCCTTATCTTTGTTGTTGGTGTTGTAGCCCAACATTTATTAGTTTTGAATTTCAGTCAGACATTTAATTTTATTTTTGTTTGACCCTGCTGGGTGTACAGATCCTCATGTGTGCAGGGGTGTCTGCACCTTACATGGGAAAGAACCCCTTGACCCCCTATTTTCTCTCCAGTTATGACATTTCTGACTTTTGTGCAAGAAATGAGGACATTTGAAGTTTTTATCAGGGTCAGAATTTTGCGTTGACAAATTTATGATCTAATCTTTGACTGAAGCCAAATGTGATCTTCCAAGCTTAACTGTGTGGGCATTTCATTTCCAGAGAAAACTAAATTTAGAATTAACCAGTGAAGTTTTCATAATGTCCCCTAAGAAGTGGTGAACCAACAAAAGAAGACTCTCCTTTGTCACCTGCTCAGTCACAGAATTAGAAGGCATATTTGTCACAGGTATCACTCTGAAGCAGAGTGAGTAATGTAACAGCATAGTAAACGAAGCACTCACTCAGATGTCAGCAAGGGAGTGTGCAGAGTTGTAGATGTGACAGATGTTGGAAGATTAAGAAAATAATCATGAGAGAGAGAAGTCAAAATAAGGGCATAGAATTAAGAGACAGTATTTAGAGTAATTGTACAGGAAACAATAAGAAATGAAAATTGAAGTAGGTACTTTGACAGACAGTGTCAGACATTATTTACAGTAATCATATTAGGAAGTAATCTGAGAGAATTTAGACAGGAGGCAAATGGCATGGTTCGCAGTAGAAGTGTTGGCCAGTGGATCTCATGGTGTCTTTTACGTGTATTTGTGAGTGTGGATTCATTCTACAATAAATTTACAATCATCCAACATAGTGGTAAGTGTTATGTTGACACTGAACTGGCAAGAGACTTGTACTTGTCAATGTCAGAGCTAGACCACACACCCAGTTCCTCACCTTTCCCCATCTGGAGGTTAAAGATGTGAAGGCAGGTGCAATGTATCATGCACTTTAGACATGAACACTGATTGCAGCAGTAAGGAACCACAGTGTTTGTCATTGTTACTTGTAGGGCATGTCAGTATAGCTATATTGAGCCAGTTGAATGCAATTCATTCCCTAATGCTTCTTTCCTGAACTTGTTCCTTGTAATGCATCCTCTTGATTTCATACTGGTGTTCAGATTGTATGAGAGAGTTAAGTGCTTATTGTCAGGGCTGATTTTCAGTCAAATTATCTAACAGTGTAACCCTTTCTCATCCCTTTTGTGACCAAATTTGCTTGTATCAGCTACATGTTAAAAAATAAATTCATTTTGATAGGATAGGGTATGAGAATTGTGCCATTTGTTGTATCTGTACTTGAACTATTGGGACAGATCTCTAGAAATATGAAGAACAAAGATGTAGCAGTCAGAATGTGATTATACATTGGCAGTAAATTTGGTGGTGGTGGAAGGCTTCTGAGAGCCGACATTTACCGAAAGTTTGTGTCAGATCAGGTTACACTTTTTGTCTTGTATATTGCATAGTGTGTGTTTTTTGTTGTCGGTGTGTTCTCAGATTTTGCAATACACTTTGCATGTTGCAGGGAATGAAAGATATTGCGAAAGATAAAAACAAGCAAAAGACAGCAGAGGAAGTGAAAGCTGAATCTTTAAAGTAAGTAATTTTACCCTCCTGAACAGGTGTTAATTTTTTTGTTGATGATGAATATTATTTTTGTCTGAATTTAATTCAGACAAACTATTTTGTCTGCTGCAGTACACAGTGTCATAACCCAGAAGACTACAATGTAAATCTTCATTCATGTGAAAACTTCATATCTAAACAGATAGTCAAGAAAGGTTTGTACATGGAACATTACTTCAATTTTCCTATACATCTTCAAGGCATCCTACTGTAAGATGTGATTAAAGAACATGCACTGTTCACTGAAAGGTAACAAACCAACCAACATTGTTCAAAAAATATTGTATGCTTTATACAGACTGTTTGGTGTGACCATAGCTCTGAGCTGCATGAGATGGGTACAGCACTGCGTGCTAGTGGCATAGCCATACCTACAGAGCAACCCAACACTATAGCTCTGACCTGCATGAGATGGGTGCAACACTGCCTGCTAGCAGCAAGACCAGAGCTGTCACACATGTTGGCACCATGTCTACTGTGTGTCCTGCTGAGTGGACTGTAACCAACCAAATCAATGGAGCACAGTCCTCCTTGAAAAGCTGTTGGTCTTTGAGCTGGTCCCATAAAAGATGGGGATCTCTTATGGAACCTGAATGTTCATTACCATGTTTGCATGTCTGTGCCAGTCAACCATATCCTGAGTCAGTTTGGTCCAATTTGCATAGTCACCATGTTTCTTTAACCCTCTACAGCCCTCTATTTTGTTACTTGAACTACTAGAAGATATATTAGAGTATGGGCAAAAATTCTTAACACTCTTGGCTCATGAGTGTAAAAAAAGCAGTAAATTAAGCCTGGATCTGTACAGGAAAGTTGTGTCATGGGAACATCTACAGCAGAGTGTAGGAGGTGGGGAAGGTCCACTGGCATTAATTCATGTGCTATGTTTGTCACGTAAATTCAGTTTTCTTTGCCATTGCAGGCCAAAGAGATGGGATGAAACCCTTGAGAAACCGCCCCTTGACTATTCGGAGTTCTTTGATGAGGATGCAGGTCAGATTCCAGGACTTACCATCTGGGAGATTGAAAATTTCTTACCAAACCAAATTGAGGAGGCAGCACATGGAAAATTTTATGAGGGTGATTGCTACATAATTCTTAAGACATACGTTGATGACACTGGATCCCTTGCTTGGCAGATCTACTTTTGGATTGGTGATAAGGCGACAGTAAGTGATGACATCCAGTCTAATTTGAAAGTGTTTTTCCATCTTAAATAATCAGAACCATTACTGATCCCAAAGCCTAAATCTGTCATAGTCATGTGCTCCTGTCCTCCCATTGGATCCTCAAGTTGTACATGCATGAGACTGGTCTTCCAAATGGATGTTTCTTCAAAACATGTATGCACCAAACTATGTACTGTAGCCTATGTGTTTCTGTCCTGTACATACCAGCTACATTACAAGCTGACTGTGCTTCACAATACAAATACAGCAGAACTCCACTTCTCCGGATTAATTGGGACAGCGAACCATCTGGATACGCAGAAAATCAGATAATTGGATTTTTCTTTGCAAATAGACTACATTGGTAGTTGGAATTTTGGCTGTTACTATTTACAGTATGTACCTGCATCTAAACCTTTCAAACACATCTGATTTGAAGTTGAAGAAGCCATGACGCTGTACTACTTAATCTGATAACTGGTAATTTCAAGGCAAGTTAGTTCTGTATAATTCTCTAAAAATTTACCAGAAAGGCCAAGCTGATCCAAGTAATTGGCTATCCAGCTAGCAAGCTTCTGGATAAGTGGACTTATACTGTATTCTTAACCTGAAACTTGAAAGTCATTAGTTTAAAGTTACATCAGGTGGTGCATGTAGTAATCATTGTGCATTGAAGGATTTATGATAATTACCTTCATTTAAATTTTTGTTTTTAATGGGGGTGGTCCTACTGCTTGTATTTAATGCCTTCTTAACGCTGTGTTATATGCTTATGTGTTGCAGTTGGACAAAAGGGCATGTGCTGCCATCCATGCTGTCAACTTGCGCAACTATCTGGGCGCACAGTGCCGGACAATCCGTGAAGAACAGTGTGATGAGTCAGATGAATTCCTGGGTCTCTTTGACACAGATATTGCATATATAGAAGGTGGTCGCACCTCTAGTGGCTTCTTCACTGTTGAAGATATGGTAATTATATAATCATATTTTAGTTTTAACTGATGTTAAGCATTGCAGTGTGTTTATATTTCAAGAAGAAAACTGATTATTTTTGTCTCCACAAATTTTATTGACCTTAATTAGTAAATGTTAGTCCTTGTTAAGCATTATCCATTATGCATTGTAGCTGGGCTTTCTTTTTGTGAATTTTGCTGCAGGTGATTTATCTGTCAAATGGATTTTGGTTTATTTTGGGGTGAGACCTTTCCTGAC
>Ga0209755_10005150_pt1 | contig 15027 bp, 8 predicted proteins | sample TergutCo191P1_FD_187301 | JGI IMG/M metagenome (GOLD analysis project Ga0209755, IMG submission 187301) | Cornitermes sp. P1 segment gut microbial communities from Petit-Saut dam, French Guiana - Co191P1 (SPAdes) (version 2) | ecosystem: Host-associated > Arthropoda: Insects > Digestive system >... | reverse complement strand
GTCATATATATATATATATATATATATGGACCTACATTTGGCAACACTGAAAGCCATGTCTTTTTATTTGCTGTACATTGTTTCAACATAGAATCGATGCAGAGTGGTTTTTGGTGTCACAGTTGTGTGCAAACACTTTGCCAGCTAGCAAGGTTACCCTAATTAACAATGAACGCATAAGTGTCATAAGTCTTGAAAGCGTATTGCGCAGTTAGTTCAGCCTTGCATTTAGTTAGTGGAATGGAATGTTGGTGTCATAAAACTATGCTATTTTAGTAACAGACAGCTGGGTAGCAGCTTGGTAATGATTGTTAGGTAGGGAGAAAGAGCATATTCCTGAACTCCCTTGCAGAAGTTGCGACTTATGTCAGTTGAGACTTTCCTGTTGCACCGAGCAGTGGGTGTATAGTTTTGGTAATGGAAAGTGAGGTTTCTCATGCAAAAAGGGCCTATCTGCTGTCTCAGAATCAAATACGAGAAATCGTAATGGATTCAGACAGTGATCAGGAGAAATATTACATTTCTGAGGACACGGAGGACGACGAGCCACCCCCACCTTCGTGACGGTCTTTAATATCAGAAGCCCCAAGCCCAGATTTTTTCACCAGCAGCTCTGAAGATGAGGATGATGTTGGTAATGTGGCAGGTCAATAGCCACAACCCTGCCTGTGGACACTGCCCCCTCAACCCCAAAGGCATGTATTTCACACCTTTACTGGGGTTCCCATCGGGAAAAGCAGGGAAGCTGCACGCGTAACGAGCGAGTCCACTCCACTTAGCGTTCTGCTGCTGTTCTTCGCGGAAATTATTACTTTGCTGGTTGTGGAGACGAATCGCTACTTCTTAGAAAATTCTGACAATGGACATTCTCCTAAACGTGAGGTGACAGAAGCGGAAATGTTTGTGTTTTTGGCTCTGACATTACAGATGGGACATAAAGTTCAAGGCAGACTGGAGGAAAACTGGACGAAAATGAAACAGCTTCACGCTCCATTCTATGGACAAGCGATGGCATGTGCTAGGTACTATCACATACTACGCTTTCTACATTTCATGGACAATAATAGGAATGGAGTTGACAGAATAGATGACAGACTGTGGAAAATATGAGACTTGTTTGAAATTATAAGTACGAACTTTTCAAAATTTTTCAACCCTTCCTAATATTTGGCAGTAGATGAACTCACTGTGAAATTCAAGGGAAGGATAGTTTTCAAGCAGTACATCCCGAAAAAACGCAAATGTTTCGGCATCAAAATGTTCAAACTGTGTGACTCTACAGGATATACATATGACATGAATGTTTACCTCGGTAAAGACGGACAAAGGGCAGCACAGCACCTAACAGCAACACACAATTCAGTGGCTAATCTGACAAGGGGTGTAGAAGGATTTCGCCATAAACTGTACATGGACAACTTTTTTTCCTCCCCTGACTTATATGACAACTTGGCACAGAAGAAAATTTTCTGTTGTGGGACAGTTAGGCTACATAGGAAGGGCATGCCCAAGGACCTCAAACCCAAGACACTGAGATTGAAACGTGGTGACATTCAAGTAAGGACCAGGAGTGACTTGACGGCTGTGGTGTGGAAGGACAAGAGAGACGTGTGCCTCCTGATAAATATTCACGTTCCACCCAGAGAAGGCAATTATCGCGATGAACGTGGGAATGCAATAAAGCCGGCAACTGTGGCGGATTATAACCGTCACATGGGGCACGTTGACAATTTGGATAGGTTGGCCAATAGCTACACGGCCAGCCGCTGAACATGGAAGTGGACAAAAAAGCTCTTTTTCCACCTGTTAGACCTGGCCATTGTCAACAGTTACATCCTTTTATCTTCATGTGGTGGGAAGAAAATTTCACACAGAGATTTTCGTCTCACCGTTATCAGAGAGATGCTGGCACAGTTCGGGCAAGAGCCACGACAATCCATGCCTGTGGGAAGACCAGCCCCAGCTTCTACAAACATCGGAAGACTGGACACACGTCACAATAAGCACTGGCCTGGCCACAACCCCAAGCAGCAGCGTTGTCACGTGTGTTCAGTGAGGGGTGTGACGCGAACTGTGCTATTCAGATGTGTCAAGTGTGACGTGGTGCTTTGTGTGGACCGAAGTTGTTTTGAAGATTACCACACCAAAAAGACATATTTTCTTTCGTTCTCCTCAACCACAATGTAAGTAAAAGAACATGGATATTTACAACTTTTTTAGAAAAGTATGTTCTCCAGTATGCAATAAGGACATTACAACATTTTTAAAGCATCCTTGGTAATGTCTGATTCCTTCCCCACAAATTGCTTTTTGTTTCACAATTTTATCTCGCTTAGTTCTCGAAATATTAAATTTTTTTGAAAAGCATGCGCAAAATTTAAATACCCCCGCAGAATAATTCGGCAAGCTGGAATTTACAGATGGGATTTAAAGGGTTAATGCTAAGGGTTAATGGTACAATTTTATGATAACTGATCAAATAATGAGCTAAGATCACAAAGTTTATAGATAGTACACTTTTTTATGACACAAGCATTTTCCTGCTATTTCACGTTGCCCCCTTCAATGTAGTTCCCTTGCAACTTCACGCTGAGCCCAGCATTCGCACCACTGTTTGCAGCATTTGCTGGTCCTCTGTCCGGAACTCTACAAGTGTACGCTGTGACTGGTCCCAACTCCTGGTGACATCACAAAATCTCCTTCCCATCTGTGCCCAATCGAGTTTCAGAAACAAATAAGTTACGGGGCACTAAATCTGGGAAGTATTGACAGTATGGTCAACAGTCATGCCCTTTTTGGCCAGAAATTCCCACACAGGTCAGAGTTACAGGAACACTGTTGTGGTGGAGGAATCACTCTCCCAATGTGCCACTCCTCAAGTCACCTTTACTGCAAAACTGCACAGAAATGGTGGTTGACAATCTGTCCTAAGTAGGGTATAATGGTACATGAACATCCCAAAGATCACCATCCTCCACTTTTGAACTTAGAAAAGAAATCAGATTCTTCCAGTTTTCCTCACTGTTTCCTCTCCTACAGTACAGTTCCACATGAGAAAGGTTTCATACAAACAACAACCAACCAGTGAAATGCACATTTACCTTGCACACTGATAACTGATGAATCATTCTGCCTGACAAGCGCAAATTCTGTATGGAAAAAACTTTTTAAATGTCCAAAAGCTGTATAAAATATCTGTACACTGAGGACAAAGATCTAACACCTCCAACCCACCAGGTATGCATTTACCAAGAAACAAAACAAAACAAAAAAAAAATCCTTTGTACATAATAGCCTTTCTCCTTCGTTCTACATAACAATGAATGTAATCTGTACAATGATTTGGCCAATATTCACAAAATTCAGCACAAATGTTATGCCTCTAGAGGTAACCCCAACCTCGTACACTATAGGGTTCTCACTCACTCTCTCATTCATGCATGCACAAGTATGTGCATGTGCATCCACACAACTCCCCAACCACACACACACACACACAGATCCAAAATTTAGTAAGAGTGACAACAGAATGTGGAATGTATCATACCGATACAAAAAAAGTACAAAATATACACAATCTAAAATATTACATGCACTTTGCTTAGAACACATCTGCTCAACCCGCAGCTCCCTGTGTAATGTTACCCACAGAGACATTTGAAACAGAAGACTTCATTTAACCCTTTTCATGATCAAGTCAGTATCGAACACTGAAGAAGTTCCACCCATTTCCTAGCAAACCATGAAGAACTTGCCACTCAGCATGAATCTTCCAATCTAGGTGGTTACCATTCTGTACACAACAGACTTTTGTCTTTACAGATTCTACATGTTTTTCAAATGGCCACTGCAGCATAATTATTCATTATAAATTTTACTTCACTGGTTGTATATAAAGCTAGGGCCAACTTACAGGCAGTAAACCATTTACTCATGAGACACTGTAGTCAAATCATCAACATTTTGACAAGAAATTATGACACCAGTGTTATCACTGAAAATTACTGGTTATGGTAACATATTAATTCTTGGAGAAAGGTCACTGACATACACAATGAAAACCATGGGTCCTAGAACTAAACATTGGGGTACTCCAGGTTTAACTGTTCCCCATTCTGAGAAAAAATTCTGAGCACCATTAAATAACTAATTTTAACTTTTGTTTCCAACTTGCATCTGTTCCTTAACTGCATATCAGTCCCATTACAGGCCTGAGATGCCCAGAGGGTTCCAGGAAGTTAAGGTTCCCAGATTAAGTGACAATGGCCCAGGATGGTGGTAAGGTTGTCAGCCTTACACACTGACCTCTTTTACCCCTGCCCCAGAAATACTCCTGGTACTCATTTCCATTAGAGGCTGAGTCAACCCCAGGGCCATAGGGTGATCGGAATGATTATGTCAATGAAAAATTCCAATGACGCCATCTGGAATTGAACCAGCGATCTTCCGATTTGTAGCACAGCACCTTAACCACTATGCTACTGCAGTCCTGTTAATTGCATATAAATGCAATTTAATATGCAAGACTTCATAATTTAGGCACTCACACACCTTGGCTAAATCGCAGGAAATTTTTCCAACATGCCTCTTTGGTTTAAGAGATTTGAATGCACTGCCTGTTAGTTTGTTGGCACAACTTTCAGTACACATCCCTTTCCTGAAGCAAAATTTACTGGGACCAGTATGTCTTTAGTATGTTAAAGGTAGCTTAACCTACCATTCATAATCTTTTCAAGCATTTTACAATAAAAAAAAACAGTTAATAGTGAAACAGGCTCATAATTTCTCAAACACATTTGGTCTCCTATTTTATACTTTTACTGTGAATGTTTTTAGATGGTCATTAAAAACAAGTGTAAATGTGTGATTACAAACATAGCTGCATAATGGATGAGTGATATGACATGAGCAAGTTTTCAATATTTTACTTGTTATTTCATCATAACCCGTGCCTACTCTGGCAGTTTATGTTCCAATTTAGTGAAAACCATGCTTCAAACTAGAAAGCACAACTCTTCCTACTTCGTTTTTATCCAGGACTGAACATGTTGTTCAAAATTTTTTCACTATTCTGTGTATTATTTTACAAAGCACTGTTGGTGCACGGTACAGGGTATTTTTCACAGAAATTTCAAGGACCTTTTCCCATGACAAAATTTGCACAAACATGGCAAATGAATATTGGTACCCAATGTTGCAAGACAGCATGGTGGTCTCATCTTCAAGGGTCAAAATGTCATGAAGAAATGGACATTCCAAATAAATGATTTTTCATTGAACTAAATACATTTCACAAAGCACACAAAAACAATCTGCACCCTGCTACTAATAATGGTAACCTGGCTCAGACTGCAGCAAGGATAGCATAGCAATCATGTCGATAAGCACATGCATACAAGTGGAGATCATACTCTGCACAGCTCTAACAAAGTTCGTATGGACAGAAGCCTGTACAGCAGATGAGTTCTGTCTGCAGCTCTAAGTAACTTTACACACTAAGTTCTACCAGTTTACTCCTCACTGGGAATTTTGTATAGTGATAAAACAATATGACAATAATTTGACACTTCAATGTAATGCCTTACCTGGAACCTGAGGATGATTGTCCATATCAGTCCCAAGCTCAGACGTGGATTGCCATCCACAATGTCATGTGAGCCCATGTTCTCTAGATGAACCCTCTGTTCCCGAAGGAATTGTAAGGCTTTGTCTACATTCTCAAGGCAGTGAATTCGCATTTTACCTTTCGTGGGTCGAGGCTGCAGAAGAAAGGAACATAATTACACAACAACAACCAATGTACACACACACACACACACACACACCAAATGGTGGACATTCACACATATCACAATCACAGCATATTTCTTTCTTTTTAAAACCTGCCAATGCTATATTATATAAAAACAGACACCACTGCAATCACATGACACTGTCAAAAGTAAGTGCAAATGTCAACATTTTTTTAAGAGAACAATGACCAGAAAAGCTATGCAGTACTTCAATGCTTGAGGAGAACACATGTTGGCTTCTTCCATGTTCTGTGCCCTAGCTAATAATTGTGCGTTACAATTTAGTTGCTTCATTCACAAGGAACTCACTTCGTGCAACAAGCCAACCTGGCATATCAACAGTAACCAGGCTAACAGACACTGTAAGCACACATAACAACAAACACATGACCAACTGGATCATGAAGCACTGACACAGCTATAAATTCCACGATGTTTCAATGAAATATACCACATTAAAAATTAATTATATTTTTCTTCTCATTTCTGCACTAGAAAAAAATATCTGTGCAGTACAGGACTACAGTGAAATCCAGAGCTATGCAAATATTGCCTCACTACTTCAATTTAAATATAAGAAAAACAAGAGAAAATGTTGGCCTTCACTCAAATTATAAAAAAACTGATTCTATTTCTACAAATACCACTGCAGTCTCAAAAGCAATGAAAAACCTATGCTTAAACAGAGCATCCCACTAATCGTGTCCCCTGAGTGTAGTTCACTTAACCAAACTGAGGCTTCGTCTTCGTCGTCTTCTTCTTCTTCTTCTTCTTCCTCCTCCGCTTCTTACCAGAATTTGAACATGTTAACTGCTGTTCAGTCATGTATTGTCTCATCCATAGCAGGTGGCTAGCACAAGTGAGAAATGTTTCCCACAGAAAAAAAGTGTGTTCATTTACATTTGCAAAATATGATTTGGAGAAAAAGGGTCACACTGTAGTAAAATATAATGATATCAACAGTCCTGTGTGTGCAACAATGTACAGGGAAGCAGAGTAATATGGAATGACAGGTTAAGTACTAAATGAAAAAACACGAAAAACTGTTATGATGTGACCACAGATAAATTGTATGACACTGGAGCTTTAATGGAAACAAGCCTCAGAAATTGCACAGGATGTCTATTCCAAGGCAGGTAACAGAATAGCTAAATCTACCACTCATACAAAATCAGAGCGCCACACCAACAATTCCCACTGACCTGGGGAAGGGAGGTAAACAGTATTATAAGTTAGTATGAGAATCAGTAGCCTATGGATTTCTTGATCCAAAATTAATATCTGTATCAAATGAGGCATAATTCACATTAAATGTCAATGTAAACAGACACAATAACAAAAAAAAATTATATTCTAAAAATTTTCTATTCTCTCAAGGAATTCCTCTGCATTATCTGAAGTCACGCTGTGGTGTGTGGCCAAATGCACACAATATCACAGGGTCACCGTTACAAACAAAACAATAAATAGCTCAGAGGCTGCTGCACTCTTCATCTCCAAATTTGCATATACGACTAGTATTTAAAGGGGGAAAACAAAGACATACTTTATGTGAATTTACTTTCCTTCCAAAATCTGGAAGTCAATGTTCAAAGAGAAATTGCTGCTTTTGCAATACAAGAGTTCTATCATGTGGAAAGAAATATTTTTGTTAAGATACAAGGCATACTTGAAAGTTGGAAGTAGGCACTTCAAGACTGTTCTCTGAAATTGGGAACAATGAAATGCAGAAGAAAACAGTCTTAAATTCCTGGTGGATGAAAACTCTGTATGATAAAGCTCCCACAATAGCTGCCATGCTCTGGCACATGATTAGTGGGATGCTCTTGGTATAAAAAATCAGAATCCCAGTTATTTTTCAGTAAATTTAAATGTATTTAAATCCTGTAGCTGAAGAAAATTACGGTATTGCCAAGTGATCAACAGCAGTCCAATTCATGGCAAGAATGTAAAGGAATTCTTAGAATCCCCACACATTCAGGCAAATGAAATCCACCCACACAACAAAAGCAGTGCATACGAATGAATATGGGGACTTCATGCCATGTAACATTGGAAATACAATAGTCCAGTGGCATGATGATATCAAAAACAAACTCAAAACCGATTTTTTGGCCACATGTTCAATCCCCACCTGGCCTGCACCGTAGCTCCTGACTAATTACTAAACAAATAAAAAATGTGCCTTCTATCGAACTTATTCACTCTTCCAACAATTCATCACTGGACTACATTCAGAGCCAGCTGACTATACAATGCAGTCCCTGCCCCTTCTTTAAGGTCTGGTTTAACATCACCATTCCACAAATTAGATTTCTGAAATGGTCTATTTCCTTCAGGATTTCTAATTAAAACAGTGTGTGCACTTCTTAATCTCCCTCACATGTTACACTCTGTTCAGCCAGTTTTCCACCACAGTTAAGTCAGAATTGAAGAGTACATTCCCTTCTGTGTCAACATAATGGGAGTAGCAGAAACCACCTCACACATGCCTGCCTTTCAGAAATGTATCTCTTCATCTCACCATCTATGCAAGGAAAAGGGAGTAAGGTAAAACCAGTTCAATGTAACCAGACATGAGTGCAATTTTCACCTCAGACTACATATACTGATGAATGGCATATCACACATTAGATTCACAAAACAATTATATTAGAGGTATGGAACTTCTATTCCTTGCTCTTCCACTGGGGATCTAAACATATCCAATAAAAAATGTAAAGGTAAAGTTTTCCCGTTACAGGCCTGGTGTGGCCCAGAGGGTGGGTAGAGGTATAGCTCTACTCTTCCATGACTGTGCACTAGAAGGGGGTGAGTGGTCAGCAGCACGCTCCAGCCGCACTTTACCCCCATGAAAGACCTGGTACCCATTTTACAGGAGGCTGGGTGAGCCCCAGGGCCGGTCTGGACAAATATATCCAATAAGACAGCTGTATGAAGCACACAGTGACTATCAGATTTAACCATTACTGCTAAGCCACACCAGCAAGCATTTACTACTTCAGCAGCAGTAGCAGCAGAAGCTAGATCCAAAAGTTTCTGTTGTTATTAATCAGACAACAAAGTGGTATCAGTAGTCAAGAGTTAAAAACTGGTGTTAAGACATATAACACAGATCCAGCTACAAACTGCCAATCACTGTACTATACACACATTTCACCACTTACCAATCTCTCCCCCGACAGGACTTCTAAAAGTTTAAGAAGCATTTTACCATCACGTAGATCAACATAGAGATCACTGATACGACACGATACACGTACAAGATGAGAATTCACCCATTTCTGGAAAGTTTTCTTTTGTACACTTTCTCGTTCGTCTGTAACAGATTTAAAAAACCCCAACTCAGTTTTCTGAGATTTTACTGATATAATCATAAAACCATAAAACTTCTTCAAAACATAACAACTGCACATCACGCCCCAAATCTCTAAACTCTATGACTTCCTAAATCACCAGAATTCTGGTTTGTGTGTGTCACAGTATTTTCTGCAATCAATTCATGAAATTCTCCTTTATTCAAAAGTATTCATAACCTTTGCCTTACATGGTACACAAGAAAAGGTGTACACTACATTTAATTCTAAATACACATATTCATTTACTCCTAATGCAAATCATTCAGCTGCCACCATTATTATCAGTACAGACAGAGTATTAGAGAGAATAATTTTATTTATAAAGAAACTTATTTCCTTGGAGCATGGGACATAATAGACTTTCCTCAATTTTCTATCCTTTTTTCAAATTTATGCCTGGAAATCCAGAAAACTAATTTTACCATTGCACTCACATCAAAAGAGCATCAAACAACATATAAAAGTAAAATAATCATATAAATTCATCTGTTCCCAGACAGTTCACTCAAACAGGATCAAGTAATTTCATTACTTTTTTCAACTCGACAGACCACAGAGCTTCTTAAGAAGCTGACAGTACCTCAGGTGAGCAAGAAATTGCACTCCTTTTATGGTACGCAAAGGTTCACCAGCGTTACAATGAGCCAACCCAACCAATGGACCCTACCATGAAACAGAAAATCTTTAAAATTATTTTCAATGTTCCATGGCATGCCAGAGAGATGATAACTTCTCCATTTCTCCACCATCTGCCATAGGAATAACAACAACAATTTTCAATATTCCCTCCCATTTATACCTTGTTCTTCAAGTGGTCTTCTCCCTTTAATTCTTAAAAACTGTGTCTACAAACCCCACCTCCCCCTGTCTTCTATGCCACATCCATTTCATGCTTACAAGCTTGGATGCCCAATGTCTTGATCAGAGCACTGACAAAAGCTCCTTATTATGTAATTTTCTCAATATACATCTGTTACTTTTCTCTTCTGTCCAGTACTTGCTCAAAACTTTGTTCTCACATATACTTGATCTGTGAACTTCCTTAGTCCAAGAAACACAACTCCACAACCGCTAACAGATAAAATTATAATTTGTGTACTTCTTTATTATTATAATATCTCTCCTTTGAACAGTCAAAAATACAAACTCACATTAACTACGGTAATAATTTTCATGACTTCAGTTCTCTTGTTTTTCTATGCAACAGAATCCAATGCTACACTTATCAAACATAGGCATTGTGTCATAAAATGCATAACTACTGTTTCCAAAACTATGGATCTTACAAAAGTGTAATGAAGTATTTGTTGGTCAAAGTAAGTATCATTAGCAAAGAACATTCCCACCTTCCATTACAACACTCCGCTTCCAAAACACTTAAAAGTTGTATTCTAGCCATTCTGGCTACACGAGGTGTTGCAGTCAAATAAAATTCCTGCATTCGATAAGCATCTTCTTCTTTTAAGGCTATTGACTCATCATTTTAATATTCTTGGGCTAAATATACACAACAACTGAATAAAATTTGTACATTTCACAATTAATCTCTCCTTCTAAATGTCCAGATTTTAATATTTTCTTGCATGCTGATATGCACCACAGATGAATAAAATTTCTGCACTTGAGAAACTTGTAATGCAAAACGAGGAAATTAGGTCAGAATATGCTTTCTGAAAATCAAGTTCTAGTCCCCAGTAGCAGTCTTGGTCACTGAACAGAAACACTGCATCTATTCAGGGCATGTAACTGCCTTCATTTTCTTTATACACAGGCCATCACAGTCTCTTTTGAGTTGTGTACTAAGAGCAAATATTTACTTTGGTGGCTCTCCTTCTCAGACATGGTAATTAATATCTATACACCAAGGTATCAGTAATCTTCCAAATACTACTTCATACTGTCTACAAGAAAAGAGCATCACTGTGTTAAATAAACTTCACAAAGCCTAAAAAAGATCATCATTAACCTCATCATCATTATCATCAGCTCTACAGCCCTGGGGTGGGCCTTGGCCTCCTCGACATAAGAACACAATTTCAGAATTCACGACAAAAAAGTAATCATGCAATTTTGTCAGAATAATTAATATAACTTCAATATACAAAGTCATGAACCCATCTTCCATTACCTCATAGGCTTTAAACAAATTAAAATACATCACACCGTGAAAAATGCAAATCAGCTTTGTGATGACACACCCAAACGTTTCAGAATTTATGTAGTGTATATAGATATATGATGTGTACCGTATTTCTTTACATTCTTGAAACTCTCACTTGAGTCATGGAAATTTACAGTCAGATGCAAAAAATCTCAGTCTTATTTAATGTAGCTTATGTGTTATGGCCCTGTTTTCATCCAATAAAGGCACAATATAAACAACACATATAAAATACAAGCACATGAATATTTCACAATTCATTAAGGTTCAGCACAAAAAAAAAAAGGGTATTTTATTTATATACAAACTAATTTAACTGGAAAAAATGGATAATATGGAGATGCAATCATCATATAGACAGAACACTGATAGATACAATTCTGTTTGTGAATTAGTAAACACATCCGTGGTGACTAAATTCATTAAATGAGGCGCAACAGAATTTCATGTAACTGGTAATACAACAAACAGCATAAATGCCAAAATAACCTCGGATGTGGTTACCAATTTCTGTACATACAACACAGAATTCTGCAGTATTGTAAACTGTGATCTGTATTCACATACCTGTAGATGGTCTCATCACAGACCAAAACATGTAGTACACACGTAAAGGCATTAAATGACAATGCAGAATTTAAATTACACTAGATTGAACACACAAACATTGTCATCCATAAACACTGCTACTCTGAAGTTTGATGTTCTATTAGAAACAGTCGCAGACCTTCCTTACCCGAGCATGCTGTGACTGAACGTCATCTCGAAACCTCAACAATGAAGATGCCCTGCCCCACATGGGCTGTGGAGCCATGATTAAATAAAAATTATGTGTATTCATACCTATCTACAATCAGTTCCGAGAGACAAATTTTAATTTTGGATACTTATCATCTGGACACACTGTATTTACGTGAGCAAGGATGTGAGAACCCACAGTTACTTTCTGAAGCCTAAAGGGGTCCATGAGTGAAAAAGTTTGGGAAACACTGGCCTAGTGGATACCACTGTCAGATGCCAACCAGAAGACCTATGAACTTAATAGGCAATGGTTGGCAGTGGTATGGAACAGAAGGCCAGGAGTGTTCCACAGAAAATGTGGGATGCTGGTGCTGTATGCATTTAAGGGACATCTAATACCAGAAATAAAACCCACAATCAGTTCCACAAACAAGAACCTTTGGTCATACTTGGTGGGATAATCTCACAACTGCAGGTGTTCGATATTTTGGTAAACAAGCCATTCCAAACCACCTATATGGCTGTACAGTGGCTGGCTTTTCGGATGGGGCCGGGGCTCTGACCCCAGATAGAATAAACTAGAAGCCCACAGCAATTGCTCTTTGTCAGTAGATCATCACAAGTTGGTGACACACTTCATCAGAATTGACTGATATGGTGTTTCAAAAGTGCTGTTTAACCAATGCAATGAATGGGTCTGATGGCAGTATGTTGTGAAATGACACTGAAGGGTTAAAGAATACAATGTCAAAGTGTGAAGATGATGAAGGCACTGATTGTGAGAATGTGACAATGATGTTGGACAGAGTGACACTGACTGGTAAAGGTCAATGGAATGTGACATGTTTTGTGTATTAACTACAAGAAATTAACAGTATAACATTTGTATCTCAGCAGGCTACTTATTAAGGAAGTTGTCTTAGATTCAGATAAATATATTTTCCCTTCACACATGTGTTTTACTTGTGGCATCATCTAACATTCGTGGAAACAAGGTACTATAATTTGGAAATGTCCACTGGGAGAGAAGACTTTTGTTTCTAAAATTAAGAAAATTATAACATACCTGTGCCAGTTTAAAACATCCTGGTCTGTCAAACAATGGTACCAACATAACTTCAGATGAATAATGACTGGTGCCCTGTTTACTGCTATCACTTTCAAGTTCTGAGCTATGTAACTGACACCTGGCCAATGTTTACAATTTTTGTGTTCCTATCCAGTTACAATTCAAACACAGACTACGATAATGTTAGTTTAGACTAAGCATTTGATAGAATATAACGATGGATTTCAATCTGTTTACTCACATACATCTTGTAACTACAGAGGAATTACATGTAGGTAAGGGTCATTATAACCACAATAGCAATCATATGTACACCGCCATATTGAATATTATACATATGGCAACACTTGCTTTGTCTTTCTGAGAACTAAACCAATCTATTTGTCAGCACAATTACACATACTGTCTGCTGAACACCCACCTCTTAATTCTAGCACAACATTATCGTAATACTCCTCCAGCGTTTCCATCTTCAAGTGCTAATATTACACTTTCAACACAACACTAATTAGTAGCTGCAACAGCTGCTAGTGGGTTGAATGTAATAAATACCGTATGTGATAAAACAGAACAGCAGGAAGCTGCCTGCTATATCAACATCCTGCCATACTCTCAGGCTGTGGACTACTCAACAAATTCTGTTTTGTAAGTAGCCACCCTGCAGATGTAAGGAGGGAGACAGTAAAAAAATAATATTCATAGGGTCCTCCCTTTACATTACTGAATGTCACATATGCCCTTTCATTTATTCACTATTAGTCACCTTCCATTCTGCCTGTCAAAACAACTGCATTATCAGCAACCTTTTCATGTTTATATACAGATCTCATGTTAATTAAATTCGCTCTGAACGACAAACATCACTGTCAACATTATAAACAAAGGTGCACACATTTAATAACAGTCTCCTTTCCAGGGCCATAAAGGAAAATGAAAACCCTTACTCAAAACTCACACACTTAATTCCAAGTGTATATTCATCTACCTGCCTTTTGCTCTAACAAAGTAGGTTTCCAAGATGGTAACAGGTTAAAGTCTGTGAATGGAGGATAGCTATATGCCCTCCATTTGCCAGTCTACATTTGCAATAAACATACTCATATTTTTGGAAATACATTTTTGCATCACTCTGCATGTGACATATAAGGCAATTTCATAAGAGTACCTCACCTGAAAGTTTTGAGTTAATAAGGCATTTATTTTACTGCAGGTACAGCACTAGTAGTAGGGGTATCGAGCTACAGGCATCACATAGTCAGTACAATGCTGTTTGTGGGTAAAGCTGATGTGCAATAGCAATGACACGGAAAAACTGGACTCATGAAATTTGTAGCGTGATTTGGTTTTTATAGGTGAAACATGATACCCTCACCAAAATTCAACTGATGGGGGCATAATGAGTGTGCAGCATGTCAGAAAATGATGGACAGAGTTTTAAAATGGTTGAATGGACACCCAAAATGATTACACTGCTCAGTCCAGCACAACAAGGAGAGTTGTGTAGAAAGCACAAATGAAGGAATCAAGTTTGGAAAGATTAGTGGAAGTTCGAGATTTACCCACTACATTATAGATGTCTAGTAGGGCTGTCCATCTGCACCATACACAACATGTCCATGATGAACTGTGATACCACAAAACGTGCATTCTGGGTACCAAGATGTCTGACAGGGAATCACAAAAATCAGTGTTTAAGTATTACTCTCTTAAGTGTACAATGGACTAAAGGGGAATAAAATCACGTTCCTGGAATTCACAGACAATGATACACAGATTCACCACCTCCAATCCTCAAAAGGACCTAGAATGCAAAGGAAGGACCCAACTTCCCCAAGAGCCACAAAATTCAAAGTGCCCACTGTCCTGGAATAGTTATGGCATTGATTTTGTATTCTAGGATGGGGG
>Ga0209755_10005149_pt1 | contig 15030 bp, 14 predicted proteins | sample TergutCo191P1_FD_187301 | JGI IMG/M metagenome (GOLD analysis project Ga0209755, IMG submission 187301) | Cornitermes sp. P1 segment gut microbial communities from Petit-Saut dam, French Guiana - Co191P1 (SPAdes) (version 2) | ecosystem: Host-associated > Arthropoda: Insects > Digestive system... | reverse complement strand
CAAAAGAAGGCAAGATGATTCGCATTGATCTGGATTCCATAAGAGAAACAGGTCGCTCGGCGCAAGGCGTTAAGGCAATAAGGCTTGATGATGATGATTTTGTGAGAGATGCCGTGGCAATTCCGAGCGTAGATGATATTGAAGCAGAATCAGAAACGGAAAAAGCAACTTTTGAAAACGTGCCTTTGGCAACACCGTCTAGCGATTTATCTGATGAACCTAAAAATGATGATGAGTTATGAAAGTATTATTAGTAGGTAGCGGCGGCAGAGAGCATGCTATTGCGCATGCGATAAAAAAGTCTCCTCTTTGCGGAGAATTAATTTGCGCACCCGGAAATCCCGGCATGGCTATGCTTGGAAAATGCTTTGGAGTTGAAGTTTCAAGCCCTGAAGAAATCGCAGATCTTGCCAAAAGAGAGAATGTGGATTTTACGATTATAGGCCCGGAAATTCCGCTTGTTGCCGGCGTTGCTGATGAATTCAAAAAACAGGGCATGCTGATTTTTGGCCCATCGAAAGAAGCAGCCCAGCTTGAAGGCAGCAAAGCGTTCAGCAAGGAATTTATGAAAAAGCATAATATTCCAACTGCAGCTTATGAAACTTTTACGGATTTGCAAAAAGCAAAGGATTATTTGAAAGAGCATCCGGCTCCGATAGTTGTGAAGGCATCGGGCTTGGCGGCTGGCAAAGGCGCAGTGGTTTGCATGAGCGACAAAGAAGCGTTGAATGCGGTTGAAGAGATGCTCGGAGAAAAAGCTGTGTTCGGAGAATCCGGAAAAACCGTTGTGATAGAGGAATTTATGGAAGGCGAAGAAGCTTCCATTTTTGCGGTGTGTGATGGCAAGGATTATATTCTGCTTGCGCCGGCTCAGGATCATAAAAGAATTTTTGACAATGACAAAGGTCCCAACACCGGTGGAATGGGTGCTTATGCTCCTGCCCCATTGGTAAATAGGAAAATGCTGGAACAAATTAAAAAAGACATTGTAGAGCCTACACTGCAAGGCATTGAATATATGGGCATTTTGTTTATAGGCATAATGTCCACGAAGAATGGGCCTAAAGTTGTGGAATATAATTGCCGTTTGGGAGATCCGGAAACTCAGGCTGTTTTGGAAGTTTACAAAGGCGATTTACTGGATTTATTTTACAAGGCAGCTCAGGGAAAAATAAAGGAAGTTGCGGAATCAGAACCTAATGGTTATGCTGCGGTTGTGGTTATGGCAAGCGAAGGTTATCCGGGCAAGTATAAGGGCGCAGTTCCTATCAACGGAATCAAAGAGGCTCAGCAAAAAGGGGCTGTTGTGTTGCACGCCGGCACAAAAATCAAATTTGGGGAGCTGCAAACTGCCGGTGGCAGAGTCTTGGGCATTGTGGGCAAAGGAGATACGCTGGCAAAAGCACTTGATGTTGCATACTCCGGCGTAAAGGCTATTCACTTTGACGGAGCGCATTACAGAACGGATATTGGGCGACGAGGCCTGTAAAAATTTGCTAAATTTACCACCGTGCATATTATTTTAATCATAATACTCTTTATCTCCGTCTCTTTTGCGGATGGAGACAATACTGTTCGCATGAGCAGGGATGAATTTATTGAAATCGCTCTGAAAAACGAACCCCGTTTTCAGGAAAACCGGATGGCCCTCTTAGCAAAAGAAGGGCGAATTGAACAAATTAAAGCCGGAGCCCTGCTCCCAAGGTTTGAATTTTCAATGCTAACAGGATTAGTTCCGGGTTTGCAAGAGCGCATGGATTCTTACGGTGATTCCGTTAGATACTGGGATTTTGCCAAAATGGGCCCTTACGTTGGAGTAAACGTGCAACTTGCGCAGCCATTGAACTTTGGGCAACTTCAAATGGGCCTAAAGGCTGCGAGAGCGGACTGGCAGCAAAAGAAAATGGAAATTGAAGGAAAAGAACATTCCCTGAAAATCGGGCTTTTAAGCTATTATTACGGTTATTTGCTGGCAAAGGAAATAAATAAGCTCGCGCGCGATGGCCACAAGCAAATGCACAAAGCCCATGATGACCTGGAAGAAGCTCTTGATGACGGAGATGAAGACGCTTCTCAAATGGATTTGCTGGAGTTAAAAGCCGGTTTCTTTGAGATAGACAAAGCTGTTTATGATGCGAATTCCGGTTTGAGAAAGGCGCAGTTAGCGGCAAAATTCGCTCTTGGGCTGCCGGATTCCATTTCGTTCGAGCCGACCGATAGCGTGTTGGCAGCCGCAAGCGACTTTGTGCCGAGCTTGGATTCCTTAAAAAGATGGGCATCTTCGCAGCATCCCGATATTCGCCGCTTGACTGCCGGCTTGGAAGCCACAAGCATGCAAATGGAGCTAGCATCTGCAAGGCTGGCTCCGGAGTTCTTTATAATGGGAGAATTTGAATATGCCAAATCGTGGGCCGGAGACCGCACCAATCTTTCAAAAAACGCTTTTGCTCAAGACCCGGTGAACAGGCTTTCCGGAGCGTTTGGAATAGGGCTCAGATACAAGCTCAATTTTTGGAACCAGTGGGAAGGGTACAAGATGGCACGCATAGAGCACCGTATTTTGCGGCAAACGGAGAGTTATGCAAACAGGGGCATTGAATTGCAGATAGAAGAAAAATACGAAGACTTTTTAGTTGCGAAGGGCAAGCTGGAAAGCGCAAGGAATGCTTTGCGCGCAACGGAAGGCATGCTAAAGGGCGCAGCGCTTCAATACGAAATAAATCCCGGCAAAACATCCGGGCTTTTGGCAAATGCTTATAGAAAGAATTTGCTTATGAAAAAAGATTACTATTTTGCGGTCTATGAATACAATATGGCAGTGGCCAGGCTTTTTGCGCAAGCTGGGTATTAGCCTGCTCTTTCTTTTTGCTTATTCTAACGCAACAGGAATTCCGTTGCCCGGGCAAGGCATAGCTCAAAACAAAGGCTTGGCTGCGGGAGCAGGGCTTGGCATATTGAGCAGCTCCGGCTGCAAAACCTTATGGACATGGGCCGGGCAAGGAAATTACGCTTACAATTCCAATCTCTCCGGCGGAGCGAGCATAAAATTCTTAGGCGGAAATTTGGATAGCGTAAATAATCTTGTAAATCAAAGATATTCCATAAATGCGAAATTCACGCATAGCAAACCAAGATACGCTTTATTTTTGGGCCCTGTATTTTCTTTTGAAAATACCAACTTGAGCACTTTGAGAAAAGACTTAATAAAAGAGGATAGAGATTTTGAGCCGGAGCCTGAAATGGAAACAGACACAGAGTGCAGCAATTCATATGCGAAAATGGGTTCAAGCATTGGTTACCATAGCGGTGGCGGTTTTCTATTAACTCCAAACTGGGGCATCAATTTTGGGCATGGCTTGGATATAACATTTAATGGAACTTTGATAGCTTCTTTCAGCAGCGCAATAGCATTTAATTTGCGTGAGAAATTTGAAAAACTTAAAAAAAATACGGAAAACTTATGGCTGTCTCTTGAATATTCAACTTCGCTGACCAGAAACAACGCAATTGCCCATAGCGCTATTTTTGGAGCCATGGTAGGGTTTTAGATTTCTATATTAGCCCTCACAATATGCGATTACCATTCACAAAAATGCACGGTTGCGGCAATGATTATATCTATGCCAATTGTTTTGATCTGGATGTAAAATCTCCGAAATCCCTGGCAGTGCCTCTGTCTAACAGGCATACCGGCATAGGCAGCGACGGGCTTGTGCTGATTTTGCGCTCAAAAGTTGCAGACGCTCGAATGCGAATGTTCAACATAGATGGCAGTGAAGGCGGCATGTGCGGCAACGCTATACGCTGTGTGGCTAAATATCTCTACGATAATCATATCGTTCAAAAACTCAGCATGCAGATAGAAACGAAAAGCGGCATAAAAAAACTTTACCTGTCCGCAAAAGACGGGCTTGTGTCTCAGGTCATGGTGGACATGGGGCCCGCTTGCGATATAGCGGCAACGTCGGTGACTGTTGGCGGCAAAAAATATGAGATTACCTGCGTTTCCATGGGCAACCCTCATGCGGTGACCTTCTGCGAAAATACGGATAAGATAGATTTGCATAAAATTGGGCCGCTGTTTGAGCACAACGCCATCTTTCCCGGCGGAGTGAATACAGAATTTGTTGAGGTTGTTCGCAGGAATGTTTTGAAAATGCGCGTGTGGGAGCGTGGCAGCGGTGAAACGCAGGCTTGCGGCACTGGGGCCTGCGCTGCGGCGGTAGCTTCGGTTCTAAAAAGATATTGCGATAAAAATAAAGATATAAAAGTGCGGCTCCCGGGTGGAACGCTAACGGTTAAATATACGGATGAGACCGTTTTCATGACGGGTAATTGCGTAAAAGTTTTTGATGGAGTTGTAGAGATATGAATATAAATCGGAATTTCCTGAATTTAAAGGATAGCTATCTTTTTTCTGAGATAGCGAAAAAAGTAAAAGATCATGTTGCGAAAAATCCGGATAAACAGATAATCCGCTTGGGCATTGGCGATGTTACTTTGCCGCTTGTGCCTGCGGTGATAAACGCCATGCAGCAAGCTGTTGCGGAAATGAGCAATGCCGCCACATTCAGAGGTTACGGCGAGGAACAGGGTTATGCCTTTTTGAGGCAAGCGATATGCGGATATTATGCGAAAAAAAATGTTGAGCTGGGTGAAGATGAAATTTTTGTGAGCGATGGCGCAAAGAGCGATCTTGGAAATATCCTTGATATTTTTTCGCTGGACAGCAGCGTGCTGATTCCGGATCCTGTTTATCCGGTTTACGCAGACACGAACATTATGGCTGGCAGGCAGATCACCTACATGAATGGAAACGCTGAAAATAATTTTTTGCCCCTGCCGGATAAAAACATAAAAGCTGATATTATTTACTTATGTTCCCCAAATAATCCAACCGGTTCGGTCTATAACAAAGAGCAGCTTAAATTATGGGTTGACTGCGCTTTGGAAAATAACTCCGTAATTTTCTTTGACAGCGCTTATGAAATTTTTGCGCAAGATAAAACTTTACCAACAAGCATTTACCAAATTGACGGCGCAAAAGAATGTGCCATTGAATTTTGCTCTCTTTCTAAAACTGCAGGATTTACGGGAACGCGATGCGGATACACAGTTGTTCCGCACAAGCTCGGAGCTTTGAACAAGCTCTGGTTGCGGCGGCAAACTACTAAGTTCAACGGGGTTCCATATATTGTGCAACGTGGGGCAGAAGCTGTTTTTACGGATGAAGGTTTTGCGCAAATCAAAGCCAACATTGGCTATTATCTTGAAAACGCCAAGATTATAGCGAATACTTTGAAGAAGCTTGGCATTTGGTTTGTTGGCGGGGAAAATTCTCCTTATATTTGGTTCAAATGCCCAAATGGCATGCAGTCGTGGGACTTCTTTGACTTTTTGCTGAAAAATGCAGGTGTTGTAGGCACTCCGGGGGCAGGATTTGGAATGAACGGCGAGGGATTTTTTAGAGTTACGGCATTTAACAGCAGAGAAAATGTAGCTGAGGCTATGGAAAAATTTAATTATGCCAACAAAAGACATTAAAAAAATAATAGCAATTGCCAGCGGAAAAGGCGGAGTAGGAAAATCTACCGTTGCGGCTAATCTCGCTATGGCTGTTGCTTTGGAAGGGAAATCCGTTGGAGTTTTAGACGCAGATTTATACGGCCCCAGCATGGGCATAATGTTCAATCTAAAAGACGCTCCGGAAATAGATGAGAAGCAGCATATAATTCCCTCGTTTTCGCACGGAGTGCACGTTGCTACCCTTGCCCAGTTATTCCCCGCAGAAAAAGCAAACGCTTGGAGAGGGCCAAGAGCCGCAGCTCTTGTAAACAACTTGCTGAACTTTGTCAATTGGGGAAATCTGGACCTGCTGCTTATAGATTTGCCGCCAGGAACCGGCGACGTTCAACTTTCCATTATTCAGAATTGCAAACTCAGCGGCGCTATTATGGTTTGCACCCCTCAGGCAGTAGCAATTGCGGATTGCTTAAAAGGCATAGACCTTTTCAGGGAAATGAATGTACCGATTCTGGGCTTGATAGAGAACATGAGCAGTTTTATTTGCGATGGCTGCGGAAAAGAGCATTTTATCTTTGGCAAGGATGGCGCAAAAAATGTTGCTCAAAAAATGGGAATTGAACTTTTAGGACAAATTCCCATTGAAGCTTCTTTAATGGAAGGTGGAGAAAACGGTTTGCCCGCAGTGCTTGCAAATCCTAACAGTACAGGAGCCGGGATATTCGGAGAACTGGCTCTTAAACTGTTAATTACCTAATATTTCCAAAACTTTGCCGACTTTCGCATTGCTTTGAGCAAGCACGGAAGTGGCAGCCTGCTGCAGAATTTGCGCAGTCATCAAAGCAGTGGATTCCTTAGCAAAGTCCGTATCCCTGATTCTGCTCACATGATCGTTTCTAGTTACGTTTTGCGCTTCTATATCATCGACTTGCCTGTCCAGCCTGTTCACCAAAGAACCCATGTAAGAACGAACCGTGCCCAGAGAGTTTATCGCCGAATCCAATTTGTCTATGGCATCGGAAGCGCCTGCGTTATCGCTTAGATTAAGGATATCCGGGCCAAGAAGTGTTTTCGTGGAAAGTTCCGGAATTGAAACTCTAATCTGATTTGAATCGCTATACGCCTTAAAATTAGAATCAGGGCCTACATGCAAAATCCCGGCTCTGACTCCCTCTGTTCTGAGATACGGATTCTTCGCCCAGTCATTCAAGTTTCTATTCTCTTCGGAAAACGAATCTCCTTTGCCGCCGAAAATAGTTTTTGTGTTGAACGATGTGCCGGCCGTAATGCGGTCTATTTCGTTTAAAAGCCCTGTAGCTTCATCGTTCAAATAATGACGCTCTGTACTTGATAAAGTATCGTTTGCCGCTTGAACGGAAAGTTCTTTAATGCGAAGCAAAATATTTTGCACCTCACTGCAAGTTCCCTCCGCAACCTGTAAAAGAGCGGCCCCATCAGCCGAATTTTGCCTGGCTTTTTCGGCATTTCTTATTTCACTGTCGGCATTTTTCGCCTCGTAGTTCCTTAACGGATCATCTTTTGCATTGTTTATGCGGTTGCCGGAAGCAAGCCTTTCGGTTGCGCGCATCAAAGCTTCGTTGTGCATGCGCAACTTGTTTTGATACATCATAGATGAAACATTGAACAGAATGTTTGACATAATCACCTCGCTACAAATAATTCATTAAAGACCGTTGCATTATCCTTGCCGCAGCCTGCAAACTTACATTATAAATAGAATCTGCCAAAACCATTTGCGTAAGAATTTCTTTTAAATCAATATCCTCTATCCTGGCCTTTGCATCCGTATTTGAAGTTGTCAATTCGTAGTTGCGATCATAAACCATAGCAACTCTATTTAGCCTTGCGCCCTCAACAGCCTGCTGCTCCAAATTTTTTTCACGACCGCTATTAAGAAAATCTATGCTTTTGCTTATCTGCGCCTGGTCGTTGTGCCAAAGCCCCTGCATTAAGCTTATTATATCCTTGAAAGAATCCATTTCATGGTCTTTTCCAAACAAATCGTCAGGATTGGCATTTATCTTCATGGTGATGCCGGTATCTATTTCTCTGATAATTTCACCACTCATATCTATTGAATTGCGGTAAATATATTCGAATGTAACGGTTGGCATGCTGGCACTGGCAGCCCCTGTGCCGGGGTCGTAAAAGAGTGCTTTTGCTTTATCGCTTATAAGAGTTATTGTGCCGTTCACATAATCCACTTCGTAATCCGGCTTGTTGTAATCCGGATGATCTTCGGGAAGAGTATCGTTTCCATATGGTTTTTCCAAAAGGCCATTCAACTGAACGGAACCTGGGATAATGCGCTGAACATTAGGATTATCCGGAGGATTTAAATTCGGATCCAAGAAATTTGAATCGAAAATGCTAATTGTCACTGTAGTTCCCGGTTCAAAAGCGAGAGAATACGGATTAAGAGGGTCATTGTTCGGGTTAAGAGGATCGTATAAAGGAATGCTCGCATTACTCGTATTCACTCTGAAGTCAGCTTGGCCGCTTTTTATCTCATACGGAGGCATATTTGCCCATTTGCCGCTGAAAATATAATTATCTTTGTGCTTGGACTGCGCATTTGAAACCATTTGCTCCAAAAACTCGCGCACTTCCATATTAACATATAATCTGTTCTGATGATTTTGAGTATCGTTTGCAGCCTGAACCGCAAGCTCCTGAGCACGCTCAAAAATAGTATTTATACTCTGATGAGCCGACTCCAAGATGGTCATGTAAATTTCACCATCATCCATATTGATTTGCTGCTGTGTCAGCGAATTGAGGGCATTCCTGTAATTCATGGCATTAGCAAAACCAATCGGGTTGTCGGAAGGACGATTGACCATCTTGTTACTAGCCTGCTGTTCTTGCAGCTTATTGATCTGGTTCGCATTGCGCTGCAAGTAACGCATCGTAGTGTCATACATCGTTGTAAAAGTAACTCTAGCCATACTTATACTCCTTGCAAAAATCGTGCCAAAGCCGAGCTATGCCGCCATCCTATATGCATAACCCACGCTCTTTGAATTTGTAACATCCATCACTTCAACCGTATATGTGCCTTCAGAAGCAAATACACCGTTATTCCTGCCATCCCACTTTACTTTGGTATCGCCGCCTTTATTGCTACCAACGCTGGCCTCAAGCTCTGCTACAATGTTTCCGTTCGCATCTTTAATCACAACCAGGCCCTCTTTATTGCCCTCAGATAAGAATATATTAAATTCCTTGCCGTCTGATCCGCTATATTTGAAAGACGATTCCATAATGTGAGCGCTGACTTCTTGAACATTTACCAAATATCCAAGCCCGAATTGAGTGCCGTTTATGGTCAATGATGCGCCGCCGGAGTGGAAGCTAACTCCAGACACCATACCGTCTTGAAATGCGTAACCCACGGTTTTTGAGTTATTTATATCCATAATTTCAATCGTATATTTGCCGGCCATGCAAGTCTTGTCTCCATCTTTGCCATTCCATTTTGCCGTGGTTTCACCGCCTTTAATGCTATCAACGCCCACGTCAATCTCCGCAACAACATTTCCATCCGCGTCTTTAATCACTGCTATTCCGTTTTTATGGCCTTCAGCTAAGAATACATTAAATTCTCTGCCTTCCATGCCGCTGTAGTTGAAAGAGGCTTCCATCACGCGAACTTCTTTGCCCAAAAGCGGGGTTGCGCTGGCATTTGTTATGCTCTGGGCCTGCATATTCTGCATATCCATAAATGCCTGCATATTGCTTGCAAGCGTGGATATAGCCGAAGTTGAATTCTGCGTAAACTCAAGTTGCGAGAACTGAGCAAGCTGCGTGATAAATTGAGTGTCCTCTGCCGGCTTAAGCGGGTCCTGGTATCGCAACTGAGCCACGAGCAAATTCAAAAACTGATCTTTGCCCATTTCACCACCTGGGGTGGTAAAAGCTCTGGTGTCGCCTTCGCTGATAACACCGCCGGTTGATACCTTGCGAGGTTCTACCTTCTTTGTGTAATCTGCCAAACCTGAACTTGATGATGTCCCTTCTACGCTAGACATGATATGTCCTCCTTATGCTAAATATTCCATTGTGTTGTAACCAAGCCGCCTTCCGGTATCTGCCTTTGCATCGCCATTAACGGAAACCGCCAAACGCGCTTCCCTGCCATGCTTGTGCTGCCTATTGTGGTGGCCTTTTTGCTCACGCCTCTCTTGCGCTAAAGACCATGCGTCTTGCTTTTCCCTTTGTTCTATTGAAACTTCCAAGCGATCCAGATGTATGCCCTGCTTTTCCAGACCCTCACGCAAAAAGTTTATATTATTTTCCAAGGCATGTTGCGCAGTTGCGCTTTCAACCTTTGCAAAAATCTGCATTTCACCGCGATTCAAGATAACACGTAAATCCAATTGACCCAAATGCTCGGGGCGAAGCTGTATTGTAAGCCTCTGTTCGCCTGTTGGCGTTGTGATAAATTTTGCTTTTGCTACAACCTGGCGAATAACCTCCAATTCATGGATACGTTCCTGCATATTTGAACCTGCCGGAACGCTTTCCAGTTTTTCACCCGTTTTTGCGTCAACCACTTCTATTTTAAGCCCTCCACCTTCCCAAACCGCCCGAACTTCGGGTTGCGGCTGTTGCATAGGTTGCGCAGGTTGTGCCTGCTGCTCCGGCTGCGAGGGTTGAGCAGGCTGCTGGGCTTGCTGAGCCTGCTTAAGCGGCTGGCTCTCTTGAGCTTGTTGAATCGGCTGAACCGGTTGTGGCTGCTGTGCCTGCTTAAGCGGCTGTTCCTCTTGAACCGGTTGTGGCTGCTGGGCCTGCCTAAGCGGCTGTTCCTCTTGAGCCGGTTGATGCTGTTGAGCCTGTTGAACCGGTTGTGGCTGCTGAGCCTGCCTAAGTAACTGATTCTCCTGAGCCTGTTGAACCGGCTGAACCTGTTGTGGCTGCTGAACCTGCCTAAGCGGCTGATTCTCTTGAACCGGTTGATGCTGTTGTGGCCGCTGAGCTTGCCTAAGTGGCAATTCCTGTTGCGGTCGCTGAACCTGCCTAAGCGGCAGAGCCTGCTGCTGAAGCGGCTGTTCCTCTTGAGGCTGTTGAGCTTGCCTAAGCGGCTGTTCCTGGCTTACGGGATTTGCCTGCAAAGTTTCTTTTAATTCCTTGGCAGATTCCTTTATCTCGGCAACCGCTCTAAGCATCGCAATTAATTCTTCTTTCTTGGATTCATCTCCGTTTTTAACGCTATCCCAAAGGTTTTTCAAAGTCACCCAGAAAAAATCAAGTTCAAGTTCTGCGTTTTCTCCGCTGAACTCCGCAATAGTATCGTCCAAGTCCTGGAAAGTTATCAGACCCTTTTCCAGCAAATCATCAATAAACCAATAAAAATTTTCACGGTTTTCCTGCAGAATTTCAAATTTCTCTGCCATTATAAACATTTTTAAATTTATCGCGTCTTTTGCGACAAAAGAAGATTCCTCAGCTTGCATAGCTTCTTCCTGTTCAGGCAGCTCTTCTGATGCCGGCAACACAGCAGTTGGTTTGCCTTCCATCATTTTCTTCATCTCTTTGATGCAATATTCCAGCAAGGCTTTCAAATCTTCAACAGGGGATTCTCCCTTCAACACTTCAAACAATTGCGCAAATTCAGGAAACTTGGAAATATCTTGCTTGGAGCCAAAGTATTCAGACAGATTTTTGCGATCCTTAAAAAAATCCTTTATCACTTTAAAAGCTTCTGCGCCAGCCTCTTCGCCCAGTATTTCCTTTAAGCGCTTCAGCACTTTATTTCCTTCTAATTCCTCATCCTCATCCCCTTTAAAGATAGTTTCCAGGAATAGCTCTACAATGCTTATATTTTCTTCCGGCATGGCATCTGCTATCTCTGCATCCTCTGTAGTCTCGCCAATCCCAGTCTCGGCTTCCGCCAAAAAAGCGCCAAAATTGCTTGATGCTATCTGGCAAGCGCCAAAAAAAGAGCCGGCCCCCGAAAGTTCGGCAGCCACAGGTCCAGGCAATATTGATACTTCGCTATTCATAATCCTCTCTCCTTCCAACCCAGAATTTTTGTGATTGAAGCAGCTTTTTTAGTGTTTATCGCGCCTATTGCCGCCAAAAGCTTACCTTGAGTTCTAGTATCCGGAACCCTTTTTATTATGCGCGCAATGGAAACATCGTCCAAATTCATCAAAATAGGAGCAGCCTCAATTGGTTTCATAGCAGCATAAACCTGCGCCAATTCATCAATTTTCTGGTCGGAAAGAACCTGCGACTCCCCTACTCTTTTATCTATAGCCTCTCTATTCTGGTTGATTAACGCCAAATTTTGGCTTGTTTCAAGCTTTAAAAGCTCCAAACGAGCAGCTTCTTCCTGAAGAAACCTCTCTTTTTCCTCTAATTTCGCCGATAACTCGCGATTTGCCTCAAAAACCTTGCTCTGTTCAAAATCATGAGCCAGTTGCTCAGGGGTTTGCCTTTCCAAATAACCGGCAATTTTCTTTTTGGTAGCATTATCCATGCCGCCAACTTCCAACTTTACAGTCCCGGTAGCCAGCAAAACTGCAAAGAAAACCACAGGGAACAGCAACAATGATGCTACGCCCACGCCAATCAGATCTTTAGCCCTAATATCCATATTAGAGTGAAATGCAAAAACCGTGCCATTTTATTTACTATATTACCGCCATTATGACTGATAATATAACAAGTTGGGCAATTTCCCTGCTTGCAAAAGCAGGAATTAAAGTTGACGGAAACAATTCTTGGGACATTAAAGTCCATAATAAACAGCTTTGGGCGCAAATTGCAACCGAAGGCACTCTTGGACTTGGTGAGGCCTATATGAACGGCTGGTGGGACTCCGATTCCCTTGACCAGTTTTTTAACCGGGTTTTGGAAGCGGATTTGGCAAAAGAGATACGTATGCGGAATTTACCGATTTTTGACTTGATAAAATCCAAAATCATCAACCCACAATCCAAAATCAAGTCCATCGCGGTGGCAGACATTCATTATAATATAGGCAATGACTTTTACGAGGCTATGCTGGATAAAAATATGCAATATACCTGTGCCTATTATGGAAACGGCGCAAAAAACCTGGAAGAAGCGCAAGAGGCCAAACTTAACCTCATTTGCGAAAAATTGCATTTAAAACCAGGCGAAAAGGTTTTGGAGCTGGGTTGCGGCTGGGGTGGCTTTGCAAGATTTGCCGCAAAAAATTATGGAGTTAATGTTGAAGCCTACAATATTTCCACAGAGCAGATTGCCTATTGCAATGAAAAGAGCAAGGGCTTGCCAATAAATTTTCATTTAAAGGATTACAGGGAAGCTTCCGGAGAATTTGACAAGGTAGTAAGCATTGGGATGTGCGAGCACGTTGGGCCAAAGAATTACCGTATATTGTTTAAACTGGCGCATAAATGCCTGAAAAAGCACGGATTGTTTTTGCTGCACTCAATAGGCAACTCAAAATCTGCCCACAGCAACGACCGCTGGCTAAGCAAATACATCTTTCCCGGCTCGGTTTTGCCTTCTCCCGAGCAATTAAGCTCTGCCATGAATGGCCTTTTTGTTCTTGAAGATTGGCATAATATAGGTACTGATTACGATACAACCCTTATGGCCTGGCTGGAAAGATTTCGTGCTTCTTGGCCGAATTTTAAGGAGAAATACGGCGAGCGTTTTTATAGAATGTGGGAATATTATCTTATGTCTTGCGCAGGAATTTTCCGCAGCCGTTATTGCCAGTTGTATCAGATTGTCATGTCTAGGAATGGGGTGATTGGAGGCTGGAAAAGCGTTAGGTAGATTTAGAGCGTTAAAACGTCTGAACCCCGATTTTCAAGGATTGTTGAGGAAAATTCTACCTTAAAATGCTGGTGATCACCGTTGCAACAGCAACAGCAGCGGCACTCATGCCGCCAAACATCGCAGTCATTTTAGCAAAATCCCCTCGAACTCGCTCTATTTTCACCTCAAGCCCAGACAACTTGCCGTTAACATCCTCGCACAATGCGGAAAAGTCTTCGCAAAGAGCGTCCATTCGCATATCTATGTGGTTTAGGTACTTGCCTAGCGCCATATCTTCCACCTGAGGCTTCAAGGATTCTAGAATGACATCGTCCATTTTCGTTCCGTAATCGCTATTTGCGACCATAATGATATCTCCTATGAAAAATACAAAATTCAGCGAAAAAAATCGCCTAAATCCCAAATCAAAAATTAATCTAAATAAATAAACGCTGAGCAGAAATCAGCATTTGATGTGGAATATAGAAAACGTCTGAACCTCGATTTTACGGCAATTTATCCAGCAACCCCAGTCCTTCCGGCTCTATTTTTGAGAAAGCAAACCATCTTTTGCCTAAATCTTTCAAGCTTGCACCTATGTGATAAACTTCTTTCTTGTCTATTATCAAAAATCTGTCGTGGCTCAGGGCAAAGTTTTTTGCTTCTATCGTATTAGGATACTGCTGCTCAAACTTCGCTACATCCAAGCTCAATTGCTTTGAGATATTCTTTGTGAGCAAAGTGACTTTTACATTTTTAGACTTTTTGCCAAGCATTGTCAATACGGAATCGTCTGCGTAGTTGTCTATTAAGATTATGGACTGTTTCGCTGATTTTATAATGTTATTCACAAGAACATAGGCATCGAATATTTGCCCGTCAAAGAATACTCCGCATTTTGGAATGGCATCTTTGTTTTCCCATGCTTTGAAAAGCGTGTCCACTTTTTTGTCGGTTTCTATCTGTTTTTGCTCAACGGTTTCTAAACGCTGGATTATGCCAGTATTTGCGGATAGAATTTTACGCATTTTAATAAATGCGTCCATAATTTGTATGCTAATTTTAATTGCAACATCACTCCTTAAAACAGCCGAAAGCATTGCAACACCTTGTTCTGCAAAAACATAAGGCATAGATCCTCCAAAATAGCTTTTAGATGGTATCACAAATTGTGATACCATCATTTCAACCTCTTCTTCGGCAAGTTCAAACATAAAATGAGCAGGAAAGCGAATAATATTTCTATTTACAGCTTGCTTTAAAGCCCTAGTTTCCACCCCATACAACTCCGCTAAATCCCTATCCAACATAACCTGCAATCCACGAATCGTAAATATCCGAGACTCAATCTTGCTTATTTGCCCCATAACTCAACCTCCAAATAAATTTGCTGGCGAATATAGAAAGGTTTTAAGATTTTGTCAAGGGCAAACTTTAATTTTGCAAACATATGTTTACATTTTTGAACGTCAGAACCCCGATTTGCAGGATTTAAGGATTAACATGATTGTTAAGCATAATGCTGAGAAAATCAAGTGAATCATGGTTCAGACAGTTAGCCTTTTATACTCCCTATCATCCGTTAGATTAACGCATTGCGGGCTAAGTGTGGCATAGCCTTGATCAAGCCACCAGTCATCCGTGCCTTCACGCAAATCCTTAATTTTATAACCTACAAGGTTATAGCCTTTTAGCTCAACTTTGCCGGCGGCTTCGGAATCTTCATTT
>Ga0209755_10005148_pt1 | contig 15032 bp, 12 predicted proteins | sample TergutCo191P1_FD_187301 | JGI IMG/M metagenome (GOLD analysis project Ga0209755, IMG submission 187301) | Cornitermes sp. P1 segment gut microbial communities from Petit-Saut dam, French Guiana - Co191P1 (SPAdes) (version 2) | ecosystem: Host-associated > Arthropoda: Insects > Digestive system... | reverse complement strand
GTCCGTCTATTGAAGTAACCCTTGCCGTGTCCGTTACCTTGACATTACCCGTGGTTTGTATGGCGTAGCCTAACCTGGACGTTGTCTGGACAAGGCTCGCGCCTTCAATTAAGACGTTATCGCCCGCGCCCGCGTTCATAAATATCGCGGGGTTGGCGTTATTAGATGCCGCGTTAGTTACAGTGCTGTTCGCAACGGTAACGGACGAGTAAGCCCCCTCCGAACGGATGGCGCAGGCAAGCGCCGCCGTAATAACCGCGCCGTTTTGAATTTTTATAACCGTGCTCACGCCGTTGTCATTTATGGCGTAACCGTTTGGAACAGATGTAACCGCGCCGCCGCTTACGTTAATACTAACGCCTGTGCTGCCCTCGCGTACGTTTACCGCAGACTTTGTCCCCGCGTTATTCACAAGCCCGCCCGCCAAAACATTTACAGTAACCCCGTCCGCGTTAACATAAAGCGTAATCCCCGTAGACGAGGAATGCAGCGCACCGCCGTTCATGATATTCACTGCCGCATCCGCACCGTTTACACTAAGCGCACCGCCCGCACTGTTATTAATCGTACCGTCAAGGTTAAATGTCCCGCTCCCCGTCAGCGTAAGTATATACCTCGCCCTGTCTACCGAGCCGGAAAGCGCCGCGCTCCAATGCACGGTAAGCCCGCTGATATCCAGCGTAACAGGCGCAACAACCGACGCGGTACCGCTCACGAAAATATCATCGCCGCTGCGGCTGACATTAAGCCCCAAGGCCGATATCTGCGCCGTAACATCAGGCAAAGCCGCAGCCGCAGCCATAACCATAACCATGAGCGCCGCAGGCGAAGTTTCGTCCTCAAAAAAAGGCGGAGGCGGAACATAAACCGCGGCAGGCGTCACAACAACCGCCGGCGGCGTCACGCCTCCCAAAACTCCCCCGTCATCCCCCAAAAAATCAGACGGCGAAGCAAACCCTATCCGCGCTCTCCCAAAAATTAAAACGACAACCATAAATAACGAAACCGTTTTCTTAAACTGGTTTGACACTACTTTTCACCCCTCTCTTTCGTATACAGGCGTTATGTACTATCCTTTGCCTTAAAACGATAACCTACCCCTCTGACTGTTTCGATATACTCAACTTCCGTTACGCTTCGTATTTTCTTCCGCAACCGTGCCATTATACTGTATATCATCTCCGGGGTAGGCTCGTATAAGTCCCTGCTTATCTGTTTGTAAATCTGCATATGTGACAAAACGTTCCCGCGGTGCAGTGCGAAATAGTAAAGAACCTCACTTTCCGCACTGGTCAGCGTTATCTCTGTATCTTTGATAAAGGCTTTGTTATCGCCGGAAATCAAAAGAAAATCACCGTGGGCTATCACTTTACCTGGTCCTTTTTTCTTTTTCGACCGCCTTTCGATGCTGTTTAGTACCGCAATTACGGTATTCACGTTTTCTTCCGGTGTATCACAGTATTCTCCGTAGTAATCGGCACCGTTGTTCAGCGCGTCTTCACGTTCACTTGTACTCGGATTAGAAGTAGCGATTAAAATGGGTGAGGTGGTTTCATTACTCAAAATGCTCAACTGTGGCAAAAAATCGATGTCATCCGCAACTATCGAAATAAACAATAGTTCAACTACAGCGGATTTTTCCAACTCGATTGCTTTTTCTATCCCTTCGGTCATGCTGTCGGCTCTTATTCCGTCTATCCCCCGCACATTCCAAAAAGTCTTGAATAAATTAAAGCGCTCGTTACTTTTCTCTAACGCTAAGTAAATCTTTGCCACTTAACACCCTCCATTTACTTCCCGGCTTTATTTTTTAGTTAAAATTCCTCATGCGGGTTATGGCTTTTATCATCTTAATTATGAAGTCTATCTCCTTCTCGTCCATACCTTTGATAAGCGCATCTACTCTTTTCGCCTTGTACGATGTCGGCGCGTTTGTTTTGCCGGTACGCAGCGAGGCATCTTCGTCTCGGAAAAATATATCGTCGATGGATATATTGAAGATTTTGGATAGCTTATAAAAGTTATAGGCCGTTACTCCGCGCTCACCGCGCTCAATCAAACCTAAATGACTGGTGGAAATCCCAATCAATTCTGCCAGTTCTTCAGACGTCATCGAACAATTTTTACGCTCCTTTCTTATTTGCTTTCCGATGATGTTACGCAGTTCTTGTTTGTCCATTGTTTACCTCCGTTAATATGTGTATAGTAGCCGAGGATTATTGTAATTTATAAACCTGTCAATAACCTATCAATTGCATACGTACATACCGCATCAAAACGGCTCGGCACTCCCTTTAATGCTTATAGTGTTCCTTCCTATTTCCTTCGCGTTGTAGAGAGCTTGGTCTGCACTTGTGAGAAGTTCGTCTATAGTGTTATCTTTGGCGGGGACTATGGACTTGACTCCGATGCTTACAGTCACCCTTGTTATTTCACCGTCGGAACAAAAAATCAATACATCTTCTATGCTCTTTCGTATGCGCCCCGCTACCTTTAGCGCACCCTTCATATCCGTATCGGGCAACAATACAGCAAACTCCTCGCCGCCCCAGCGGGCAGCCGCGTCCACATTACGGTTGAGCGACTGTTCTATTATCTTCGCCGTCTCCTGCAATGCCTTGTCTCCCTGAATATGCCCATAGGTGTCGTTGTAATTCTTAAAGTGGTCTAAATCTATCATCAAAAGGCTAAGGCACATCTTGTACCTTTTCGCATTATTCCACTCCCTTTCTAGCCGCTCGTCAAACTGGTGACGGTTAGACAAACCCGTCAGCTTATCAGTTACGCTAAGGCGCTTTATTTCCTTCAGCTGATTTATCATCTTCATATGATTGCGTACCCGCATCTTCACTATGCTTGATTTGAACGGCTTTATAATGTAGTCTACCGCGCCAAGCTCCAGCCCCCTCTCCTCCGCGGCCTCGTTCCCAAGCCCCGTTATCAGGATTACGGGTATGTTTTTCGTTATTTCGCTTTGCTTTAATATAGAAAGCACTTCAAACCCATCTATCCCCGGCATGACAATATCGAGCAGTATTATGTCGGGGATGTGCCTTTTTGCCAGCTCTATGGCCTGTATGCCGTCTTTTGCGACATAAATCGCGTATACCGAGGTCAAAATATGTGATAAGGTAATAAGATTTGTTTTAATATCATCTACTAATAAAATGCTGTTTCTCTCATGAGTACGCATAAATACCTCCACTTCTGTACTTTTTATACAAATACGGCTTTTGCGTGAGATGTATTATATTATTATTCTATTTTATTTTCTATTCGACAAGGCCTTTATCTGCGCAAATCAGGCCTTTTTGCGCAGGTACAACATAAAGCACCACCGCATTTAATTCGAAATGTCATTTTCTGCGCAAAACAGCACTTCTTTTGCACATTTCGACAATCTCTATTGAAGTTTACGACAGGATTTGTTACTCTACTATTCAGGTAAATACTGACCGGTCGGTTCGGTGCTTTCGAAAACAGCTCACCCCCCCGTTGATTTTCGCTGCGTGCCGTGGGCTAGTCAGTATTTACTTGATTTCAGTCATATTATTTCAGAAAGGGGTTATAATACTGATGATTAAAATTGCGTTATGCGACGACACTCCTTTGTGCAGAAAGCAAATAAAAGGTGTCATCTACGAGTACCAAACCGTGCGTCCGGATGTTGAAATAAAAATCTACAGCTACGATTCGGGTGACAAGCTATTAGAAAGCATAAATGCGGACGAACGGTATGATATATACTTTTTGGATATCATGATGCCTAATACGGACGGTATTACGGTTGCACAAGGCATACGGAAAAAGTACAGGGATGTCCCCGTAGTATTCTTAACCCAAACCAAAAGCTACGCGCTGGAGGCCTTTGGTGTCTTAGCTTTCCAGTATCTACTCAAGCCGATACATAGGGACAACCTTTTTCCTGTTCTGGACAGGCTGGTTATCCTGCGTAAGAACGAGGAGGGGAATGTCTTTTCGGTATTTACCCCAAGCCGCATTATTACGCTGCCTTATTTTTCGATAATGGTTATCGAATACTACAGGCGTGCGCTTTTGTTTCATTTAGACAGCGGCAAAACTGTCGAAAGCAAGGCAATCCGCATAACCTTTGGGGCAGCGGTTTCCGAACTTCTTAACGACAGCAGATTTATTTGGGCACATAAGTCATTTATTGTAAACATGGCTCATGTACGCGAGTTCAATTTCCGCGTGTTTATAATGAAGAACGGGATGGAGATACCCATACCGAGGAACAAGTTTACTTCCGCGAAAAGGACATACTTAAACTTCCTTGTCGAGGAAACAAATACAGGGCTTGTGAATCTTAATCCGGTTTGAAAGCAGTGCTATAATTTAGGGGTGATAGGTGAATATGCGCAACAATGTCATAATAGCGTACTTACGGAAACTGCCGGTCTATTCTATTGTTACCTTTTTGTGTTCAATGATATTATGCTCTTTGTTGCTTGCAGCCGCGGCGCATAACCGTTATCATATTGCGAGAGCTGCTTCAGAGCAGTTAATGATAGAAAAGAGTGGTCAAATTAATGATGCGATGCTTGAATTACTGACAGAGCTTCGAATCATTTCATATATTTTAGCTCACAATTACTGCACAGATGCTGACATAATCCTTTTGGCTTCCGCCCTCACTGATAATCCTTCGGTTTTATCTATAAAAATCGCACCGAATGGTATAATATCTTATGTTTATCCAAAAGAGGGCAACGAGCCGTTGATTGGCTTAGACTTTTTTGAATATAATCCGGGTTTTTCTTACGAAACCATTAATCTGGCCGAGATGGCAAAGGAGTCAAGGGATGTTGTATTGGGCGGCCCTTTTATGGTACCGCAAGCCGAACAACACATGATAGGCAAATTCCCGGTATATATCAGCGAACCCTGTGTAGCGGATTACTTTTGGGGTATTATCGGCATGATGATATACTATCCGCAAGTCTTGTACAACAGCGGTCTTCATCAGCTTTCGGAGGACGGCATCAGCTGTGCGATTTGGCGGATATACCCCGATAACAATGAGGTGCAAATGCTTTACGATAGCGGATTTGGTACAACTTATACAGACCTTCCTTTCTACATTGCAAACGCAAGTTGGAATTTTCGTATTTGGGATTACCACTCGCGGTATACGCCTTTAGAAATAGGTATTGCGGTTATTGCAAGCATTTTGATTAGTGTTCTTTTGGCCGCGTTTGTGAAAAAGCGCTATGAGCTGAAAAAGCTCCATAGCCAGAACCTGCTCGAAAGACACATAATAGCCATGAAGCTGCTTGTATCATCACTGGAAAAGCAAGACCACACAGCGCAGGAGGAAAAAAAGAGATGGGCGCTGTTCAGACATGATATACGGCATTTTCATAAGATGATGCTTACCTGCATAAATAACGGCGATACAGAGGGTATGCGTAAGCTGATAGACGAAATCGATACCGGGATATCCAAGATTGAGAATGTGATTACCCTGCAAGTTATCGTCGGACACAGGCTGGTGGACGGTGTGCTGTGCCATTTCATGGACGCGGGCAAGGAGCTTGGGATTGATGTCACGGTACAGATGCAAAAAATTGAACACACTTCGGTGAACATGACGGAGCTTGCCGTTACCTTGTCAAATTCATTAGAAAACGCCGTTAACGCCTGCAAGAAAATGCCCGAAGGCGAACAGCGTGCGATAAAGGTGATAGGCGTTCAGTATGAGAAGCATTATCTAATTGAGATATCCAACACATGTCCGTACGCGGTTGAATTTGACCCGGACACCGGGCTTCCGCACAGCTCGGAAGACGGCGGCGGGTTTGGTACGCAAAGCATCGCCTATTTTGCGGAGATGAATAATGCGCATTTGCAGCTTGAATATAAGGATGGCTGGTACCTTATGCGGCTGCTGCTGCGGTGAGCTTAGGCAAGCGCCTTTGCCACATACTCGGGCAAGTCTCCCGCGCAGACCCCGTGTACGGATAAAGCCTCCGCCGCAAGCTGCCCCGCCCGCCCATGGACATACGCAGCCAGCACCGCCGCCATATGCGGGCTTTCGAAGCCTTGTGCCAGATATGCCGCAATCACACCTGTCAGTACATCGCCCGAGCCTGCCTTCGCAAGCGCGGGCGTTCCTGTTGGGTTGATGAACGTCCTGCCGTCGGGCGCGGCTATTATTGTCCTTGCGTCTTTCAATAGGGTTATTACGCCGTATTTCTCGGCGAAATTCTGCGCGCAGCTTACTAAATCGTCCACTACCTCGTGGATGCTTTGGCCGGTTAGGGCAGCCATTTCCCCCGGATGCGGGGTTATTACGCAGTTAGCCGCCTGTATGCTGCGCAAGACCGACTTGTCTGCCGCTATGGCAATCAGCGCGTCGGCATCCGCCACAATCGGCACGTTTTCGCTTCCGCAAAATTCGATTACCTCGCGTGCGAATTTCTGAACCGGCTCGTCCCGTCCGAACCCCGGCCCTATCGCTACCGCGCTTGCCATTTGGATTGCTTCTTCCGCGCTTTTGAAGTCGTATTCCGCAACAGCCGTGGTGATTACTTCGTGTGTGCCTGCGCGAATCACACGGGCCACCTCCGGCACCACGCAGGCATGGACAAGCCCCGCGCCCGCTCTATACGCGGCTTTGCAGCAGAGCGCCGCCGCGCCGGGCATATCGCTGCTGCCCGCCAAAACGCATACGCGTCCGTAGTCGCCTTTGTTCGAGCGGACGGGGCGCGGCGGGGTTGTTATTTGGTCTAGTACTTCCAGGGTTGCGCCTTCCGGCACAAGCAGCTCTTGCGGGATACTGATGTCTTCTACTATAACTTGCCCTGCGTATTCTGTTCCGGGGTGCAGCATGTGTCCGAGCTTTGCCAAGCCGAATGTGACGGTTGTTGTAGCGTACACTGCATGTTTGCTGACGCGCCCGCTGTCTGCTTCCACGCCCGATGGGATATCTACAGAGACAACCGGGGCGGGACAGGCGTTTATTAGTTCTATTGCCTCTGCTGCCTTTTCGTCTGTGAGCCTGCCCCGCAAGCCCGTACCGAAAAGCGCGTCCACAATCACATCCGCGGAGTACAGCAGCACCTGCAAGGGTGCGTTTACTACGCAGCCCATTCTTTCTGCCATTTCCATATTTATGAGGGCGTCGCCCTTTACTTTTCCGCGTTCGCCTATGAAAGCGGCTTGTGTTTTTACGCCTTTTGTGTGGAGCAGGCGCGCTATGGCGAAGCCGTCTCCTCCGTTGTTTCCCGCTCCGCATACTACTACTACTTTTCGGCTTTGCCAAAAATCGCCGAGCAGCGTCATTATGTGTTTTACGCATTGCTGTGCGGCGTTTTCCATTAAAATCAGCGAGGGGATTCCCATTTCGTCCATTGCGCGTTCTTCTATTGCCCGCATTTGTGCGCTTGTTATTAGGTGCATGTGATAGCCTCCCGGAAATCTTTTTCTTTCTATAATAAACCCATTGTCAAGGAAAGGAAAGGGGTCTATAATGAAGCATCTTCGATTGAAGGGACAGAAAAATTGCGATATAAAATTCCGCGTCTCGAGCTGTTCGATACGCAAGGGTTGGACAGCGAAACCGTCCGCTCTCTGAAAATGATGATTCTCGCCGTAGGTTTCGGCGTGATTCACTTTAACATAAACGCCGGTATAGCTATGGCGGGATATTTGCGGGCCTTGGGGGTTACGGACTTCATCTTCGGCTTGCTTTTTGCAATTGGGCCGCTTCTTTCGCCCTTGCAGCTTGCGGCTTCTTATCTGCTTGAGCGGACGCGCCAGCGTAAGAAGATGTTCATGTTTGCAGGGTTTGTGCAGCGTGTTGTTTGGCTGCCGTTCGGGCTGATTCCGTTCTTCATACCGATGGACGCGCTTGCCCTTCGTATCTGGATGGTTGCGCTTTTTATGTTCACGGCGGCTTTTGCCGGCCCGTTTATGAATGTATCGTTCTTCTCGCTTGCCGCTGACATTGTTCCCGAACACATACGCGGGCGGTATTTTGCTGTGCGTATGCGTGTGTCTACCGTCTTTGGGATTTTCGGCGGGCTTATGGCGGCGTGGATTCTTGATAATATCGACCCGTTTTACAGCTATGCGGTGGTGTTTGCGCTTTCGGCGGCTATGGGTACCTTGGATGTTGCCTGCTTCTTCCGTGTAAAGTTTCCTGAAATGACTGTGCAGGAGAAAGAAAAAGGCGACGGCTTCTTCAAAATGATTTACGATGTCTTTCAGAACAAGCCGTATATGCGGTTTATTTTCTTCATGACAATCTGGTGGTTTTCGATTAGCTTGGCGGGGCCGTTTATTCTGGTGCATTTGCGGGAAGGCGTGCAGCTTAGCAATACGCTAATTATCGCCGCGGTGCAGATAGTGCCTAGTATATGCGCGGTGCTGGCCGCGGCGTTTTGGGGACGGAATCTGGACACGCACGGCAACAAGCCTGTCATGCAGCTAGCAAACGGCATTTTGTGCTTTGCGCCGTTCTTGTGGGTATTTACGGGGAACAATGCTGTTTCGGTGGTGCTTGTAATGTTAATCGGTTTGATGCAAGGTTTGCTGCTGCCCGGTTTCGACCTTGGCGTGAACAATGTAATGCTTGGGCAGGCGCCTAAAATCAACCGCTCGATGTACTTTGCGATGTACTTTACCATAACGTCGATAGTAGGCGTGGCGGTAGGGAACGCGACGGGCGGATGGCTGCTTGAAAATGTGTTTTATCACGCGGAAGCCGCACAGTTTTCGCTGCTTGGCGTTACGCTTACGAGGTTCAGCTATCTGTTTGCGCTTACGGCTGTGCTGCGCTGCATTGTTGTTTATATTCTGCTGCCGCGCATGGTTAATGTGAAGGGCGAGCGGGCTATACCTGTCATGGAACTTGTGCGGGGCATTGCGGCAGACTTGCGCAGGGGGATGGCTCACAGGATACAGTTATTACGGAGGAGGAAAAAATAATGAAGGTAGAAGTCTTTTTCGATTACAACTGCCCGTACTGCTACAAGGGGCATAAGCAGCTGAAAGAGTTTTCGGCGCAAAACCCGGGGCTTGAAATAATCTGGGTGCCTTGCGAGATAAGCATTTATAAGAATCCGTCGCAGCCGACGCATGGGGATATCAGCTTGCAGGGGATGTTTTTTGTGCAGGAATCGGGCGGAGATTTGTGGGCTTATCATGACAGAGTTTATGATTTGGTGTTTGAGAAGAGCAGGTATGGCAGGGATGCTGCCGCCTTTGCGGAGGCCATGGGTGTTGACGGGCTGCGGCAGGCTTTGGAGAGCGGAAAGTATCTTGATAAGCTTGCAGAAAACAACCATTATGCTTTTAAGGAAAGCAAGGTGCATGTTGTGCCTACTTACCGCAGGGACGGCGGTTTTTTGCAGGACAGGCAGGAGTTTTACGGTATGGGGGATAGTGATACGGCTTACGGCGGTAAATCGTGAACACGATAACCAGCTTAATTCTCAGCGGATTCAAGACAAGGCTGTTTCTGCTGTTTTACATACTGCTTGCCTTAGGTGCGGGCTTTCTTCTGATATACGCAAACGATTTGCTTGCGCTGCTGCTTAACGATTATCTTATGGTTCAGAATTTTGACGGGTTTGCGCTGCAACTGCTTCTTACTACCGGGGTGTTTGCTCTTGTCTTCGGCGTTAACATTCTTACCGGGTATCTTCATTCTGATTTTGAGTACGGCACTATTCTGCGGCTGACGCGGCATTGTATCACCCGGCTGCTTTATGCTAGGTTTGAATTTTTCACAAACCGCCCTGCTGCCGAGCTTTATGCGGGACTGTGGACGGCTTCGCAGGCTTCGGGCAGGTTCTACGGCAGGGTGCTGCTTATGATTTCTCATGTTGCCGCTTTTATTTTTTATGGTATTGTTGTGTTTCGTTTTGATGTTTGGGCGGGTGTTTTTTCTGTTCTTGCCGTGCCGCTTTTTTTCCTTGTTACTGTGGGGGCAGGTAATCGGATTTCTGCTTTGCAGCATGTTTATGTTGCCTGTGTCGGCGAACTTGCCACGGTGACGCAGGAGGCTCTTGAAAATGCGGGCAATGTTAAGGCCAAAGGCGCTTATGCTTTTTTTACGGAGCGGGCGGTTGCGGTTTTGCGCAGGATTAGAAATACGGTTGTGAAGTTGTCTGTTATTGAGCGGTATATCGGCAGTGCTACCGGGCTTATCCGCATGATTGCGCCGCTTTTGATTATATTTGCGGCCATGAGCATCTCGTATGGGTTTGAGGCTAACGCAGGTAATGTTATGGTGCTTTATATAAACATTCCCTTGTTTCTGAGCGGGTTTGCGGATATTCATAGGGGGTATATTGAATATAAGATGGCGAAACCGTTTTTGTCTAAACTCGCGGAGTTTGATGATGCGCCGCCCGAGGACGGGGGCGGGGTTGATATTTCCGCGTTCGAAAGCCTGCGGACTGAAGGGGTTAAGGTGACGTTTGACGGCGGGCGGGTTGTTTCTGTGCCTGATTTTGAGGTGAAAAAGGGCGAGAAAGTGATGTTCTTCGGGGAGAGCGGTATTGGGAAATCCACTGTTTTTAATATCGTCATGGGACTTCGGGAGTATGAGGGTGATGTTTTTGTCAACGGTATGAATCTGCGGGAGGTTAGCCTTGCATCTTTGCGGCGGGTTTTCGGTATAACCTTTCAGCATACTAATGCCTTGACTCTTGACTTACGCGGGAATATTCTGCTCGGCGCGGAAAAAACCGACAGCGAGCTTGCGCAGTTGGTACGGCTGTGCGCCTTGGAGAACCAGAATGATACCAAGGGTGACACGCTCTTGAACAACAGCGTGCTTAGCGGAGGGGAAAAGTCGCGGGTTGGGCTGTCGCAGATGCTTGCGCTTGAGCCTGAGATTATGTTGATTGACGAAGCTTTTTCCAATATGGACGAGGAGCTTGAATCCCGGATTATCGCGGATTTGTTCCGTGAATATCCGGGGTGTGCCGTGGTTTGTATAAGCCACAGAAATTCCAGCCGCGGTTTTTTTGACAGGGTTGTGGAGTTTAGTTGATGGTGTTCATCAAGAAATCTTCCTCACGCCTTTTGACTTCTTTCAGCTTCTTGCCCAGCTCCCCTAGCCTACCCGTAAGCGCCGCCTGAATCTGCGCGAGGTTCTCTATCAGCCCCTGCACCTCGTCGGCGTTGTCCGCTACCTTTTGCTTTACCGACCAGTCCGTGAAAATATTATCGAACCATAAATCAATCCCTCTTTGTGCAGAGCATATTCCCTGAATGCCCGATAAGTCACCTACGTCCATTCCATGCACATCGCCGAGTTCCACCTGCAAGTCGCGCAGCAGGGACGACAGCTCGTGAAGGGTTTCTTCGGCGTCGTCTATGTGCGAGTATTTTGCCATATGGGTTATCAGCCCGCCGTTTGAGAATAGGTCGAAGGTTGCCCATGATTCCGCGCTTTCGAGTGATTCAAGCGCGCTGGCTGCTACGTTTTGGGCACGGGTGGTTACGGTTTGCGCTTCGCGGATTTCTGTTTGCTGTGAGATTATTTCGGCTATTTTTGATTCGATTTCCGTGTAGGCTTGGTTGTCTGATAAGCCTCTGCGGCGTTTGTTTAGTTCGGCCTTGTAGAGGGTTTCGTCTTTTCGGATATCTGCGAGTCTTGTTTCTAGTGAGTTTATTTCCGTTTGCAGGAAATCCAGGTGCTTTACAGCACGGTCGTATTCCACTTTTGCGTGGATTTCGTCTTGCTGTACTTTTTCCAGCCTGTCTTCGTAGCGGCCGATAAGGCGGAACAGGAATGCTGACAGTGATTCGCTCTGCATTTTGTCTACGCTCTGCTGCCCGCGCTCGTGCAGACGTCTTGCGGTTTTTAGTTCGATTTCGGCGACTTGCTGCTGCTCGCCTAGGTGTTCGCGCTTTTGTTCCAGTGCGGGCAGTGTTAATACCCGCTCTCTTAGGGTTGACCAGTCCATATTTTCCGCTCCATTCAAAAAGCCGCAGATGTGGTTTTCTTCCGCGGCTTTACAGTTTATTTTACGCCGGTAGTACGATATTTTCCCCAACCAAGCCTGCGAACGCGCCGCCTTTTGCTTCGTTTGAGTCGGGATGGCAGATTAGCCATTTGTTGTTTGCTCTCAGGAATTTGTCTTCTAGGTTGCCTTCTTTTAGTGACGGCTTCGCGGTGTTTGTGCCGCGCGGCAGTACTATGGTTGCACGGAAGGCTTTTTCGCCCGGGGCGTTGCATGGGGCGTAGTGCAGGGTTGTTTCGTACAGGATTACCACTGTGCCCTTTGGTACCAAGAAGGCTTCTACTTCTTTTGTGTCAAGCTTGCCGTCTTTTACCTTTTGCAGGGACGCGAGCAGCAGCACTATATCATCGTCCGGGATAATTACCTCGCTGCCGCGGTGATATTCCAACGCGTTTAGACTAAGGTTGCTGCCGTTGCAGTAGCCGATTTGGATAGGTAAGCCGCCGAAAAGATTGTCACGCAGCTGCGCAAAAATCTCGTGGGCTTCAAGCTTTGCGTCGCTTGGCACGTATATCACCTTGTCCTCCGGTTTTTCGGTAACGCTTGCGAGCGTTTCCAGAAACGAGGCGGTGCTGTAGCCGTCCACTACCTTGCCGTAAGGGGCGAAGCCTGCGTCTGTTACTGATTGAATCTTCATATATTCCCTCCCTCTTTGTTAGTAAAATAAATATATCGCCTACACAGAAGCCTGTCAAGCTTGAATCCGTACATATTTCATGTTATCATCACTCTAAAGGGGGGTGAACAGTTTGCAAGAATCTTCTGAAAACTATCTTGAAACTATCCTAGTCTTAGGAAAGGACGGCAAGCGCGTGCGTTCTGTTGATGTTGCTTCCGCGATGGAGTTTACGCGCCCAAGCGTCAGTGTTGCCATGAAGAAGCTGCGTGAGAACGGTTACGTTGAGGTCGATGCTGACGGCTACATAATTTTGACCGCAAGCGGGCGGGAGATTGCCGAATCTATGTACGAGCGCCACACTTTGCTTTCGAACTGGCTCATTTCCCTGGGCGTGGACAACGAAACCGCTATGGAAGACGCCTGCCGAATGGAGCATGTTATAAGCGAACAAAGCTTTCTTGCTATAAAATCCAGCATTCAAGGAGAATGACTATGAAAAAGAAGAAATCACAACTGCCGACACTGACCAAGGACGAAATCAAGAGCCAAGTTGCGGCATCGCTGCGCAGCCTTTACCGTAAAAACATCGAAAACGCTACACCCCAGCAGCTTTACGGCGCGCTTGCGCATACGATTAAGGAGCATCTTACGGGTCAGTGGATAAAAACTCATGATGTGTACGACAAGCCTGCCGATGTGAAGGTCGTTTACTACCTTTCCACGGAGTTTTTGATGGGGCGCTTTTTGGGTAACGCGCTCATTAATCTTGGGCTAAGGGGCCCTGTGAAGGAAGCTATGGAGGAGCTTGGGATTGATTATAACTTAATCGAAGACCAGGAGCTTGACCCCGGACTCGGAAACGGCGGGCTTGGGCGGCTTGCCGCTTGCTTCCTTGATTCACTTACCACGATTGGCTACCCTGCCTACGGCTGCGGGATTCGCTATCACTACGGCATTTTTGAGCAGAGAATCGAAAACGGCTTTCAGGTGGAATATCCCGATAACTGGATGAAAAACGGCGACCCTTGGAGCGTACGGCGCGAGGAATACGCGCAGGTCGTAAAGTTTGGCGGGCGTGTAAATTCCGTTAAGGACGAAAGCGGGAACTACCGCTTTGTTTTGGAAGACTATCAGGCTGTGCGGGCTGTGCCTTACGACTATCCTGTGGTCGGATATGAGACTGAAATGGTTAACACCCTGCGGCTTTGGGACGCGGAAGCCATTGAGCGGTTTGACCTGAAATCCTTCAACGAGGGCAACTATCAGCGTGCGGTGGAGGAACAGAACCTTGCGCGGACGCTTGCGGAGGTCTTGTACCCCGCGGATGATAACGTGGCGGGCAAGGAGCTTCGCTTGAAGCAGTTTTACTTCTATGTATCCGCGACCATGCAGAGGGTCACGCAGCGCTTTGCCGAGAAGCACAAGGACTGGGAGACTTTCCCCGACTTTGTTCAGTTTCAGATGAACGACACGCATCCGGCTATGGCTGTGGCTGAGCTTATGCGCATTTTTATGGACACGTATCACATGGACTGGGAGGACGCCTGGGATATTACGCGCCGCGCCTGTTCTTATACGAACCATACGATTCTTGCCGAGGCGCTTGAAAAGTGGCCTGTGGAGCTGTTTAGCCGTTTGCTTCCGAGAATCTACAATATAATAGAGGAAATAAACCGCCGCTTCTGCGCAAATCTTATTACGATGTACGGAAATAACCCCGAAAAAATCCGTAAAATGGCGATAGTAGCCGACGGGCAGATTCGCATGGCGCATCTTGCGATAGTCGGAAGCCATTCCGTAAACGGGGTTGCCGCGATTCATACCAACATCCTGAAAACACAGGAACTTGCCGACTTCTTTCAGATTTATCCCGAGAAGTTTAACAATAAGACCAACGGGATTACGCAAAGGCGCTGGCTTGCGCACTGCAACCCGCGGCTTGCTGGGCTTATCACCGACAACATCGGCGACGGCTGGCTGAAAGACCTTGATAAACTCACGAAGCTTAAAAAGCTTGCGAAGGACAAGACTTTCGAGGCAGAGTTCATGAAAGTGAAACGCGCTAATAAGGTTGATTTGTCCAACTTTATCAACGAAAAATACGGGATTTTGACCGACCCGGACTCGATTTTTGATGTACAGGTAAAGCGCCTGCATGAGTACAAGCGGCAGCTGCTTAACATCTTCCACATCATCGACTTGTACAACACTATCAAGCTTAACCCCGGCTTGGCCATGCCGCCCCGCACGTTTATTTTCAGCGCGAAGGCTCACGCAAGCTATCACCGCGCTAAGCTGGTTATCAAGCTGATAAACTCCGTTGCGGATTTGGTCAACAACGACCCTACGATTGACGGGCGCATTAAGGTATTGTTCCTCGAAAACTTCCGCGTTTCACTGGCCGAGAAGAT
>Ga0209755_10005147_pt1 | contig 15034 bp, 10 predicted proteins | sample TergutCo191P1_FD_187301 | JGI IMG/M metagenome (GOLD analysis project Ga0209755, IMG submission 187301) | Cornitermes sp. P1 segment gut microbial communities from Petit-Saut dam, French Guiana - Co191P1 (SPAdes) (version 2) | ecosystem: Host-associated > Arthropoda: Insects > Digestive system... | reverse complement strand
AAATAGTGACTGGAAAGTGTGTCTGTTTATGAAGCAGTTTCTTCATTATCATTTTTAAGGATTAAATGAAATGCAAACTTCACATTTTTGAACTAGGCTGTTGGAGATGTTACATTTAAGATCATTGTTGAAAAACGAAACTGTCACTTTTATTGCTGTTCCGATATTCATGAGTGCAGATGCCAGTTTTCATACTGCTTTATGCGTATGGAAGTATGTGGTTATTAGAATTAAAGTAATTGTGTTTTATCCAATTTTATTGGTGATTTTTCCTGTCTTATGTGATACAATACCCTGGTTTTCACAGCTCATCTACACACACTTACATTGTCAGAGTAATGAGTGTTACAGTCATGATCATATGGGATGTGACACTGTAATGTGGTAGGTGCTAATGTCTTGAATCTGTCTTGATTGTACCCTGAAGATGGAAGCATTTCTGTCTGAAACATTAGTAACTTTTTACCACACTGTACAGCATCAAATCCCATAATAGCATAGTTTTATGGTTAGTATTTCTTGTAGTCTTTCACTGCCATGAATATGCATCCACCTGCTGCGAAATCATTCAGTTTAATCAATATAGTACACTTACAATAATTAGTATTCCATTTATTATTTTTCCCTAAACGTGATGAGTGCAAACAGTGTCGTAGCTAGGGTATGTTGATGCCTGGGGCAGTGGCTGCCTGTGACAGAAATTGTGAACTGGAAAAAAAGAAACTTTTATCTCAGTAATTTAAAATTTGGTGAGTGCAGAAAACTAATTTTTTCATTTAAAATATTTATTTTGCTGCCCTCTGGACTCTGCCGCCCAGGGCAGCCGCACCACCTAACTGTTCCCGAGTCCAAATAAACAATGAATGGTTTTGTATAAGGGTACTGTAGACTCAACTGAATTTACAAATGACTGAGTGTTGAGTAATTACTGTAACAGTGCTTTAGTTACGTAATGGACGACTTTTGCCATGGGGTGATGCATATTGTGGTAACACATTTTTGTGTGTATATAAGTATTTGTGTGTGGGTAGGCCGGTAATGCTAGTATTATATAATTTTTTTCGTTTTGTGTTAAACTTAGAGGGGACGAATTTTGCAATTGTAGTGAAGAGAAAACATCGGTTCTTGCTTTCGAAGGTCTACATATCTGAGCTGAGCTAAATACCTGACAAAAGCAAAAATACTTTTAAAATTCTATATTTTAGCTTTCACTTGTGTATATTTTTAAATAGCCAACTTCCAAAACAGCTGTCCAGAAACATTTTATGTAATTATTTTATCACACTGTAAAACTGTCCAGAATTGTAACATTAGGATTAAAACTACTATGTGTGCTCTAATTAAAACAATAATGATATTTAACCACAATCCATCCTAGAAATTTTGTCCAAGTGAGTCAAACCGCTCCACTTTTAGAATGATAATCATGCCACATTATTCTGTAAGTGTTAACAATATAAAGTCATTCCAGTCCAAAATTTATTATTAAATCATAGAGAAGAATTTTTTAACTTCTCAGTCCAAAATGTTTGCCATCATTAGTAGCATTTTAGACAGTGCAGTAACGTTATACTTGGGTGTGTGTATTGGTGTGTTTAAATGTTTCCATTGAAGTCAGATACCCCTCCTACTAGGTGCAGAGCATTGAAAAGTGAATATGTAGATATGAGCAATGGTGACAAATGGACATAAATGCTAATTCAATATTTTATTGCAAGAGAAAATTACTTTTTTATGTCTCTGTTTTTGCTGTGTAGAAGGTTGCACTAACAATGCAACGTGCTACAGTGGGTATAAAATTAATTTCAATTTGTAAATACAGACTTCCTGTTGTTTTTCGTATGTGTGTAGTATAGAAAGTCTGTCTATAGCGAACGATCCAGATGTATGTTCAAAATTAAGAACAATACAAATTTGTAGATTTGTGTCATATTTGACCTAAGCCTTTTACAGTCACTTTTAACATTTTAATAATTTGAAGCACAATCATAATTTCTTCAGAATGGTGGAATATTTTAAATTGTTATTGATTATTAATATCACGCATTCAGTAAAATGAGCTCAGTTAAGTCAGATTTTTTTTCGTGAGACATGGAACTGTTATTGTATTGAATTTGCTGAGACTTTCTTGTCTTTGGTACAAGTGTTGGTTTTATTTAATAATGCAATACCCAAGTTCTGATATCTAAAATCCGTAATGTTCTTTATGTGTCTAAACATCTGAGTTTTAAAAAAAGAAAAGGATGTAGGGAATTTATAGCTCAGGAAAGTGCAAATATGTTGTTATTTTTTCAGATCAGTCCAAACATGTTACTGTGTTATGTTATGTTGTTAAAATATTTGTTATTGAATGCACATGTACTTAAAAGCTTAGGATTCTGTTATCTCTACACAAACAGTTTTGTAGTACCGGCATATTCTGCCAATTGTGTGCATTCAACACGTTTTCTTAACTGTGTAGTTTGTTATTTGTAGCCCTTGAGTGTTATTTACGTAGAGAATAATAATAAGCCAAAGTTCACCCTAGAACAAGCCATGAAGGCCTATAGTGGGACTGGAGGTAGAGCTCTGCTCTTTTTTGGCTCTAGATGGGGGTGTGTAGCCAATGCCGTGCTTTGCCGCTTTACCCCCAGGAAAGAGAACTTGTACTCTTCCGTGGGACCGGGTGGGTCCGAGGGCTGGTCTGGACGGGTGCGGAAGGTCTCGCCCCCGTCGGCGTTCAAGTCCTGGACCGTCCAGCCTGTAGCAAGTCTCTGTACCGACTATGCCATCCTGGCTCACAATTACACAGAGAACTCTTTAACTAAACATGAGTCCTGATCAAAAAGTATCCAGGCTCTCACTGGAAACTTATGATACTAAAAGTGCCTTGATGACAGACTAAATCCCCTAGTGCTTGGACATGCTTGTTCCAACAGCTACTCCCAGTCCAGTAAATACTGCATTCTGGGGCATCTCTAGAATTTGCTGTGTCATGTTAAGTTTGATCATTTCCACATCTTAAAATTGTTTAGCTTTCAAGGTGTTCTTTATTTATTCGGCGGAAGATGGAGAACTCACTTAAGCCCATGTATGGGGAGTGCAAGGGTTGAGGCATCTGTGTTATGTTTTGTGTGAATAAGCAATGCAGCACAAGTTGTGCCAAGTGGACCCGTGCATTGTTAACTATGAATTTGCCATGCACCAAACTGCCCTTCTTTTTTATCATCACTGAGATATTTTAGCACTTATCAAAACGCTGGTTTACAGCTTGGCCATCTGGAATGTCATTATGGTGCATCATACCTCCTGAACTCAGTCCATATACTTTCTGATCAGGCCCGGTAGTTCTGTAATTGCATCAAATGGACTGGCTGACTCTGCCATGGATTATGCCAGTGAATTAGGTATAAGTTTTTGTAAGCATGTCACTGTGTCTTTGAATATAATTCTGTTAATGTTAAGAGCAGGTGGTGCATATAGTAACCACTGAACTTCAGAGCATCATACATGCAACAGTCCCAATTCTTGAAATGGTTTGTTATGGCAACTTATTATTTAAAGAAATTTTCAAAGAATTCACAGCTGATGAACTGATAATTACACTTATGGAATGATCTTAACTACGAAACATGGAAGATTGAGTCTAGTATTAATTTACCACTATTTGAAAGAAACCTGTAGCTTCAGTCTTCACTCTTCTGACATGAAATTGGAGGCAACAGGTCCCTCCAAAATGTTGGAAAACTTCTGCCTTGTTATGCTACATTACATCTTGTAAGTTGGTATCTCCTTAGTTACCACTTTGTGAACCACAAACCTGCTTCAGGGTTCAGCATCTTTGGCAGAGCACAAGAAGATTTACCCAGTTGGAATTCTGGAACTAATTGAAAAATAATATGGTGCTCCAAAAGGTGAAATGGAACTGCAGTAACTGATATGAAAGTTAATTAGCAAAAAGTGTTGGGGTGCAGCACGTGTAGTATTATAGATTCTTAATTTTTTTGTGCTTACTGTTGAGTCATATTAAGGAAACGTGAATACATTGGCAGTTAGTTGTATATATTTAATTACTCTCTGGTGTATATGAAGCTGATAACTGAATGCTGCGGCTTTAAAGTATGTGTGCATTTCTCTGTGCTTGTACTTAACTTATTTCTCTGGTTTGTTTAAATTCAGTATTACTGACTTTGTTAAAATGTCATGTGACACATGCTTTTATCATTTCTTCCTGTTAATTTTAGTTCCTGTTTAACTGTACTATGAGAGCAACTGTATAATGAATATTGTAGTTTACAGTCTTTTAAAACACAGGATATTTCTGGTGAACTTTTCAAGATTGGATATTTCATGAGGGCCTCTTCAGTATTGTCTTTTTATCTGTAGATAAGCTTTCATTTTTTATTTACATTGTTGGAAAAGAAAATAATAAAAACCCAAAAATATATACTTGCAGCTCATTGGAGTAGTTGACTCTTAGCCATTTCATGCCATGTGTTCTTATTTAAACAGTAGATAATGAAAATAAGAGACAGAGGTAATGTCGCCATTCCAAATGTACATTTTTTTGAATGTCAGTATGTTATATATATATACATATATATATAAATACATGTTCCAAATACAATTAAACTGTGTATTTATTTGAAGGCCAATGGAGTTTCCTTGTAGAAGAGCTCTATTTATTATTTTCCTTATACATTCTATAAAACCCTGAGTAGCTGAAAAACCTATTGGACACAAAATTGGTAATAAAATCACTGTTTTTGTGCGACAACTAGATGGGTGCCATTACAGTGGAGATGACTGCATCCATTTTTAGCTTGTACCCATCTATTAGACCGGGATAGCGCAGTGGGTATAGTGACTCACTACTGGCTAAATGGTCTGGGGATGAATCCCGGTGGGGGCGAAATGTTCTACACCCATACAGACCGGCCCTGGGGCCCACCCAGTCTCCTGTAAAATGGATTCTGTCTCTCTTTCTCAAGGTTAAGGAAAGAGTACAGCCATACCTCTACTCCCTCCCTCGGCCTTCGTGGCCCGTTCTAGGTTGAATTTTTACCATTACCAAACATCAGGAGTGTCACATCCAAGACAACTGTCTTGACACTTGTTGGTTATCCATCATAACATAATGTTCAATCTGTTCTGATGTTGTGTGTTAGGAATGCACATGCCAACATGGAGCAACTTTTAAATAGGACAGAGGTAAACCCTGAAAGCAGAAGTGACACACCATATTGGTGGGGTGGAAATCCTTCATATGTTTATTTAAGCCTCTACAGAGGTGTAATATTTTAGTTCACACTGTTTGCTTCAAGCTGATTAGTTTTGTCTTTTAAATGTTCCCCGTGTTCGTTCTCAGAAAGTTTCACAGCATGAACTGTGGTAAATGTGTTTGTTCAGTGTGTGGAGTATTTTAGGGCATCTGACCTGCCGAAATTTTCCTAATATTAACTGATGAAATTAAATTGTACTGTTTTAAAGGAAGTACAAGAGTTTTCTTCCTACGTAGGAAATGAAAATAATGCACATTTCCAGGCACTTTGTGGAAAATTCTAGAAATCTGTTTGGAAGAATTTTTGTTACTTTCTTAGCATATTGTGATACGATTTCTATTTTTTTTATGTTTTGCTGACCGTGCATCTCCGTATATTTATCTCGGTAATTAACCAACTTGATGCACAACATTTTTGTTTTACAATAAGTTTATTTCATGCCTCTACATGTTTTGAGCACATGTGCTTATCATCAGGAGGTCAAAATTGCATTACACAGCCTCTGGTATCATCACACTGAAACAAGTGTGACGGTACCAGAGGCTGTGTAATGCAATTTAGACCTCCTGATGATGAGAACATGTGCTCGAAACATGTAGAGGCATGAAAGAAACTTACTGTAAAACAAAAATTTTTGTGCATCAAGTTGGTTAATTACTGAGATAAATTATTTCTATTGTCCCCTTTCAACTGTAACTGGCTGACAGAATACACTGAAATCTGATTTGATCATTCAGCCAATGGAAGCCAGTGACTGCTACTGTTTACAACAATCCAAATAGACATGTTTCCCTCCATTAGTCGCAACGACGTTTGTGTTGGCAATGCTGTAAGGGCCTGTTTGATTTGTGGACACAGCAAAAATGGCGGATGATAGTGATGGAGTTGACCGTTGTGATCCAGAATCGCAGAAGTCTGATAAAATGTTCACCTTAAAGAAGTGGAATGCTGTTGCAATGTGGAGCTGGGACGTGGAATGTGATACGTGCGCAATTTGCAGAGTCCAGGTCATGGGTAAGTGCTATACTGTTATATCGTGTGTGGTCTTTGAGGTTATGGTTGTGAGACTTGAGGTTATTCAAATTGATTCAAATCGTCCGAGTCCTGACACTGTCGGTTGGCTAGTGTTTCCTGACGTTTATCTTCAGGATGTAGCGATCCAAGAAGAATGTTCTCTACTTTGCTCTGTTATAAAGTTTTCGACGTCATATTTTCGCAATGACGGATATTGGCCATCAACTGGTAAACGGGATGAATTATTATTTTTAAGCAAGGCATCCCCGTTGTGTTTGAAAGTGCTGTAAATAAAACTTATAAAAAACAAGTCTAGACACAACTTATTCATAAGTTATCGTCTGAGACATGTTTCGGTTTAGTAAGCCATCTTCAGGCCGAATTCACAATTGTAGTATGAACTGTATATTACTAGACTTTTTTTTTTGGTAAGGTTTGTTAATGAACGAATTATTACTTTGTTTCAGTTACTATTTTAATGCCTATGAGAAATAACGGGGTATTTTGAAAGGGCAACTTGAAATGTCTAGTTTTAGTCTGTAATGTGTACAGTAGGAAATCTCGTTTTATTTCTCAGATGTTGTAACGCCTGAATACCTAACTACTTGAGTAATATTCCTTTGTGACAAAAGAGTAGGTCCTTAGCAAGTCAAGAAATTTTCCTCCTTTCATGGAACCTGAAGATTCAATCCATGTTCACAGGAGCCTATCCTGGGCCAGGTGATACCAGTCCATACCTTGTCATTCTGCAGGATCACTTTTGATATTGTCCTTCCATCTTCGATTAGCATTACAGTTTACCTGCTTAACCCTTTGAAACATTAATTAAAGCTAAATAACATATAATTTAGTTCTTACCGACTTGTAAATACACATATTATGTAATGAAGACCAACCAGTTAATGATGTTTATTCTGTGAATCATACGGAACGTGTAAGTACACTATGTGGACAAAATGCAGAGTTTTTGTATGTTATATAAGGTGGTACATGTAAGAACCATTGTCCTTTAAAGGGTTGAAGTGCAGTGGTAACTGCTTACCTTTTACCTTAACAGTATTTCACCCACAGGGAATACATGTATTTTCTTAAAGGTTGATGTCATAATGTGCGATTTAGTTATTTTATTTTGATCAGGTTTGTATATGTATTTAAGTAATACTTTTCCTTAAAGTTTAGGTCAATACAGACATCTCTGGGTGAGATCGATTTATTAAGGAATTGTCACTGTTGATACATGTGAAATATTTAAACCTTCTACTTTCTGTAGGGTAGGGATGCACATCCTTTTTATGTTAAATGGCTGCTTTTTTCCATTATGCTTAGTGTGTGGCTGTAGTAAAAGATCTTTCTGTTAATTTATTCAGTAACACTATCAAAAACTGAGACTCAGTAGCCTCTGTAGCAGACGAGCTGTGGACTACCCTTCTTATTATTATGATACTTGCCAGTGATATTTAGAAATGCTTTTGTAGGAAATATTGAATGGGAATTTTAGGCACACATGAGATCTTTGCTGTTCTGAGATTTTTACACAGCATAGATTGGTACTTTGTTACTGACATTTTGGGACAACCTATAAAGGTAGATCTTCACTGCATGAAATCCCAGAAGAGTGAAGATCTCATTGACACCTCAGCAGAAGCCAGAAACTAACACACATTTTTGTAATAGCAGTGTAGCATATAAATACACATATATACTGGTTATCAGAGCAAAACTCAAAAACTTCCTTGTATAACTGTTGATCCTTTTTTGTCATATCAGCTGCGATGCTTATTATGCTCTGCTGACTGACTGACAAGTTGGATTTTGAACCGTAAGCAGGTTCTGTTTTGCCAACTTGTTGTTCTTTATCCTTAGGGAACTTGATAACCTATCATAAGTTCTTCTGGGCAGACTTTCACAAATTGTCACCTTGTGTTGCATATCATGTTATATGCACCATTCCCTTGCCTGAATTCTGATTTGAATTTGTAACTACATTGCAGTTCATTGTGGTTGGGGTTATAAAACAAACTAAGCATGTGGCCTTACAAAAGGAACTGAAAATATTACAAACGTCGGTGTGTCACAGTCAATATCCCCAGATCTGCATGTAGTTTACTGCTGGGATTATTTAGTATGTGTCATGTACCAGTTGTTTCCCATCTTGTATTGATTATATTTTCTGTCAGTTTGAAATACAGTAAATATTGTGCGAGATTTGAGGTTCTCAAAAGGTTCAAGCACCTAGGATACGATACCATGTCACTGGTAAATATTTACTAACATTTTGGAGGAATGTAATGTCTCCCACTTCAGGGTCAACTAGTGCAAGAAGAGTCAGCTTGACCCTGAAGATAGAGGCAGTATGATTGTCTGAAACGCTGTGTCTTTGCCTGCCAGTATGGTGTTATTTCCCAGAAGATTTTAATCTGCTTTATAATTGTTATTCAAAGTTTTCTTTGTCCAAATATTTACACATTTAATAGGCACAAAAAGGTAATTTTCATATTTCCTATTTCTTTGTAACATGTAACAGAACACATCCAAAGATGTTATGGAATCTGCTCAGTACTTACCCTAGTGGTGATTGTTAATGGGATGTTTAAGTATTGCGGAGGTTTGGGGTGCAATTTAAATTCTCATTCCCGGACTATAATTACACATTTTGGGGTGAAGAATGGATCCTTCCAGGTCCTTTCTTCGTGAGGTGCGTTTTAGGCGCATTCTTAAAATTTCAAAAAGTGTCTGTTAGCTTCGTCTTGTCTGTCCATCCTTTCACATGGAACAATTTGGCTCTCACTGAACAGATTTTCATGAAATTTAATATTTGAGTGTCTTTCCAAAATCTGTCCAGAAAATTTAAGTTTCAGTCAAATCTGACAGAAAATGGGTACTTTACATGAAGACAAATATACATTTTTGTTCATATCTCAATCACTTCTTCTTACAATGATAAATTTTGTGTTCATTAACTTTTTTCCAACAATCGTGACATTTATGAAATAATGTGGAAAAATACTCTAGAGCCCAGCAGGCCACAGATGATAATGTTGCACATGCACACTGCATGGTGGATGCTGAAGGCTACAAAGACACACTCAGATTATGTAACAGTTATTGCTATTCTACTGCAACAGTGATTGCATGAACACTCTTCAGTGTTGTGTTATATGTACATTGCCAGTCTTGATTCTTCTTGTAACGTCTGTTTCATCTTTAAATTCCCTTTTTGAACATTTTCTTTTATCTGCCATCCAATCACTGGAATTACATGATTAGAAGCAACATTCAAAACGGAGAACGTTCAAAATGGTTTGAAAACTAACGTGAAATACAGTAATTTGTGACATTTAACCTTACCTACATTTAGCTTTGGTGAATACAAAAACATTCACTGACCATGTTTAACTTTATGCATGATAAAGAGGCAGCCACCCTTCATCCCATTTTTCAGATGATGAATTAAAAAATGTTTGCGTTATATTTGGGTCAGTATGATATTTATTTGTAATGTATTTGACAGTGTTGTGATAAATTATGCATATTTACCATGTGCAAACATACTATGGTAATTAATAGAACACCATCTCTGCATATTAGAGGGTTATATTGAACCTCCGTTCATTTTTTTATAACATTGTACTGAAATGAAGGAAAGTTCACTACAGTCTTCGAGTGTACGGAGGTGGTCTATTATTAGTTGTCACTACTGTAAGAATTGGGGCAGTGTAGCATAAATGGACATACGAGGTGTGATAAAAAAATACGGTAAATGTTTAAATAAAAAAATATTACAGTAAAAGACACATTGCCATTAATCCCCCCCCTAAATACTTCCTTTCGCTTCCAACACACTTATCACATCGTTCTTGCCACTTTCTGAAGCAGTTCTGGAGGTCCTGTTCCGTGAGCGTCTTTAGTTGCGCTGTCGTGGCTGCCTCGATGTCCTGAATCGATTCAAAACGTTTACCTTTCATGGTCATTTTGACTTTGGAGAAGATCCAGAAGTCGCACGGTGACAGATCCGGTGAATAAGGTGGATGAAGACACCCCGTAATATTTTTATTTGACAGAAATTGTCGTACCAAAAGCGACGTGTGGCACGGAGCGTTGTCATGATGGAGGACTCACTCGCCTCATGTTCAGATTTGTTGTTAAAATGTTTTGAACGGAACCATAAGAGATGTTCAGATCCTCAGAAATTTCCCTAATAGTCAATTGTCTGTTTGATCGAATCATTTCTCTTACTTTTTTAATATTCTCTTGGGTTTTTGATGTCGAAGTACGTCCCGATCTGTCCTCGCCTTCAACCGATTCACAACCATTACGAAATCGCTCGAGCCACTTGTAAACCGTCTCCATGGTCACTGAAGCATCACCGTAAGCTAATTTTAACATTTCGTGTGTTTCTTTAGCACTTTTTTGCAGTTTGAAACAAAATTTCATGTTAATACGTTGTTCGTGATCCATGATTTACGGCACACTTTGAAACACAGCTTCTCTCAACCGTAGCTCACAACCGAATGACTGCGCCGAACAAGCTGAAACTTGTCACACACTTACTAAGTTACGACGCGCCGCTTCCCATACTGAAGATCCCTGCCTTTCCGTGGGATCGCACTCGGCAGCAACATTCACTGTAGCTTTTGATCACAGTGGTAATTGTTGGCAGGTGGGTCGGATACAATGTGGAAGGAATGGTCATGATGTAAGTAGAGGTCTCTTGCGTGGTGGCCGCCAAGGAATGAGAAAAAGTGTGAAAGACCTTACACAGGCTGCCAGTGCCAAGGCTGAGAATAGAACCCTGGATCATCCATACACGAAGTAGTAGCATTGGTAGCGCCATAGGTGAGGACTTTGGCCATCAACTTCTGATCATATCCCATGGTAATCCGTGTGGAATTTGTGGTGGTCAAAGTGGCAATGGGGCATGTATTCATATTTCTTAGAGCACTTCACTTATTCCACTTATTCATGTCATCAGGCGTAGTTACAATATGCACATTGAAGCCACGGTACCAAGGTCCTTAAATCTTGCCAAACCAAATACAAGATAGGCAATGTATTTATAACGCGACATTGTGGTGCATTCGCAAAAATGTTTGTGTCATATCATTTATCCTAATAGCCTCAAACCATTTCGCTTGAAGAGATTGCTGTTATGTATTGAGGCATACATGTAAAATGCACGATATTTTTGTTGTATGTTAACAAAATATGGAGTTTGTGGGGGCACCCACATTGCATTTCTCTTTCCTCTGTCTGCACACCAATCCACATACCAAGACAACAGCAGCTTAACCACCACAGCAAACCACTCTCTCACTCCCTCCTTCTCTGTCTACTTCCACGAACAAAGAAAAGGGACCCTGAGAAGCGGAATTACCTTCTGGAAGCCACGCCCATCAGCTCTGTCAACCAGCCAATGGCAGAGCAGGCTGAACAGCAGTTACCTGTATAAAAAGAAACATCTGACCTGCGAAAGGCAGTTCATTCAGGAAGGAGTAACCGACAACGCACATCAAGAAAGGACTCATCAATGCAGAAGACCCGACCGACGCCCGACTGCCCTGCCACGTAACCATGTGGACCGGGCATCCTGCAGCAGCACCAGTCGCCGCCTCGTCAACACCACCGCGGACCTCCGGCCAACCGACCGCGTAGCCAGCGGTTCATCATCGCTCGCGGCCGACCGGAGGTCTCGTCACTACATGGCAACGCAACTCTACTTCGCAATCAACAGCAGGCGATAAAATAACGGCAAGTAAGCCACGACCTCACTTATCAGACTGTACAACTTTGACATTAATAAATATTTATATATATATATATATATGTGGTACTGCAGTTGTCATTCCAACACAACCCTACAATATCTCCACAGAGCTGATCAGCAGATTCTCGTAAGTCCCCGGTCAAATTTCACGGAAATCCCCCCCCCAGTGGGAGCCTCACTGATATGAAGAGGTACTTTGCGTGACTGTGTGAACACGCGTAATGATTGACTGGTGGGCCATAACATTTGGTAAGTTAGTTTATATTTTGCACTTGTCTTGTTTAATAAAGCAAGCGTCTCATTCAACAAGTGTAATCAAACACACTCCGAAGAACAAACCAGCAAATAAATACATCTTACAGCTGAAATTTTTTGTGTTTTATGTGAAGGTTAAGGTGGGAAATAATACAGCATGGTATATATGTTTCAGAGCTTTATGTAGTCACTTGCATTTTTTTACATGCTTGCGGTAGCACTCTGAGGAAGGCCACAAGTACTAAAACATGTTTCTTAAAATTGCTGTAATCTCTTCCACTTCTATAAATAAAACATTTCTCTCTTTGTCTCTCTCTCTCTCTCTCACACACACACACAGCAACACTAACATCTTTCGTCATTCAATATACAAATAGCCTCTTATGTGGCACTTTTTTTTTGTTGACATGTGTAATTGTAATGTTATCACATTTCTGTGTTTAGAATTTCTGATTTGCAGAAATATATAATTTATTCTGTGGTGAATTTAAAATAACTTGTAAAGTGAGAGAATGTACTGAAAAACAGGGCTCCAGAATTAATCTTGCATTGTCACCCTCTTTGTATTTGTGGATATCAGCGGTAGATATGTTATTAAGCTGGGTCCAGCTGCCCAAAACTTTAAATTTACTGTTGAAATTAAGATCAAGACGATGCTGAAAAAAAATGGTACAGTTTGTACAACAAAAAATAAATATTTTTATGTGGCATGCTTTAAAACTGTGGACTAACAGAGTTTGGTAATTGGCAGCTAGATATAAGCTGTATTTCTGGAGCTCTGTTCACGACGTTACCATTATCTAAGTATCGGTGCATAAAACTGTACTCCGAAATTACGTGGAAATTAGTTACAGTATTGCATATGAAAATGAAGGTAAAAATAATATTGTGTTGTGCCAAAGAATATAACCATATTTACTGTTAAAGGTATCGTCAGTATATGTGGAATGCTTGATCTTTAAGCTGCTGTTTAAAGGATAAAGTTTGAGTTTTAGTGGTCCACTGCAAAATTTCAAGTCTCACAAATCTGAATTGCTTAAAATTATTATTCGGAAAAGTTATATTTAACAGTTTTTGAATAGAATAGACACGCAGTACTGGTATATTGACAAATATGTATTTTTGTATGTTTATGGAAGAATAATCACAAAAAATGGAATGTCTATCATAGTTCATTGTTTTAAATTAAGTATCAGTATGATTCTACATAGGTAAAGGTAAACAGTAAAGGCAAAGAGTTCGCTGTAGAACAGGCCACGAAGGTCCAGAGGGGGAGTAGAGATATAGTTCTACTCTTTCTTTAACCTCGGCGCTAGATGGGGTGGGTGGTCAATGCCACGCCCCGGCCGCTTTACCCCCGGGAAAAGACCCGGTACCCATTTTACAGGAAGCTGGGTGGTCCCCATAGCCGGTGTGGACGGGTACGGAAAATATCGCCCCCACTGGTATTCGATCCACGGACCTTCCAGCCCGTAGCGAGTCTCTATAACGACTGAGCTATCTCACTTATTCTACATACATGTATAATGTCAATAACTGTTTTTCATACAAAGTAAACTTAAAAAGTGAGACAAACTATTTCTTAACTCTTTTAAGCACGGAGTTATTTTGTTTTATAATATTAATAAAATCAGCTGCCACTGTGCTTTAAAAGGTTAGGATTTGTAAATTAACTTAGATATTCGGAGTATATAATATATACATATATGAATAAACTGTAATAAAAAATATGTATTTTCTTAATATTTGGTATAGATGTCATATATTATCAATGGTCATAAAAATTATGACCATTCTATTTGGTCAGTGCAATATTTACAAAGTCTGTTTTATAAAAACAGGCTCTTATGTAACACAGATGTTAACATGATATGTTCTATGTGCTAACAGGGGCATTAACTTCAAGTGTCGCTCATGATTGAGTATAATATTAAATATAAGTAATGAGTGATTTGGTGGAGATTCTTCTGTGTCTTATCAAAGGTAGAAGGATAGTAAATTTGCCCCTTTTCCTCACTAAGGACCACGACATGAAGGCATGCGATGGAGTGGAGATTTTGGTGCACACAATGTTAAGACCAGCAAAGGATGGGGTTGCATGGTGAGCTTCACTTGTCATTTGTTTTACCCCTGAGGCCAGTGGTCACATTACCTACTAAATTGGAAGCTGAGTCGACCCCAGCGTCGGTCTGCAACAGTCTTCAGATACAACTAAGAACTGATCTTGTATTCCACCCTGGCAATTGCCATGGTCTAGACATGGGACTCAAGAAACAGATGCCTTTCTACGACCTTGCTTGATTTGTGTGTCAGACCTTGCACTTGCTGAGAATCAGTACTGTTCGGAGCACGAATTAACGTAATCGTTAGACTGCCATGGGCAAAGGTCTGAGATTGGCGATGGAGCTCATTCTTCGAACTTGTCTGGTTAGATTCTTCTCGATGTCCTCAAGACTCTTGCCTTGCGTTTCGGGAACCGAAATAATGACGAAGAACAGGCCAGCCAGGCATATAGCACCAAACATCCAGAATGTGATGGCACTTCCCAGTCCGGCTATGAGGTCAGTGAAAGTCTTAGTGACAACAAACGTGCACGTCCAGTTGAATCCGGTAACAATCGAAGCCGCTGAACCACGGATTTTAGCTGTAAAAGACATTTGCTTGATAGAACAATGCTGATTACACTCAGAGCAAGGTAGATGAAGCAGTGACACTTATAAATTGCACTCAGACAGTTCTT
>Ga0209755_10005146_pt1 | contig 15036 bp, 12 predicted proteins | sample TergutCo191P1_FD_187301 | JGI IMG/M metagenome (GOLD analysis project Ga0209755, IMG submission 187301) | Cornitermes sp. P1 segment gut microbial communities from Petit-Saut dam, French Guiana - Co191P1 (SPAdes) (version 2) | ecosystem: Host-associated > Arthropoda: Insects > Digestive system... | reverse complement strand
ATCTTCTATGAACATATACTATTATCTGTACATATATAACAACGCCGATCAATGGAACTCGAATTCATGAACAACGGTGTATAACAACTGCCACTATCCTCCGAGTATAGATAGCATGTCAAAGGAAATTTGTGTCTTCGATCACACTTACAGGCAAACACATATGTAAAAATAATTGATAATAATAATAATAATAATGGAATATTCAGTTAACATTTTATAGCATATATATATATATATATAAAATACAGATTATATCCGGTAACATTTTAACTGAATATAGCATGTAAAAAAATACTAATTTTCCTTATAGAGAAGGATACTGTATACGGCAGAATAAAAATACACTCACTCCATGAAGCAGAGTCCCTGAGAAACTGACTGGTTCTCAGCTACTCAAATTCTTCGCATATTATGGAACCTGAAGGCTCACTATCATAGTCACAAGTGCCTGCCACCTGTCCTTGTCTAGAACCAGCTCAATCCAGTCCATTCCCCCCCACATCCCACTTCCTGAAGATCCAGCTTAATATTACTCTCCCATCTACACCTTGGTCTTCCAAGTGATCTCTTTCCTTCCGATTTCCTCACCAAAAACCCTGCATATGGCTCTCCTCTCTCCCATACGTGCCACATTACCCACTCATCTCAATCAGAATAAAACCACACATCCCTAGTAATGAAAAATAAAAATGAATAGTGAATATATAACTACCTCCATGATGCAGAATCCTTCTTGAGAAAACAATAGGTCCTCAGCTAGTCAAATTCCCAATATTTTATGGAACCCAAAGATTCATTACTGCTTTCACACATACCTGCCACTTGTCCCTATTCCAAGCCAAATCAATCTAGTGCATGGTTCCTCATCCTATTTCTTGAACATCCATGTTAATATTGCCCTTCCAGCTATGCTCAGGCCTCAGATCTAGCCACCAAAATGCTGTATGCACGTTTTATCTCACCCACGTGTCCCACCCATCTCATTTTTTATTTGATAACCTAAATAATATTTGGTGAGTACAGATCGTTAAGCTCCCCATTATGTAGCCTTCTCTATTCTCATGTTACCTCATACCTCTTAGGCCCAAATATCCTCCACAGCACCCTAAGCATATGTTTCTCCTCAGTGTCAGCGACAAAGTTTCACACCCACACACAACATGCAAAATTATAATACTGTACATCTTATGTTTATACTTACAGCTAACAAACAGGGAAGATATATGTATGACAACCCAAATAAAATTTTAATCAATACAAATGAATTACAAATTATCATATTATATATTAAGAAAAATCTCTATACAAAAATATATAGAAGTATGATTTAAGGCTATCCGTGATGTAACACCTTTGTCAGGAATGAAATCTCAACCAAAAACAAGACAGGCAACATATGTGTAAATGAAACATTGAGGCATGCTGGTGTAACCATTGTTACCATGAGAAGCAATAACTATTACAAATTCTGAGCAGATGTCTGTAGCCCTAGTAGCATGCAATGCACGTGCACTGAATTTTATTGTCTGTGGCCTGCCTGCCTCTTCCATATCTTTCCACATTATCTCATAAAAGGCATGATTTTCAGTGGTGAGAAAAAGTTACTGAATATAATGGTTTTTTTTATTTTCTCTACAAATTTATTCTGAAACATGTCTCAACCTAAGAAGAACTAAGTGAGATAGTATAATAAATGTACATAAGTCTTCATGTAAAGTATCAGTCTTTCCTGTCAGATTTTAAGGAAACTTGAATTTCTTGACAGAATTTGTAAAAATATTCAAGTACCAAATTTTGTGAAAGCTGTCCAGTGTGAGCCAAGTTCCATGCGGACGGACAGACATGATGAAGCTAATGGTTGATTTTTGTAATTCTGTGAATTCGTTGAAAATGCACACATGGTATTTTATGATTAATTTAGTTTTAGATTTGTAAATTTGTATACTTATGGGATTAACCTAAAAATGACTAAATGTTGCTAGAGTAATTGACAAGTTATTTATTAATAATAAAAGTTGTGTGTGATGGTGTTTAAGTACTTTTTGTATATTACAGCATCAAAACATAAACTCGATCTATAATAAAATAGTCACTGGGTTATTTTTTATATCAAAAGCATCCAAATTATTTTTATATTAGAGGTCTTCATTTTTGTTTGGTTTTTCACACGTTTTACAATATAACTTATGTTAGTATGTGAAGCTTTTTTTAATGGATTTTTAATGTATAATAGGACATACTAATGAGACACTAGTGAAAATGCCATACGTTTAAATATAACAGCAAATATGCCATATAGGGTGTATTTAATACAGAATCTTTACTTTGGATTTACAAAACAGGTGTTATATATATGTATATACACACACACACAATATCAATTTTTAGCCAGTAATTTCTGTTCCTTTGATTGTATTATTAACTTAACTTGTGTAGAGCCCTAAAACTTTGGTTTAAAGATAATTTTAAATATATGGCATGATCATAAAACCATGAGAAAAGTTCAGACAAATGTACTTTATCCAAAAAGATTTGAAAGACCACACTGCAAAATTCACATACCTTTTGAAAGTTCTGTGGTGAATTGTAGCTTCAGGTACTGGACAACAAAAATGCTACCAAGCAAAATAATGTGGTTCTTTTGATCAAAAAATTAACCTGTTCATTGATACAAACACACAGTAAAAGTATATCTATAAATGGTTGTTGTTTCATGAAATATCATCTTTCTGTGAGAATATGGAAAAATGCGGTCATCTTGGTGTCAGAACAGTTCAGTGAAACAGTCTCCAAGTACACAGAATGTAAATAAGAAATTAACTCTGATATAATTAATCACACTTTATGAACTTCTTCAGACAGACAGACAGAGAGAGAGAGAGAGAGAGAGAGAGAGAGAGAGAGAGAGAGAGAGAGAGAGAGACTAAGGTCTACAATAAAAGCAACACCAAAACTCACGATACGTTTAATTTTTAATATATTACAAATATAAAAAACAAACAGGTCTAGCTGTGTGATTACACCCTTCAATGGACAAAACTGTTTTGTTCATCTAAGTGTGTTATTATATGACACTGTCACATGCTAAGATATGTGTAATTGCTGACAGATGGACTGTGGAGCATCACTCCATTGGACATGGTAAAATTAAAGAACTGAGAAAAGCCTGCTTCACCGCCATTTTGTCTGCAACAATCCCACTTTCACTGGACTGGAATCGAAGTGGGGGCCTCTGTGGTGAGTCTCTGACCAACTTCATGAGCCTATTGTTTACATGGGCGCCAGAACATTACAGACTTAAACAAACCCTCATGGCATTACTCCAATGAATCACTGCCAGACACCTCCAGAACCACTAATGTTGGTAGTGTGCCCTGTAGTTCTTCACGTGTAGACAGTACTGCTACTACATGTAAATGGCACATTCGCTGCAGAGGCAACATACTGTCTACTAACACTGCAACTGGTTGGAGTTTCAATTACATTCTACCACAGTGAGTACAGCCTGTTTTATTGCACATTTTACAATGTACCAATGGACTATACTCATTCTTTCACATGTATATATTATACAGATTTAGACACTATCTGCTAGATTATCACTGAGTTTTATCAGTCAACTCATTAACAGTAAAATGTGACTTTATGTGTTTAATATTCTATACCCTCATCAATTTATGTTTGGATTTTAACAGTTACTATGTAATAGTCTTGTAATCTCCTCATGATGTATTGGAAGAAGGTTGAACAGAGAAAAATAACAAATTGCAATACTAAAGTATATATTGTTGGTTTATTTTCTTACTGTTTCCAGATATACAGATTTTATTCATGCCGTATAAAAACACTACATGCACTGGTAACAGAAATATTTTCCACGTTTCTAAATTATAAACACATATTTTATATTGCCTCACAAGTGTCCTATTTGTGATAGGTATTTAAACAACCACCTCTGTAACTGCATACTGAAATCCCTACCTGTCTGCAGAACTGTGTGGTGTATCTGGACATACTTGTATATACATATACAACAAAATGCAATGAGTCTCTAACAAAATGCAATGAGTCTCTACCGTGAAGCAGCAGAAAACAGTGTAATACAAACCAATCAAGTCTTAGAAATACAAACCTGATGCACCTTTTTGACAACACAGCACTTATGTCTCACAATCAGAGAATGTGAATTTACTGACCTGTCCAGTTGTAATCCGTGATCTGCCTGAACTGCACAAAATTTGCAGACTTCCTCTCACAGACAGCAACAGCATGTAGTTACAACACTCTTATTTGAAAGTGAGGTTTAAGGTTCTCATGGCAGTAACTTATGAGTATGTGACACCATGTATTCTGGTAGGAATGTACCTTACAGAACCCACTGCCTCTGTCTTCTATTTCAAATCCACACAGACAATTACTATAAATGAGTGCATGCACATTACAAACAAAACATAAAAGACAATTCCTTTTCATACAAAATGACATTTTAAGACGTTTTAAATGTCTAGTATGAATAAAAATATAACTTTTCTACATAACAAAATATTATGCAATTCACCATGTACTCTTCCAATACATATGGAAGCCACAACTGTTAAAGTTCAGAGCAAGTACAGCATAGGGGTACAGCTTTTAGATGTAATTAGAATCGTTATTCATGGTATTCTCTTAACTGCATCAGAATATATTAATTCTTGAGTTATATTGCTTGCCCACTCATAAAGTTTTAGCTACTAACACCGTGTGTGACAAAAGGGAAAACACCTATAACCTCAGGAATAAATGGCAACTGCACCCCCAACTCCAAGAAAACCCTTAGTGAGCTCTTAGTAAACTTGTCATTTCATGACATATGACAAGAATGGTGCAATTAACATGTTGGTCTACACTTATGGGTTACAGAACTTGACTGTAGCCTGTACCACAACTCAGTCATTCTCACAAGAAAACACAGAGCCTGGAACAATGTTGATACAGTATATAAAGCTGACTGTTGTCTTCAGATTGTTAACTACAGAACTTACTGATGACTGCAACTATTTTGAACATATAATGTGTCACAGGGAGTATGACATACTTTCACCAGATTTCATGACTTGAAATGTATGGGAGATTTTTAATACTGTGGATGAAGCATGAACTGCTGTAAGAACAGTGCACAGAGAAGTTAATTTGGAATTAATAAGTAAAGGAAATAAATGGATGGAAACACAGCATATGATTCACAAAATGAAAATACAAATAAAACTGTGAACATATATCAAGACTTCTTGTGGTATAGGACATTTCTTTGCCCAATTAATGAAGATGGACTGAGTACCTGGGGAGGGTGCAGGAAATCTATGCAACATATAATGCACATAATAATTAAAAGACACAAAAGTATAAAAAGAATGTGACAAATTCAACATATTAATGGGGGCACTGTTGAATTAAACAGGGCGGGGGGGTGTCTGTAAGATCAAATTAATGACCTTAAAAACACACAGTAAGAACAAGAATGTCGCAAGGGCAGCAGTGACTTTAAGAAGGGTTACCATCCTAAAACTAACAGAGTGAAGAATGAGACAGGTGATGTGTTTGCACACTGCCACAGTATTATGGCTAGATGCAGGAATCATTTCTCTCAGCTACTGAATGTACATATGGTTAATGACATTAGGAAGACTAAAACACATGCAGTAAATTTACTAGTGCTTGAACCCAGTGCCTTTTGGGTTGAAATGGCTATTGAAAAACTATAAAGACACAAATCGCTAGGTATTGATCATATTCTAGCAGAATTGGTTAAAGCAGAAAGTGAGACCATTCTGTGATCCACTAGCTTATTAACTCTATTTAGAATAAGGAGGTACTTCCCAAGCAGTGGCAGGAGTCAGTTATTGTACCTATTTATAGGAAGGGTGATAAAAGAGGCTGTAGTAATCATATTCCAGCATAACTGATTAAAGCAGGAAGTAAACAGGCTGCAGTAGTTATCATAACACATCACTTTTAACTACTATATACAAAATTCTAACCAACATCCTTTTGTCAAGGTTAACTCTACATGCAGAGGCAATTACAGGGGATCAATGTGGAATTCAACATAACAGGTCAACTATTCATTACATATTCTGCATTTGTCAAATAGTTGAGAAAAAAATATGAGACAGTGCATAAGCTCTGTGTAGACTTCCTCAAGACAAGGCTATGATTAAGTTGGGAGAGAGGTTTTGTATAATATGTTCACTGAACTTGGTGTTCCTATGAAACTTGTAGGACTAATAAAAATGTGTGTTAGTGAATCCTACAGCAGAGTCTGAGTAAGCAAACATTTTTCTGACATGTGAAACTTGGTCTCTCACACTGAGGGATACACATAAGTTGAGGGTGTTTGAGAATAGGGCACTGAGGTATAAATTTGGGTCTAAGAAGGATTAGGTAACAGGGGACTGGAGAAGACTAGAGAATGAGGGGCTTTATTATCTGTATTCCTCATCAAATAATATTTAGGTGATCAAATCAAAAAGAATGAGATAGGAGGGACATGTGGTACATATGGGAGACAGGAGAGGTGCATACAGGGTTTCAGTAGGGGCCCGTGACAGAAACAGACCACTTGGAAAACCTAGAAATAAATGGATTATATTAAAATGAATCCTCAAGAAGTGGGATGGGGAGGCATGGACTGGATTGATCTGGCTCAGGCTCTGGCAGTAGGTGCTTCTGACTGCAGTAATGAACCTTTGGGTTTTATAAAATGCAGGGAATTTCTTGACTAGCTGAGGGCCTGTTAGTTTCTTTGGAAGGACTCTGCTCCACTGAGTTAGATAGTTGATTAGAAATAATATTCCAGCAAAAATATGTCACTATAATGATTGCAGGCTTACCCTTTTAGTACTTTTTCCACTTAATACGGTGAATTGTTCCAAAATGTCATAAGTGAGTTTCACTGGAATTGGAACATGACAGTTTAGACAAATACAAAAAATGTTGCATTTCTAAAACTTTCAAACACTTTTACATTTTCTGCAGCATCAGATCTTCAGTAATCTTATTCATTATTAACTTTTGGCTTATTTAATGACTCTGGCATAGTCCTCACATGTGCATGAAGTGGTAGACAGACAATACACACTCTGATCAATGAAACTAAACCTCAATCATCAGAATCACTAACATACATCACAACTGTCTTCTTCCTAGAGGATGATGCACGAGATGAACCTGTATCCTGCTGCTGGCTGAACACATCCGTGATGCTTGTCTGTACTGTGGTCTTACTTCGACCCTATGGAAACAATTCTCACTATCATCACACCATCAAGCATTTCTGCATCATAACAGTGTACCAAAGTTTAATAACTTTTTCATTGCTCTAAGACTTACACAAAGAGCGTCCTGGATATAAAATGTGTCACAGTTTTCTCAGCAACTGTGATTCTAAATACTTCTGACCCTAGATATTTATCAAGTTACATGCAAGTTCAGCGGTTGTTGACTTGTTTCCTTTGTACAAGTGACAGGACAGAGTTATTTTATGCAAATATGCCTAAAAGGAAAATAGAATATTTTATACTATAGGTCACATGTCCAAGACAAATGGATAGATCTCCCCTGAAGACATTTCTAATTAAATTCCTTGTTTCATGCCAGAACAGTCTCCCTACAGCAATAAGAAGTCATGGCTGCCACCAAATTCAGACCGTTACTCACCCTTCCTACAGATGGTGTGGCACCTCTGGAGCGGGATCCCCTGCCTCCTCGAGCTCTGGAACCCGCTGCTCGCCCCCTACCCCTTCCACGTTGAGTGGTGCCATACAGATTAACTTCATTACCTTCTGAGTCGGAATCATTGACACTGCTCTTTGGCTTCAGTTTTCCAGAGGGGTTCTGTCGAGATGGATGGGAAAGCATTTTACGTGCCTACGAACAATAATGGTGCATTTAAAGAAGTGCTGTTTCCAAGATTCAATACTGTATAAACAGATGTCCACCTTTGCATCTCTCTCCTTAGCTAGTTCATATTGGCATATGATCATTCAGCATTTGCACTTAAATGAAAACATCCCAAAGTGTATACATGCAGACAAAAACGAAGCTGTAGATGTGCCTCCAGGTTACCTCTCCTGAATGAAGCTTTGTGGCTAAGTTAGAAAAAATAAGTGTCAAAACATGCATGCACAAGTGCGTACTTGCATACATACCTCTGTATGTGTGTGTGTATGTCTATACGGATGTACGTGTGTATGTAAGTAATGTAACCTACCCTATTACAATATAACAAAGGATGCATAAGTACACCTCAGGCATTGAGAGGATTAAGATAAGTTCATTTACTCACATCTGTGGCTTCCTCGTCTGCCTTTGTGAGTCTTTCCTGCCTGAATTTTTCTACTTCTTCATCAATCTCATCTTCCGTCAAGTTCTTTGACAACAGATGATTCACTGTTTTTTTTATCTGGTGACTAAAAACAGAAAAAAGCAACAGATGAACATACCAATGATTATGAAACAGCTATTTTGTCCCATTTTGCTTAGTCACTGGTTTCTCTTAGCGGAGGCCAAACTTTAACAAATTGCAGTCCATGTGGAATTTGTAGTGCAAGAAGTGGCAATGAGATAGGATTTTCTCCAATTTATTTGGGTTTCCTTCATCAATTAACATTCCATGAATGTTGCATAGGTATATTCATTCCTCTATCAGTGACGATACACAGATTAATTCAAACGAGTAACAGTTCCACATATTCATAATGAAGTAATCAGTTAGCCTACAATGATGTAAAATGTACCAACTATTAGTTTATTAAGAGTGAACCACACAAGATTTCTTACGATCAATACGTATTACATCTTTTTATGCTCACTGGCTATTTTAGTATAAATATGTGGAAATGTTACCTTCATTTTGAATTAACTTGTATGTAGCCTTAAAAACATGGCAGCATCATTAATAAACCACACAAACACCCTTGCTCTGCCTTACTGTTGCACATTTTCCTTGCAGTCATCAAAACAAATCTGTGTCACACAATGTACACACATGTATCACAATATAGTACCATGTTTTTTCAAAATACAGTGGACCAAAAATTATTTTTCTCAAAATGGAAGAGTTAAAATTACCTAATTTTCACTAAACTTTGCTGTTATGTCTTAATATTATTTGGTAGTCAAAATCTGTACAATATCACCACACGATTTCTGTGTGCATGACTACAGGCAGTGGTTTGTCTAAAGACAAGTAAGTGACACATGTTCTTGTTTTATTCATTCTATACTACATAAGCCAACATTACAATAGATGTTGAAGAAACTTACTCAACTACAAAAGCCAGCGCTTCTCTGTCATCCTTGTCAACAAATCTAGATGCGGCCTCAACCAGCCCCTTGACAGAGAGAATCTGGAGGTGTTTATCAGTAGCAGCCTCTGCAAAGTAGCGCTCTACAATCATCTCCACTCTGTTCCCAAGGACACCCTGCCTCTGTAATATAAAAAATGGGACTACTTCCATGTTTTCTGAGTTCCCTAAGGATGTCAGATTCTAAAGACACTTCATTTCTGCAGCTCTAAATTTACCTTTTGAAGTCTGTAGTTCATGCAAATGATGCCATAATACATATGATAACAAATGATTACCCAACAAAGACTTTGGGGTTCACAATCACTGTTGAACTGGGATTGTCAAAAAATGGAAAGGAGACACATGTTAAAATAATTACTCTGTACAATACCAGACACCATGACAAAATTTCGAGGTCCTGTAGTAACCCGTCACCCTGATATTTGCTCATCTTTGCTTTCAAGGGCTAATTACATTGTCTCATACAGGAAACATCTCAATATTTACATCATGCATAATATGTGTTATGTACAATTAATGCAGCATGCAGTGTAGTGATCAGAACACTGGTTTCATATCCCTGAGCACAGCCATCCTGACTCGGAATTTTTGTGGTTTTCTCAGTCCTTCTACATGATGCGACAGTAGCTTCAAACAAACCAAAACTACTGATAATCATTCTGCTACCAGTGTTACATAAACTCCACAGTTGGTGTAGTGTGTGCTAAACAAACTCACCCCTTCCACGTTGAAGAGGGTCTCCAGGATCTCCTTGTCAAAGTTGCCGTCTGTCTTTGTTTTACCCGTAATTCGTTGCTTGCGAAAAAGCACAATGTCAGATGGGTTGGCTACCCTGTCAGTATACTGTAGTCCAAAACGGACAGCATTGAACATCTGATTCTCTTCCGTGTATTCTACTCGAAGACGAATGAGTGGTTTAAGAGGCTGCTGTTGGTGACCTGTGTGTAGCAAGTTGAGGTGATTTCACTTACCATAACAACTACATATAATTTTTTTAATGTAACAAATGTGAACAAGCAATTCTGTGATCACTGTCTGTAAGGATTCAACATTGATTATATCAATGTTCACCATACAAAGAGACCCTAAGCCACAGAAATCCTACACAAGATCTGTGGTTCTCATGGCAACGAAAATTTAAATTATGGTCATCTACACTAAGACATCTTGTAATCTTGTAGGCTGGTACCAACATTTTTGAGGAACATGGTGCCTTTGTCTTCAGGGTTATGTAAACCAAGGTATGTGGTGGGTCACAAAATCATGGTGTGAAAGATGTGGGTCACAGTGGAAAGGAATGACCAATCAGAGCCTGGTATGGAGAAGTGGAGAATGGGGCCTAGAAGGACTGATGGGAATTATATGCTCTTAAAGATTGATTAATGCAGGACATGCAGAAGTTAGTTCCTGTTGACATCATCATAATTTCTCTACTATCCATTTCATAATATCATCCCACCTATGTCTAGGTCTCACAACCAATCCCTTCCTTTGAAACTTACCAGTCAAAATGTTGCATGCATATCCTGTTTCCTCCAAGCTCTTCACACTATCACTATCAGCTAAAAGAGTAAAAACTGCAGTGCACAGTGAACTGCCTCATCATGTGCAGCATACCTGAAATCTGTTCAGCTGCACGCTCAATCATAGTTTCTAGGTGCTCAGTAACATACTTCTGAACCTGCAAATCAGCACAAAAAGAAAGAAGTGCTTGATCACATTTCATTATGTTTTTCATTCTCTTGAATCACTCCACATTAATGCCTGCTATACATTATCTTAGTTATAAAAATATCCTTACATATCTCCCAGTTTTAGTTCCACTAAATTGTCTGTACACTTGAACACTTAAGTAAGAAACTCATTAATAAGATTACAGTCTTGTGGGATGCGATACCACATAATATGGTAGAGAGGTATTAATGTCTTCAATGACCTGCCTATCCCATCTTCAGTGTAGAATTGACTAACCTGAAGATAAAGCCAGCTAGTTCCTCTAAAATAATGGTACTTTATGTACCAGACCAGGACAGCCCACAAGATGTATCTTCATGTCCACCCACTTTTAACACAAACACCATCTGGCACACTTAAGGATGTCACTAATTTCTTCCACATATGTAGTTATCACCATTACTGAGCAGGAATACAATCTCACCTCTTCTGATGGTTTCTCTGTAGTAAAATCTATTGTACAGTCAGCCAACACAAGACTGTCAAACACAAATGGGCGAACAGTTTCCAAAGCTATACGTTCAATCTGGAAGTGTTTCTTGTATATCCTGAGGATGGCCACGTGCTTCTTGACGGCCTCTCCCTCACACAGTGACGTGGCAACAGAGCTGCCTGAAATAAGTCACACAGCTACACATCAGGAGCGTGTTTTGGCCAAGTGACTATTAGTGATCACTGAATATGAAAGGTACTGCATTTAAATCTTGTCCAAGACACCAGCTACTGTTGTCCTTACAATCTCTCCAAACAAATCTCTGAAGTTCTGGGGTTTTCACAGTGGCTATTGAACACCTAATGGTCTTTGTTTGGCTTTGTTCACCATGTGGTGGTTCAAAGTTCTGACGCTTCAGGAAACACACTGCCTCCATCTTCAGGGTGCAAAAACCCAAAAGAAGACCATCCCTGACTATGAATGCTTTGTTCCATTCATTTTCGATATCCAAAAATTACCTTACTAATTGACACTATACAGTCTGAGCTACTCACAGTTTTATTAAACAGACCATAAAGGTACAAATATAATTTTCCTTTTGCTTAATTATGTACCATGTCATGAAGATGTATGGGGGAATGGAGATGTTAGCTCCACACATTTTAAGGTGTATTTGCAAAATTGCTAAAAATAACTATTAGCTTCATCATGTCTGTCTGTCTGTCTGCCATTCATACAGAACAACTTGGCTCCCACTGGATGGATTTTCATAAAATCTGACATTTGAGAATTTTTTGAAAACCTGTCAAAAGACTTCACATTTGCTCAAAATCTCATGGAAACGACAAGTACTTTACACAAAGATCATATACATTTATGATAATATTGTGCTCAATTATTCTTAGAATGAGAAATGTTGTAGGTAGCATTTGTAGAGAAAAGGAAAGCAATTGTTACAATGTAAACCAATAAATACATAAAATTCGTTAGAATTACAATAATGTTTTAATGCATCAACTCCTACATGTTTGGGGCATCACTGGCCCATCAACACAGAGTGCACAGTTGCATAACACAATTGAGGCTAATGAGGCTCGAAACATGTAGGAGTTGATGTATTAAAACATTATTGTAATTCTAACGAATTGTGGGCATTCATTGGTTTACAATGTAAAAACTGAATCATGAAGCATGGAGGGGGGGAATCAAAGCACACATTTTATTTTGAAAGAAGGCATCACGAAGTGCTAGAATGAACATATAATGAATACAATCATATATGTCAGCACTACTTGTTTATTAAAACAGAGGCTACATGTTTCGACCAAACATTCGATCATCCTCAGGTCTGTGGTAGACTAAGTCATTGGTGTTGCGTGCATATTGGGATCCCGATATGTTTGATAGTTGTAAGATACATAAAATCTGGTAAGTACCTATATTTTGGCTGAATAAAATGCATAGCTTACATGTATGATAAAAATACCAACCCACCTTTTAAACATTTTATCATAAATGTAAGGTACACATTTTATCCAGCCAAAAATAGATACTTACCAGATTTTATGCATTCTTACGACTGTCAAAACATATTGGGATCCCAATACACACACAGCACCAATGACTTAGTCTGCCACAGGCCTGAGGATGACCTAATGTTGGGTCAAAACATGTAGCCTATGTTTTAATAAATAAGTAGTGCTGCCATATATGATTGTATTCATTATACACATATTTTATGTTCAATAACTTTTTTCCAAAAATCATGCAATTTATGAGACAATGTGGAAAGATATGGTACAGCCAGACAAGCCACACATTAAAATATAGTACAGTACATGCACTTTGCATGCTGGATAGCTAAGGCTACAAACAAACACTCAGAATATGTTATACATACATTGTCTGCCTTGTTAATCTCAGCAGTAGCTGGTGAGAAGAGATCAGTTTCATGCCCTGGATGCTTATCATTTAATTTCTTTTATCACATTACTTATACATACACACCAAAAATTATATAAAAACAAGAGAACACTCTAACAGCATTAACTTGCTGCCATGCAAATGTAACTGCAAAGGCAGGCAAGTGCCATTTATGCAAGTCTTCAATAGACTGAGTTTAAAAATACATATATTGAGAAAATGCAGTATGTAAAAAATTAATAAATATCAACAATTCAAAATAGACATAGGAGTACAAGCTGATAAGATGACACACAAGGCTACACACACACTGTACATCTCTTTCCACCCTTCATGAACTGTTGTCAATCTTGAAAATATGCATCTAAACTAAAAATGTCACAGCCCACTCAGGAAGTCTACATGTCCATCTATGGTCATATTTAGAAGCCTTAAAATCGTGGACCAACCAGTGTCAGTCATAACAAACAACATCCAAGTAAACCCTACCTGAGTGACTGAACAGCCACTTCTCTAAACCTTCACTTCCTGAACCAAAGAAGTCTGTTCCCATATTTATTACAATTTAACTATGTAAGTATTGCTTGTATCACCATGTAAAATGTGTCCTGCATAGCATACTCCTTGGTAGCAAACTACATCAAGAGCAGAAACTACAAAGCTCTGTCACATGTCACTTTCTCAATTCTTGAGTTATTTCGTATAATCAGATGCTTACAGTGTACTCCAGATAGAAGCTCAATGTTAGATGTTCCTACTTGTCTTCTGAACACTGTTCAGTCTGTTTCATGCCACAGACTTACATAAATCCTGTGACATATTTTACTCTAAATTATACCAAAAAATTCACAGAAAGATTTCAAAACTATGTACTGCTTCAACTTCATGATCTGAGGCTCAGGGGCTCAAAGGTACCAGGTTTGCCTCAATTCCTGCAGTAATTAAGTTTCATCCTTCCAAATCCACACCTCAATATCACCATGAATACTTGTTCTCAGGAAACCTACCTGGCTGACAAACGTAGCGGCGGCCAATAAGTTCAGGTAAAATTATGCATTCATGTTCATGGCCCCAAATGACAAGATTCAAGAAATCGGGCAACATCTGTTCTGCAATGAAGCTTTTGGGTCCACGATCTACTCGATTCTGATGCAATACAAAAATATTGAACCAATCTTCTTGCTCCTCTCGTGGACGTAACATTTTCACCTGCAATGTTGCATCATGTCTCACAGCAACAAAAAAAAGGGATTTAAGTACACTGCCTCAGTCTCTATAGTGCAGCTAATTACATGTACTGTAGCTTTGATAAATTCTTTCAAGTGCAACTTCTGTACAAGTGTAGAAAAATGCATCATACAACACAGATGACAAACCTTCACAAGAGCAACAGAATGGCTTTATCATGCTTCAGCAAGTCCAAGTTTCACTAAATAAATAAAGATACGCATGAGTAGAAAATAAATTTTTGTCAGTGCCCACATTTAATTCTCTTCCCTCAAATAAAAGACACATCCTAGTTTTGACAGATTACACTCAAGAACAGAAAAGATTAACACCCCAGTTGTACAATATTGACTGAAGACAAAAACT
>Ga0209755_10005145_pt1 | contig 15040 bp, 10 predicted proteins | sample TergutCo191P1_FD_187301 | JGI IMG/M metagenome (GOLD analysis project Ga0209755, IMG submission 187301) | Cornitermes sp. P1 segment gut microbial communities from Petit-Saut dam, French Guiana - Co191P1 (SPAdes) (version 2) | ecosystem: Host-associated > Arthropoda: Insects > Digestive system... | reverse complement strand
ATACTGACAGGCCACCACTCACCTTGAATCTGATGCTCTTTATCACGGGCTTTATTTAAAATGTTAATCAGCGCATCACGTTTTTCCAGCGCTTTGCGGATTCCTTGCGCATAAAGAGAAGATTGATAACGCTGCGCTTGATAAATATATTCAGGAAAAATCCCCACTTTGGGCAGAGAATTTTCAACATCAATTTCATGATGACGCGCATAATTTGCATCCCTCTCCCAGGGATCGGGAACCATAGTAATCGGAAAACGCAGATAATTATTAAGCTCATTCTGCTTGGGCATATTAGCCGGAACTTTGCGGAACACATCATAATCATCCCAGGAATAAATAAAACGCACATTTTTACCCATGTCACGTAACGCACGCACTACAAGTTCTACAGAAATAATTTCTCTGAAATTACCGATATGCACGCTTCCCGAAGGGGTAATCCCCGCCGCGCAAGTGTAAATTTCCTGTTCGCCTTTCTCGCGGATAATTTTCTGCGCTGTTTCATCCGCCCAATGATATGTTATTGTCTTCATGGTGGATATTATAACGGTTTTTTAATATTAATTACTAGTTCTTCTTGTTAAGCTTGCTCATCTTTTTCTTTATATAAAAACGGAGGTAAACCGGAGTATTTACATAATTTTATTTTTTCTTCTCTGGAAGGAACTTTATAAACTTGCACATTATTGTTTATTAAAACAGCTTCATCTAATTCTGGAATACGGTCATCTGTAAAAACACCGGTAAGTCTATCAAAATGAATCTTATTATATGCTCCGCGATGGTTAAATTTTACAGATTCGGTAAGTATAAAAATATTTTTTGCACGGTTTGCAAGCTCTGTCGCTGTTGTTGTGCATAAAATATCTCTGCCGGTAAATCCATGCTCTTGAGTAAAACCGTTTGTACCTAAAAAATATTTATCTATGTAAAAATCTTCCGAATATTTTATTACTAAAGGCCCTATTAACATTTGCGTTTCCGGTTGAAAACATCCGCCTAGCATTATTATATTTATTTGTTTATATTTACGTAAATAATTTGCAATAAAAATTGAGTTGGTGATAATTGTAATATTTTTTTTTGAAAAAGCAAGTTCTTCGCCGAATAACGCGCAACATGAACCTGATTCAATCAATATAGTTTCACCGTCTTCTACTATTTGCGCCGCGAGTTTTGCAATTTTTCTTTTTATTAAATAATTGAATGCTATCCGTTTGCTTGTGCTGTCTGCTCCGTCTAAACTGACATACCCATGAGAAAGATGTACAATTCCCTGTTTTTCAAGTTTTATTAAATCTTTGCGTAAGGTTACTTTTGAAATAGCCGATAGTTCTGCAAGATTTTTTATTTTAATTTTTTTATTAGTTGATAAAATTTCCAGAATCCTGACTGTTCTTTGCATCATTGTAACCCTCTAAATTATAAATTCATGAAGTATCCTGATCATTTGTTATACAAATGTTTTTCACGAGCCGGCAGATGTTTACATTCCTATTTTAAAAATAAAGAATTTAGAAAAACAGTCAAGGGAAATCGTATTATTTTATAATTCTAAGGATTTTGTTTCTATTTTTTCAATTACATATTTTGCAAAATCTTCTATTTTCATTGCCGGCAGTTGTTTGCCGTCACGAAGACGGATTGATATTGTGCCTTCATCTGACTCGCGCTGACCTGCAACAAGCATATACGGGATTTTACGTGTTTGGCAGTTTCGTATTTTTGCGTTTAAACGATCATCGCTTAATTCCGCTGTTACCCGTAAATCAAGCGCTTTTAAATTATCTGCAACTTTTTTCGCGTAATCGTTAAAAACTTCAGAAACCGGAATTACTGCGATTTGTTCCGGCGCGATCCAAACAGGGAATGCGCCGCCGAAGTGTTCAATAATGACACCGAAGAATCTTTCCAAACTGCCGAAGAGAGCGCGGTGAATCATGTAAGGGCGTTTATGCTGACCGTCTGTGTCCACGAACGTTAAATCAAACAATTCCGGTTCGTTAAAATCAAATTGAATAGTCGACATCTGCCATTCGCGTCCTAGCGCGTCTTTTATTTTTATATCGATCTTAGGGCCGTAAAACGCTCCTCCGCCTTCATCGAGTTCATAAGGAAGGCCTTCCGCGTCAATCGCTCTGCGTAAACTTTCTAAAGCGTCATCCCATTTATGCTGTTCGCCGACACTGCCTTCCGGCCTTGTCGCAAGATAAGCTTTTATATCTTTAAAACCGAAAACTTTCCATATACTTAAACTGAAACGCAGCACTTCGCGGATTTCGCTTTCCATTTGTTCGGGCGTGCAGATTATGTGCGCGTCATCTTGAGTAAAACCGCGGACGCGCAGCAAACCATGTAAAACGCCGGAGCGTTCATACCGGTATACAGTGCCGAGTTCCGCCCAACGTAAAGGCAGATCGCGGTATGAATGCCCTTTATTTTTATATATTAAAAGATGGAAGGGGCAGTTCATCGGTTTGATGTAATAATTCTGCTCGTCAATTTTCATCGGGCTGTACATGTTTTCTTTGTAAAAACCAAGATGCCCCGATGTTTCCCAAAGCCAGCTTTTTCCGATGTGAGGTGTATAAAGTATTTCGTAACCGTTACGGTAATGTTCCTTGCGCCAAAAATCTTCAAGAGCGACTCGCATCCTGCCGCCGTTTGGATGCCAATAGATAAGCCCCGCTCCCGCTTCTTCATGAATTGAATAAAGATCCATTTCTTTGCCTACACGGCGGTGATCTCTCTTTTCAATTTCTTCTAAAAACGCGAGATGCGCTTTTAAATCTTTGGGATTTTCCCAGGCGGTTCCGTAAATACGTGTAAGCATTTGACGTGTTTCATCGCCTCTCCAATAAGCGCCCGCTATACTTTGCAATTTAAAAGCGGCGGAATTAATCTCTCTTGTATTTGCAACATGAGGCCCTCTGCAAAGATCGCCCCATTCAACATCGCCTTTCGCATCAACATTTTCATATATTGATATTTGCGCATCATCCGGTAATTCTTTGATCAGTTCTGATTTAAAGGGTTCGCGGGCAAACAGCATTAATGCGTCTTGGCGGTTTATAATAACTTTTCTAAAATCCTGACGGCTATCTATAATTTTTTTCATTTCAGTTTCGATTACAGGAAGATCGTCAGAAGTTATAGGTCTTGGCAGGAGAAAATCATAATAAAAGCCGTTGTCGATTGCAGGACCGATAGCGGTTTTTGTTCCGGGAAAAAGTTTTACAACAGCTTGCGCCATAATATGGCTAACCGAGTGACGGATAGTTGCTAATTTTTCTTTAGCATTAAGAATGGGATCTTCGCGCTTTGCGCTCGGTTCAGATTTTTGATTATCAGACATATAAAAAGAATAACATTTATTTAAAATTGCGTCAAAGGTGATATTCGGAAAAGATGACAGTCACCTACGCTATCTATAGCGTTTTAAAAAAACCTCCGCTATATGTAGTATAGGTGACTGTCACCATGATATATTTATAAAATGAAAACGATTGAATTGCTTGCACCGGCAGGATCGCCCGAAGCGCTTGATGCGGCTGTCGGTGAAGGCGCTGACGCTGTTTATTTAGGTTTAAAAGATTTTAATGCGCGTTTAAGAAGTACGAATTTTACTTACGTGCAATTTGAAAATGCTTTACGTTCTTTACATAAAATGGGTAAAAAAGTATATGTTACTGTAAACACTGTTTTTGAACAACGTGAAGCCGACCGTATGTATCAATTACTTAAATATCTTGCCAATCAAGGGCCTGATGCGCTCATTGTGCAGGACTTCGGCGTTATTGAAATGGCGCGTTCTGAATTTCCGTCATTAAGGCTTCATGCATCGACACAGATGAACATCGCTTCTGCAAGAGGCGCAAACGCTCTTTCACGTTACGGTGTATCGCGTGTTGTTTTAGCAAGAGAGCTATCACTTGAAGAATTACGCAGTATTAAAGCGGAAACAAATTTAGAACTTGAAATTTTTGTTCACGGTGCGTTATGCGTCAGTGTTTCAGGTATATGTTTGTTTTCAAGTTTTCTGGGCGGTAAATCTGCAAACAGGGGAATGTGTACGCAAGCTTGCCGCAGATTATATCACAAAGTAAACAAATCGGGCGGTGATAATGAAGAGGAAAATAAAAAAGGTTATTATTTCAGCCCGAATGATTTGCAATTGCTTGAGCATGTGCCTGAATTATTTGCCGCCGGAATTAAAGCGTTAAAAATAGAAGGGCGCATGAAGAGCGCGTCTTATGTAGGCACGGTTGTTTCCGCATACCGCTTGGTTGTTGACGCTGTTATGCAGGGAGACGAAGATCAAATACGGCAGAGTATTGAACAAGGATGTAAGATTTTATGCAACGATTTTGCGCGGCAAAAGACGCAGTATTTATTTAACAACGGGCTTTCCTGCTTCGCAGAAATAAATAATATTGATTGGTTAAATCCTGAACAGGATGGCGGTACAGGTATCAGTCTTGGAACAATTCTTAAAGTAAAGGGTACCGGCGAAGAAAGACGCGCTCTTGTTATTCCTCCGTCATTGATTGCCCCTTCTGCTCGTGATTCAGTCCGTATCCACCGCAGTGATGATTCAGGGAGAAGTTCTTTTAAGCTGTTATTTTCTGAAAAAGGTAACGATGGTTATTGGATATCCGCTCCTGAAGGTTCGATAGGGGATCAAGTTTATTTAATACAAACAAAAGAAATGTCAAAACGTTATGCGCAAATTATTACGCAAACCTTTGGCGGCAAGGGACCTGGCAGGGAGAGCGCGCCGTTTCCGCAAATTACCTTTCATAAAAGGGAAGAGACTGTCAGAAAATCAAAAAAAGGCGAAGTTTTTCCTGAAGGGATTTATGTAGCGGTTTCTAAACCGGAAGACTTATATCTTGTACAATCGGAACGCCCTAAAAAAGTTATGTTGAATCTTTCCGAAAAAAACGTAAAGTATTTATTAACCGGCAATAGACAGCCTTTACCGTTTAAAGCATCTGATATTATTTTAAACTTGGATCCGTTTTTTCCGCAAAAAGCGGCTTCGTTGTCGGAAGATATAAAATTATTATACGAGAACGGATATTATCAATTTACTGTAAATAATCCCGGGCATTTTTCTTTGTTCAGAGATTTGGAAAATATCAGATTGATAGCGGGGCCGTGGCTTTATATGTTTAATTCGTGGGCTTTATCATTTACCGCGTCTCTTGGAGCGGACGGATTTATTTCGCCCTTGGAAAATAACCGTCAAAATTTAGAAAGGACATTAGGCGTAGAAAGTAAAAATAAAGAAGGCAGAGGTAAAAAAAATCAAAATAAAATTAGCGGTATTTTACATTCAAAATTTTTTATTACTGTTTTTTCCTGGCCGCCGTTATTCAACATCAGAGCGGATCTGGGGAATGTAATTAAATTAAAATCCTTTACAGATAACAGAGGGGAAGAATTCAATTTAGTTACAGACCGCGAAGGGTCTAAGGTTTATCCGAAACAATATTTTTCTATCATTGATAAAATTCCATTTTTAATTGAAGCGGGCTTTAAGCGTTTTATTATTGATTTGAGTGGAAAATCTGTAAAGAAACAGGAATATAAAAATTTAATGCGCTCTATAAGTGAAAATAAGCCGCTGCCTAATTCCGGCAGGTTTAATTGGAAAGACGGATTTTTTTCTTCAGAAGGGTAATAAAAAAACCCGGCTGATGCCGGGCTTTTTTTTAATCAGCAGAAAATCTTATTTTGCAGGCCCGCCGCTAACACGCGTTAAATCATTCGTATAGTACGCAACCGAGGTAGGCACTGTAAAACCTGAACCGGTTGAAACAACATTTAACGAGGGGTTTGTAGCATGATGCAAGGTCACGTTTCTGATCAACTGGGTAATTGCATTGCGTCTTCCTTCATCTTGCGCTGTTAAACCTAAACCAAAAAAGAACGGCCCTGTGTCGCTTGCAGCAGGAATATTTTCTTTTCTAAATTGTCCATGCGCTCTTGATCCTGTAATATTATATTCATAAGTAAACCATTCATTTGCGACAGCGCCCATAGCCGCCCATGTGGTAACATTATTATCAATAATTTTGTGTGCAAACATAGAATCTGTGCTAAGACTGACAGTGCAGCTTTTGGATTCAGGTTTAAAAAGTTCTTCCGGGTAATTGCCTAGAAGACGGACAGAGCCGGTGCGTAAATATTTTACAATATTGTTTTCATCTACCAAATATTCTGCGGTCATTTTATTATAGTTTCCCCATGTTTGTCCTTCCGGAAGATCAAATCTAAAAACAGCAAGGGCTGCGTTTGCCAATGAAAGCCTTTCTGTTCCCGGAGGAGGCGGAGGTACATCTGATGCGGCTGCTTGTTTCGGCCCGCTTGAAGCGCATCCTGCCAAAGCTAAGATCACGATGATCATGATACTAAATCCTGTTTTTCTCATAAATTTCTCCTTCTATATTTGTTTTTTCGAAAATAAATTTTCGTTATCATATTTTATCATGAGATATTTTATAGATCAAATTCAAAAGCGTTAAAAAATGATATAGAACATAATTATTATTTACAAAAAACGAGGTTATTATCGTTTTTTCTTTCTTTTTTTACTTTTTGTATTATAATTAACGCATGATTCAAACGAAGAATGCTGAGACCGGGAAAGCGCTGCCTCTTGGGGCTTCGCTTACTAATGAAGGTGTTAATTTTGCCGTCTTTTCCAGAAACGCAACCGCGATAACGCTTATCATTTTTGAGTCTGCAAATAAAGACAGCCCTTTTATAGAAATCCCTCTTTCTGTAAAAAATAATAAAACCGGAAATATTTGGCATTGTTTTATTAGAGGACTCGGTGCCGGAGCATGTTATCTTTTCCGCGCCGACGGTCCTTATAATCCAGAGAAGGGTTTGCGTTTTAATCCTAATAAAACTTTGATCGATCCTTATGCAAAAGCTTTGACCGATATCAGCAATTGGGATTATGAAAAATGCCAAGGTTTTGCTTCTGACAAACCGGGGCGCGATCTTTCTTTCTCTCATAAAGATGATATTACCAATCAACCGCGTGGTATAGTAATTGATGATACTTTTGATTGGCAAGGTGATAAGCCGATAAATTATCCCCTGCGTTTCAGCGTGATTTATGAAACCCATGTGAAAGGGCTTACAGCCCATCCCAACTCCGGCGTGGAGCATCCGGGAACATACCGCGGCGTTATCGAAAAGATTCCCTTCTTTAAAGATTTAGGAATAACCAGCATAGAATTTCTGCCTGTTCAGGAATTTAACGAAAACGAAATTATCCGCAGATCTCCGAGTACAGGAAAAAAATTAACAAATTACTGGGGTTATTCAACTGTAGCGTTTTTTGCGCCTAAAGGCTCTTATTCATCGGATCACACTCCGGGCGCTCAAGTAAAAGAATTTAAAGAGATGGTAAGAGAATTACACAAAGCAGGAATCGAAGTGATTCTTGATATTGTGTTTAACCATACAGCAGAAGGCAATGAACAAGGGCCGACTTTTTCTTTCCGCGGGTTTGATAATTCTATTTATTATATTTTAAACGAGAACAAGCGTTATTATCAAAATTACTCAGGCTGCGGAAATACTGTTAATTGCAATCACCCTGTTGTGCGCACATTTATCATGGATTGTTTGCGTTATTGGGTTATGGATATGCATGTTGACGGGTTCCGTTTTGATTTAGGATCGATACTAGGGCGCGATCAATCAGGTCATATCATGGAGAATCCTCCCACTTTGGAACAAATTGCAGAAGACCCGGTGTTAAGCGCAACAAAGATAATTGCAGAAGCCTGGGATGCGGGCGGCGCTTATCAGGTGGGATGGTTTCCAGGCGGAAGATGGGCAGAATGGAACGATAAGTACCGCGACAATGTCCGCAAATATTGGAGAGGGGATCATAAAGAAACACGTTTTCTTGCAACACGCATTGCAGGCAGTTCCGATCTGTATTTGAGAGACGGGCGCAAACCTTTTCATTCAATTAATTTTATTACAAGCCATGACGGTTTTACTATGTGGGATCTTGTTTCGCATAACGGAAAACACAACGATGACAATGGGGAAAATAACCATGACGGCAGCGATAATAATCTAAGTTATAATTTCGGCATCGAAGGTTTGTGTAATGACCCGGTTCTTACATCGATCCGCGAACGGCAGTTAAAAAATTTCATCGGCACTTTGATGGTGTCACTGGGTACGCCGATGCTTCTGGGCGGCGATGAATTCGGACGCACTCAAAACGGTAATAACAACGCTTATTGTCAGGATAATGAAATTTCTTGGTATGATTGGTCTCTTCTTGAAAAAAACGCAGGGCTTTACCGTTTTGTAAAAGAGATAATCGCTTTCCGCCTGCGTCATCCAGGTTTTATGCGTCCAGAATTTTATACAGGCAGGGGAGGCGCGTATAAAGGCATCCCCGATATAACTTGGTATAATGATAAAGGTGAAATTCCTAACTGGAATGATGTCGGTGTTTATCTTGCTCTGCGTTTGATAGGCACAAAAGCCGATACTCTTGCAGACAGAGATGATAATGATTTTTATATAATGTTTAATCCAAATACTGAAATTAAAAATTTCACACTTGCGCTACCTCCGCCGAAAAAAGAATGGTGGTGTAAAGCGGATACAGGAAAAACTTCACCTAACGATATTCTTTTACCGGGAAATGAAGAAAAGCTTACTTCACAAAAAAAATATTCAGTTAAAGCGAGAAGTATGGTAATATTAATTTCAAAAGAAATTAAATAATTTATGGGAAATATAATAATTTATGGATAACAGCAGTTTTATTTTCGGTATCGATTTAGACGGTGTTGTCGGCGATTTTTACAGTTCGATTCGTGAAATAGCGGCAGAATGGCTGAACAAACCGATAGAGACTTTAACCTCGGAAGTTTCTTACGGTTTTAAAGAATGGGATATTGATGAATTAGGTTATGACAGGCTGCATCGTTTCGCCGTAACGCAGAGAAATATTTTCCGTGACATGAAACCGATAGAACACGCTCCGATAATCCTGCGAAAATTATCTTCTCACGGTATCCGCATTCGCATCATAACACACCGCCTCTATTTAAAATATTTTCACAACACATCAATCAAACAAACAATTGACTGGCTGGACAATTACGATATCCCCTACTGGGATCTTTGCTTCATGAAAGACAAAGGCGCGGTCGGCGCTCATGTCTATATTGATGACGCTCCTGAAAACATAATCAATTTACGCAATCAAGGATGTAAAGCGATAGTATTCAGCAATTCCACCAACCGCGATTTACCTGGCCCTCGCGCCAACAATTGGTTTGAAGTTGAAGAAATTGTAATGGATGCACTTGAAGAATGGAAAACAGGAACGGTTGGCTTGTTCGGTATTTAAAAGTAATGTGAATAAAATAATACTAACTGCCATCAACGCAAAATGGATTCACCCCTCTCTTGCATTGCGTCTCCTTAAAGCCAATCTAGGTGATTTAGAAAACACTTGCAAAATTATAGAGTTTGCCTTGCGCCAGCCTTTAAGTGAAAAGCTTGATGCGCTCCTTGCTGAAAAACCGTCTATTTTGGGTATATCCGTTTCAATTTGGAATCATAGCGCTACCATAGAATTGCTTGAAGCGCTGGAAAATGCTTGGGTAATATGTGAAAAAACCTCCGGTTTTTTCACAAGGCCTGTTGTTGTGTTTGGCGGCCCAGAAGTTTCGCATTTACCGCAAAATGCAAAGATTTTTCAATTTGCAAGTTATGTGATTCGCGGAGAAGGGGAAATCGCTTTTAGGGAGTTATGCGAAAGATTAATTGCTTCGCAAGAGATAATTCAAAAAACAGAAACGCAATTTATTAATGCACAGCCTGTCGATTTAAACCAAATTAAAAGTGCATATCATCTTTATACGGACGAAGATATTTCTAAAAAATTGATCTATGTGGAAGCAAGCAGGGGATGCCCTTTCGCCTGCGATTTTTGTTTGAGCGCCGCTGATACAGAAAAAAATAAAGTGCGTGAATTCCCTCTTGATGCGTTTTTAGCAGAAATGGATGAACTTGTAAAACGCGCAAGCAAAGTTCGCAGTGTTACAACTTTTAAATTCCTTGACAGAACCTTTAACGCAAATAAAAAACGGGCGCTGCGTATCATCGAATTCTTTCTGGAAAGAATAGAAGAATATAAAAGAAAAGAACTTCCTTTTGTTGTTCATTTTGAAATTGTTGCACAAACAGGGTTTGCAAATTCGTTTGATGCTCAAAGATTGACGCTTAAACAAAATTTGCAAGATTCAGATGAATCAGATTTAATTAAAGCTCTTGCCCGCTTTCCGCCCGGCGCATTGCGTCTTGAAATCGGTATTCAAACGCTCACTAAAGAAACGGCCGCCCGTATAAACCGCCCGTCAAATCCGCAGAAAGAACTGGAAGTATTACAACTCCTTCGTGAAAAAACTAAAGCTATTATTCATGCCGATTTAATTGCAGGCTTGCCGGGTGAAAATCTTGCGTCTTTCGGTGAAGGTTTCGACCGTCTCTGGCTGGCTCTTTGCACAGAAAACGATGATAAAATTCAAGAAAAAAAAGCGGGCTTTGAAATACAGTTAGGAATTTTAAAACAACTCCCCGGAACGCCGCTTTCACGTCATAACAAGGAATGGCAAATGCGTTATAACCCTTTGCCCCCTTATGATATAGAAGAAACCTCAGTAATATCTGCTGTTGATATTCTGCGGATAAAAAATTTCGCCCGTTTTTGGGAATTAATCGCTAACCGCGGATTGATAGAGTTTCCAAAAAACAAGCCTGTATTTTTTAATTTTCTTGCCTTGTCAGATTTTCTTTATTCCCGGTTCGGCAGAAATTGGGGTATAGATAAAAAGGAGTTAATGGAAGCAATCATTAATATGGACAAATGACGTGTCTTTATGTAGAAATGTTGCTAATTGCAGAAATTAACCGTTTGCTAAGTGGACTTTAAGTGTTTTTTACGCTATATTCATTATATAAGGAGTTTTAGCATGAAAAGAATCTGTTTTATTCTTGTTTTGGTACTCGCCGTGTCCTTTTTTGGATGTTTACCGACTATACCAAGCGATATACAAATTATAGGAAAACCGGAACTAAAATTTACCGCTAATATGGATTTTAGCGAAATGTTTTCGGATATTGTAAGTAAAGCATTTAAAGATGATGGAAACGGAAATAATCCTCTTGTTTTACAGAACTGTATAAATGTACCTGACATTCAAACCTTTCTTATCTGCATGAATGCGATTAATGAAGAATTCGAATTTGCCCCTGTAGAAGACGGTTCCTCTTCGTTACCGGAATTTATTGAAATTAACGGAGTAAAATATCCTATAAATACCAGTCAAGCAGGAGAAAACTATTTAATAACATTAGATGAAGATATTCCTCTTTTTAATTCGAATTCTGCCGGCGGAGAACCTATGACATTACCTTTATCTAATCTTGTTTCATCCATGTACGGTTTTAAATTTGATACAGATAATTTAAAAGCCAGACTTTATCTTTTTTCTGAAGCGGAAGAAATTGTTGAAGAGGTTACAATAGATATCCGTTTTGTTGCTGTAGATGAATCCGGAAATGAAGTAAATGATATTGATATACCTTCTTTATCATTACCTTTAGCCGGAGAATCTGTCATTACTCTTTCTAAGAGCAATATTGATTTAAACAGTAAAGAATACGCAGCTACCGGTTTACCTGCAGGCGGTTATAATATTGACAGTTTTGCTGATATGTTAAATGCAGGCAGAGATTTTCATGTTAAAATTGAAGTTATCTTACCGGCAGGTTCAACATTTAGTATTGAGGAATTAGGGGCAACCGTTGACCTTACAGCCGAGATTGTTGTTTGGCTGCCGCTTGTTTTGAAAGCTGAAGAAGAAGCGAATATATCAATGGATGAATTTTTAGGCGAGATAGGTTCGTTTATAAATGGTTTAACAGATTTTTTTCAATACTTGGACGGTATATCTCTTAAAGTAGAAATAAACGACGATGTTTTTAATGAAGGAAACTTTATTATGAGTTATTTAAATAATAACGGCATACCAGAAAGAATAAATAATCCGATGACCGATAAAACGATAAATTTGAAAATTGAAGGTGAAGATTTGGAAAAAATAAAAGCATTAGAGAACGATTTTGAGCCAAAATTCAATATAGAGTTTGGGGAAGGTACTATTTTATCAATTCCAAAAGAATTTACATTAAATTCACTTTCACTTGAAGCAAGCATCAACTTTAAATTATAGGAGGGCGGCATGAAAAAGTTTACATTATTATTAATTATTTGTTTATTCATTCTGCCGAGTATTTTTGCAGATGAAGAAGAATTTGAAGGTTTTAACGATGAACCGAAAACTTTCAGAATAGGTGACCGTGCATTTGAAATCGGTTTTAATGCCGGTGTTAATTTATCCAACGATTTTTTATCAATTGATGAAATCTTTCGGGAAGTATTAGTTATTAATATAGATAATTTAAACAAAGGTTTTAAAATTAATTTAGGGGTTAATGCTTCTCCTTTTTATTTTAAAGTAAACCCCAGGCATAATAAATGGGGGTTTGGCTTATTTACTAAAATAGATGCAGTGGGTGCTTTCGATCTTAATGGAGCTTTGCTTTCTTTTAGTGAAGCATCAAAAGCCGAATCGGATGTAGGCGCAGCCGCTTTTGCATTGGTGGGAGCCGAAGGCTTTTTTCATATTTTTAAATTTAAGATAAACGTAAATCCTACATTATTTTATCCTCTTGCTTATGTTAAACGAAACGAATTTTCATATCGGTTTCAAAATCAAGATGAAGGAACTTATTTAGAAATCGGTTATGATATTAATCTTTATACAGGAATTAATTTTTCGACATTCCCAAACCAATTGGAAATTACATCATCACCCGGTTTAGATTTAAGTGTAGGTGTAGAATTCCCTCTTGCTAAAGAACTTGGTATAAGTAAAATTTTACCGTTTTTGGATTTTGATGTAGGGGTGAATTTTCAAAGTATTCCGATTGTCCCTTCTACAGTAAGAGATTATATAAATGTAAAAGGTAAACTCGGTCTTTTTGATGAAGACGGCAATTCTAAACCGATTGATTTTAGTTCTATGGGTGATGATAGTGAAAGCGGATTTGGAAAAGATTTCTTTACCAATAAGATGAGATCTACCAGAGATGAAGAAGATCCTTTACCGATGGGAAATGAAAACGCCATCCGTCCTTTTAAAATGATTGTATGGGCCGCTTGGAGACCGCTCGGCAGCGAATTATTAACATTAACCCCGATGGTAGGTTTTGCCATTAGCCCGCAGTATAGTGTCGAACTGGGATCGTTGGAAGCCGGTCTTAAAGCGCGGTTAAGCCTTGCAAATTTATTTATCTTAACAGCGGGGATATGCCACGAAGACCGTATTTGGAGAAACAGCTTGGATATGGCATTGAATTTCCATGCAATTGAATTTAATATCGGCGTACAGCTTCAGTCGCCGGATTTCCTTAAAAGCTGGGGTTCAGGTCTCGGTGTAAACATAGGTTTAAAATTCGGCTGGTAATAATAATTTAAAGCGATTTATTAAGGAGCTGCCCTGATACGGCAGCTCCTTTTTATTTTTGGAGGGTCTTTGCAAAAGCTTTTAATTTCGCGCTTTTGATATGAGTTCCATTCACTTCAAGTATTTCCCTTGCTACTTTGTTGCCGAGCGCGGCGCATTCTGCAATTGATTTATCGCGTATCCATGCGGAGATAAAAGCCGCGCAAAAAGCGTCTCCCGCGCCGACTGTGTCACGCGGAATGATAGTGAAAGTTTCTTCACGATACACATTGCCGCCTGCAAAAACAATCGCGCCTCTTCCGCCAAGTTTGACAACCACTATCGGGTACAATTCGCCGTCTGTAATAATTTTTAACATGGGGCTAAAATCGCGCAGTATTACCGTCTCTTTTTCTTTTTCCGATAAGCTAAATAAATTGTCATCTTCGCTGCTTTTTCTTATTTCGCTGCAAAAAGTCATAGTTTCATCAGCGTTCATAAAAACAAAGAGGGGGAACTGGCGGCTGTATGTTAAAATTTCTTCCGCTTTGCTTTTTACCTGCATTACAGAAGCGACATCCAGCGCGACCGGTATCCCTTTGCGGCTCGCCTTTAATAAAACGTGCTGAACTAACGGGCGGCGGTCAAGGATATAACCGTCTAAAACTATAACTTCCGCAGAACCTATCATTTCTTCACTGATGTGGTTTTCCATTAATTCAAGAGCCGCTCCGGGGCTTGCGGCAAAACGTGTTTCGCCTGCAACATTACACGCAAAACACAAGCCTGTTTTGCCGTCTGATTTTTCCAAAACAGCGGTGACACCTGCGCTTTTTATTTCTTCTTCAAAAAATAAAGCGTGTTCATCCTGACCTGTAGTTCCGACAAATACCGTTTTCATTCCAAGCATAGCGGAAATTTTTGCAACATTTGCCGCCCCTCCTCCTGAACTTTTTACCCCTTTAGAAAAATCAATTGTAGTGTCACGTAACATTAAATCAGCTTTATTCCGATCAATATGCTGAACAGGATCGAGGATGCCGTATTTTTGCGCATGGCTGTTATCGATATTTATAAATATATCGACAATCGGGTTTCCGATGCAGAGTATTTCTGTATTTTTCAAATTATACCTATAATCATTCACCAAAATTATTTTGGTCTTGCAATAAGCTCCGCTAAAGCCGGATTTTTTGCAAGTTCAAACTTTAAACCTTCCGCACGTCCTTTGTTCACATAGTCATTGCTCTGGAAAGAGTAAGTAAAATGTGTGTGCGTATCGTAAGTCCCTTTCATAAGCGCGTAAGCGTCTTCTGTCATTACCAGTTCTTCATCAGTCGGGATGATGTAAATCGGTATTTTTGAATCAGGCGTGCTGATCATCGTTTCTGTATTTCTTGTGCAAGCAACTTTGTTCTTTGCAGGATCATACTTCATTCCGATACCTTCCAGTCCGTCAAGAATTT
>Ga0209755_10005144_pt1 | contig 15043 bp, 10 predicted proteins | sample TergutCo191P1_FD_187301 | JGI IMG/M metagenome (GOLD analysis project Ga0209755, IMG submission 187301) | Cornitermes sp. P1 segment gut microbial communities from Petit-Saut dam, French Guiana - Co191P1 (SPAdes) (version 2) | ecosystem: Host-associated > Arthropoda: Insects > Digestive system... | reverse complement strand
GATGAGACCTGCACTCTCTGGGATATTACACAGTGTATAGTGGTAATTCCTTATCCATGTTCCGGAACAACCTATTGGTCCCGTCTTCATGCATCAGGAAATCCAAGAAGAAAATTTCTTGACACTTGAAGATAGTACCTGCAGGTTGTCCCGAAACATTGGTGAGGAATTACCACTATGTGCTGCATAATATCACAGAAGAGCACAGATCTCATGCTCTAAGTTTCTGTGTGTGTTGTTTTGATGAGGAATCAGATGTTGCTGTATGATTCTACTTTCATATTTGGGCCTTAGCTTACGTTTAGCTGTATATGATGTCAGAAGACCATATAAGCTGTCTTAGCATTTTTTCTTATGTTCAGAAATGATAATTCCTTCTAGAACCCGAATTAAAATGGAAAGAGCTGTTCATGCATAAAATTGGTCATTATCTTTATATTTCACCCCAAGGAAGGATGTAATCACTTTGTAAGGGACTCTGATGGACTTTATTCAGAATATAACTGAATAATGCAATATTGTATCATGGATGCATATTTTGACAGTTTAGTATTCTCGTGCTGTTGAGCGTCAAGAACATTGTCTTCCAATATGTGATGCTCTGTGTTCTGATTGATGGGTATCAACAGATTGTTGAACCTGTTTCTTCCATCTTCAGGTAGTGCTGTGCCCTGAAGATGGAGGTAGTCTGTTCCAGTAAAATATTGGTACTCCACCTGCTACATTGCCTTACATCTACATTATCTTTGATGTGAATAATATGTTTGAGCACTAACTTTCTTTCCCCGACAAAAAGTACTCAGAGATCTCCGTTACATGTAACAGCATGATACATTTACTTCAGAAGGCTTTTGCAGTTTGCATGTCCTCATCTGAATTATTGCCAATGAAACCCATGTAAAACTACTACATGTGGCTCATGTTTCTTAACAAGTAATTTGCAGGTACTGTATACCATTGTTGTGACAGTTTAATAGTACTTGTTAATGTGGTTTTAGTTTTGTTCACTGTCGTGTATTGATGTGAATTTAGGTCAGGTCGTGCTGGCGTGATTTTATGCTTCAGTTTTCAGTCTTAACAGTACACATTTAAAGAATTCTGAAATCCTGAACTTCTTGTGTTTCAACAAGACAACATTTTTTATATTCCCAGTAGGCATAAAATTGTCCAGAATATATGGGCCACAGTAGGGTATATGTTGCATAGTTGTAAACTGGAGCCTTATTTACATAAAAAGTAAAGATATGCAAATGAACTGCAACTACGTAGTCGTGATTCATAATAATATTGTTGCATTAAGTGACAGGTTCCATCTGATTAATTCAAAAGTTGGTATAGCAGGACTGAAACTAAGAAATCACTCAATTCTGTAACATTTCAGCCTGTGAAACCAACAGCTGTTAGGGTGAGCAACAGCAATTCCTTGATTAGTTCCAACAGCTGCTCACAAGTTGCACTGAAACCTGTCCTTAACTCAAGTACACCCAGTAAGCCTGTATCAGGTGAGATTGTCATATTGTTTGTTATTCGTATAAATAGGCAACAGTTTCAAGGTCTGTATTTTGCACTTCTTTTTGATTCTTACATGTTTACATAATATTCAGCCATTTCTATAGCCGTTGAGTTTAGACATTCTGTTGTGTTTGTATTGTACTTTGGTTTTGAAAGAAGGGCTTTTTTAATCATTCAGATTGCTTCATTTTTGTTTATATTTTATAGTTAGTGACAACATGTTTTGACCATACAAACTGGTCATCTTCAGGTCTGAAATGTTTTCAGTAAACATGCAGAAGGAACCATTATTTTTTAGTTCTAACATAGCTTCCTAAAACCTACAAGGGTAAAACTTCTTTGTGTACATAGGATAGTTGTTTCTTAAAGGCTCTACTACTGAGATGATATTCTGATTATGTTATGTTTCTTTGTATACAGTTGTTGCAGCTATAGTCCTATTTAAAATCAATTTAGAATCACTGGAGATGTTATGGAGTTGAATACTACAGTCTTGTTTGTGCAAAGTTACTTTATTATAGTGCAGGGATGTGTTGCGTTTGTTGTTTCATGCACATTGTGGTTGGTCTATATGCTGTCACTCACTGGGTATTTTTATTTTCATGTATCTCTTGACTGTATTTTCTCTGTATATGTATTGCTGTCCAGTAGTTTTTTGACTTGACTGCTAGTTTCTGTGACTGTGTTCTGTCTTGTAATTGTGTGGGTTCGTACAAATTGAACAGTTATAAATTGCCTGAGATTTCTCTCCTTAAAAAGAGTTGACCAGTGTATCAAAGGATTTAGCCTTATAAGTTTTAGCTAGCTGTGCTGCAATAAAAAAATGTTTTTCTGTGTATGTGTATTGAAAATATTTAAGACCCAAAGATGACTACTTACTATGGTAAAAACATGTTGTCTGTAACTGTATAATACATATAGTAATAATGGTATGTTAACTGTTAAGTTTTTCTCTGAAAAGTTGATTATTTCTGTCATCTTTGAAAAAATATGATGCCATAATAGGTTGGAACAGAAATGTCTTGCAGTGAGCATTATCATATTACAAAGTATACTTTAATAGTACATATTTCATGGAATTTAACTTAAATGTTACCTCTCTCAAGACTGGAAATATCCAAGATATTAGAAAATGTGTTAATAATGTATTTTGGTTGCTGTTTATAGATTTTCATAATTCTGTAAACATGTCATGAAAATGTCAGAATTACCAGAAATTACATTGAGCTGTAACATGAAAGTAATTGCCTCTTTTTGTAACGCTGTTTCCAGGTTCATTGTCTCAGTCTACACCTAACAATAGTTCTCCCAGTTCGGGGCTTAGCAATCACATAGTTGGCAATTTTGCAGCGGTTGCAGCAGCCAATACACAGCCAAATTCTACTTCCAGTAAAAACACATGTAAGTTGGAGGTACACTTTATTTATGAGTTGCCACTTTAGTCTGCAGGTATGTGACTAGCTGGTATGTCCATGTTATGACGTATTTTATATTTAACTCTTTGGTGCTGGAATTTAATTCCTCGTGACCCTAGCCACGCAGACGAAAAATTCACAATTGCACTGTTTGTGACTTGTTGCCACCACACTACTCTGAAATATATTGCTTGCCAGTTTTGTTTCCTTCTGTTGAGCACACACCTTTCAGTACTTGGTGTTTCCTATAAAACTGCTGCATCATCGTATGATGGCACAGGTCAGGAGGTTGTGACATGCTTGTGCGGTTTGTTGGATATTACACAACTCCTACATTCCTTGTAAATGACACATGGTGTGGGTGAGCAGCACAGTTATCCATAAGCAACAACGTGTTTTATCTTGCACACCTATGGAGGCATTGAGCACACTTAAAATCCATGTGAAAATGGTTGTGGTCATCCCTACATTTTTATTTGCATATTATCTGACAGGCAGCTGTGTTGCGTTTTTAAAACAATGTGGTTTCAATGATTTTTGAACCAAGATTAGCACCCTTTTGTTGTTGCCATCAGTGTTCAATTGCTGCAGCACTGTTCTCGTTAGTGTTCTGTCTGGGAAGCAGTTACTACTTATAACTTAAGTGCGCCCTCACCCTCACTTCTCACCTAACATTCTGGACTAGGCTGATGTACAGTGACATTCACAAGTAGTTACACCTGTACAAGTAATTATCAGTATAAGCAGGTTAGCACTACTGTATGATCCAAAGACATGACATTACTTTCATTCCACACTTTGTTAATGTGTTGCAGTACCATGCATTCTAAAACATCATGTTACACAATTTTTTTCATGAAAGTGATCATGACACAAATGTCAGTTTGAACCAGTAATTGTAATGATATGGGAAAATGTTACTTGAGGAATGTTGCATCCAGCATAATAATACATTGTTTAAGTCAGTGATTTTTCAGTACCAACAGACATGAATGATAATTATTTTTCATTGTTTCTGGTCCCACGGTTTTAATTGCAAGAAAACAACATATAAGTGAATGATGGATAAATGTTACAATGCTGTATGTAGAAATCTGACAGATGGGATAAAATGCTAAATAAAAGTCCAGAAATGTGGTCTGTTATATTAGTGCTTCCTATTGATTCTTGAGAAGTAACTTCATATGCTGAGTATTTTTATTTATGTAGCACACAGTTCGGAGAATGGATGTCTGCCATCTAGTACAGCGCCATTGCAACAGCAGCAACAACCACCATCATTATTACAACTTACATCATCTCCGCCACAAGTAACATCAGCGGGTTCAGCCGTTTCTGTCCCTACATCTGCATCCTCACACCATCAGCAGTCTTCGTCTGTGTCTGCGGCAGGGACATCATTGGTCCATCATCATCATCAGCCCTCATCAGGAGTAACACAACAAGGACAGACACAAACCACAACACACCATCAGCAACCCACATCCAGAGATGTGAGTACTGTCACAACATCTTATCTGCCTAAATTATGGGGTAGGGTGGGTACAGTGTGTATTTGGAAGTCTGTCTGTATCCAGTAAGGTTGAGGGTAAACAGTACAGTGCCCATACTGTTGTTTGGAGAGGGAGAACTTATTGACATATAGCCCAGTCATACATGTTGAGGTGGTTGTACATATAGATGCACAACAACAGTCTTATTTCAGAAAGCATTTTATTTTTTATAAATCTTTTCCCTTGTACCTTTTTGTATCTCTGAAATATAGTTTTCAGCTACCTGTTATGGCCATCTTCAGGGAGGTTTATAATTGAATAAATATACGTATATGTATGTAGCACTTATTGGTCATATTTCTCATAACTAAAAAGTGATTTAAATTGCGCTTCAACTCATAAACCACTGTCAGCTTCTTTCCCCAGAAAATATGATTTGTTAGGGATTATGATGTGGATACTTGAAAGTTTGTTGCATTTATAAGTTGAACAACAGTTTTATCCCTTCATGGTGATATGTGTGAGTAATTTGAAAATCATTATATAAAGAAAATTTTTAAAAATATTTGTCTGCTTCCATATCTGTACCTGTACCAGTAGCAAGGAAACCAGTCAGCCTTCAGAGTACATTTGAACAGGAGAGTGATAGATAGAAAATACTGTGGAACCATGGTTGCAGAGAAATTTGAAATAGTTAATGTCAAAAGAAGGATATGAATAAAGGAGAAATTGCCCAGTCATTTAGAATGTACTAATTGACGTTATCATGTATCAAAATATGGGGTGTGAAAAGAATGAGGCCAGAGAATGGACAGACACTTGGGAAGGGTAAAGCAATTTCACTGAGCCAAATATGAGGTTACAGGAGATGGACCTCTCAATGGTTTTTTCATGCCTCTGCTGGCTGCATTTGTCCAGGAGTCTGTAGTTAAAGAATAATGAATTATCTTAAAATAGGAATCAAATTTCAGATCTTATAATCATCCATATGGACTCTCCTCCATGTTTCAGTGATAAATTACTATCCCCAGGAAGACATTAATACAAAGGAATGTAAAATTGATACAGTCAGTATATATATTACATGTTGGAAATAAATAATGGCAGTTATAAATACAACAGTGTGGATGCTGTAGATTTTGTCGTGATGCTGACATATTCATAAATAAAATTTATTGATTTGCCATAGTTTATATTACATGTGGTTTTGTGCATACACCATTTAGTGTCAAGGTTTTTGAGCATAAAGGATCAAGCACCTGTGCCATGTAGTAGTGTGTCTTGTATCAGAAAGTGTTGTGCACACATCACTCACCTACACCTTGTTGTGTATTTTCCATCTTCATAGTCACTGCCTTCACCTTCCTTACCCTCAACTTTTTCCATTCACCACCTTCACTGTCATTTCACAACATATTATAATCAGATCTATTTATGGCATTGAATATACAGCACTCTCTAAACATGTTGCATATTCACAAAAAGCACCTGTTAGCCTTGTCATTTTTGTCTGTTCATCCATCTGACTGTCAGCTTGTATCAGCTTGACTGCTTGTGGAGAGATTTTTAAAGAAATTTGATATTGGAGATTTTCATTAAAATTTATCAAGAAAATCCAAATTTGGTTCAAATTAGACAAAAGTTCTGAGTAGTTTACATGAAGACATAAGTACTGTTTATTATTGCCAGCAATGTAGGAGGACTGTCTGTGAGTAAGATGACATCAGGCCATTTTGTAAATTGCATATAATGCTACAGGATACTTGTTTTCTCTTTTCCCAACACTCATGATAATTGGGTAGTGCAAACCTTGGTTTGGCTGTGCATGGTCTGTTTCAACTTTGTACAGTCCACTGTGGCTGTTTGTATGCAAATTCAAGACAACTTCACATATTAAACCAATGCATTTAAAGGAAAAGACTCATCTTACTATCAGTTAAATGCTGTATCTTAGTGCTAAAGAAAAATTTGTACAACACAATTCGTAATCCACCACCTAAAAATATAAGTCCATAGTCATCTATTGTTGGCACAGGGGCACTTTCTTTATTTATCTCCCTAATAAATTATGCCATGGCTCAGATATATAGTTCCAGGGCTCTCACCACAGAGGCCTAAGTTCAGTCACAGTGTAGTCTGTGTGAGATTTGTTGTGGACAAAGTAGTACTGGTGGAGGTTTTTTTTTCACAGTAATTTGGGTTTATGCTGTCATTATTATTCCACCAGTGCTTTGTACGTTTTCATTTGTCTATCATTGATGTTGTGTGTGCATGCGTGAGCACATGCTTATGTATGCATGCTTGTTGTATGCACGAGAGAGAGAGAGAGAGAGACTTCTTGGAATACCTGATTCTGTCCACCAGTAGGGTTTAGTACTTGTCATATTGCTTCTCATCAGACATATATTCACTAAATGCAAAAAATGTAGCAAGTCATTTTAACATTTTTAACTGTATAGTGGTAGCAATATTTTACTGCAATAAGAAAGATACATTGTTTTCATCACATATTTTTAACCATGATTTTGTATTTTTTGAACTGAACTGTAATTTTTAAGGTTATCTTCTCATGTAAAGCCTTTGATGCTTGCTATTTTAGTGTGCTGAACTCCTGGGAAATAACCAAAATGGGCTGACACTTGTTGGAGATACAGTAAAGATGGTTTATTTTTACCAACAGTGGTTTGCGTGGTTGATCTTTAATTTTTACGATGAAATAAAGATACGCATGTCAGAAATGCAACATTACAAGATAATCTCAGAAATGAACAGTATTGTTAAACAACACATACTCACCTCACTTGTGTCATCTGCCTTGGGACTGTCATTACACAAGTCTTTGGTGCTCATTAAATCACAGTACATCATCTGCTGCAACAAAATCTTCAGAACTACACCTGAAGTTCAAGCTGTGCTGCAGCAACTCTGTGATGTGCTGCAGTTAGTAAACAAGATAGGAAAATGTATGTATGAGGCATGGGCAAATATGAATTATAATTTGTTAATAGTTCAGAAATGCAGCATTGTCTGTTGAAAGTAGTAATATGTGGAAGGTGGAAGCACTGTTCCAAGGTCATTCACTGACCTGGTGTGTGCTACTGCGCAGTTTTGTCAGTTGTGGGGAAGATGAGCGAAGCAAAGGTACACGTTAGCGTGGAACAGTGCATATAATCAGATTCCTGACAAAAGAAGGTTGTAAACCATCAGAAATCTGCTCAAGATTGAAGAGACAGTATGGTGAGAAGACGCTGTCAAATGTTAGCGTCTATAAGTGGTGCAGTGCATTTAAAAAAAGAAGGAAAATGGTGGGGAATGAACCTCATTAGCGCCGGCTGATAATTTCTGTAACTTGTGAGAACAGTGACCGCGTCGATGCACTCATTCGGGAGAACTGGCGAATAACTGTCTGTGAGTTGTCTGGAATACTGAACATCAGTGACTGTAGTGTGAAAACAATCATCAAACAACACCTTCAATACTCAAAAGTGTGCACCCAATGGATCCTGCCTTTATAGACGGACGAACGCAAGAGTACACGGCTGCAAGTGGCACAGTCATTGTTGTCACAGTATGAGCGGGAAGGGGAACTTTTTTTTAATTCTCTCATGACAGTGGACAAGACATGGGTGCATTACTTCACGTCCGAGAACAAACATTCTTCATTGCAGTGGTACCACCCAGGGTCTTCGATCCCAAAAAAAGTGAAAACCACATTCTCTGCTGGGAGGGTTATGGCCACCATCTTCTGGAACTCTATAAAGGTGTACTGTACATAGATTTCCTCACAGAGCGTTGCACAATAAACGCTGAATATTACTCTGCGCTTCTCGAAGGCCCCGAAAGACACCCACCAGGAACAAGAGAAAAAGGGCACAAACATCAGTGTCATTTCTCCAGGATAACGCCTGTCCACATGTGGCTGCTCGCACCGTGGACACCATCCAGAAACTGAAATGGAACACCCTGCCACATCCTGCATATAGTCTAGACCGTGCTCCTTCAGACTCTCACCTCTTCGGCCCCCTAAAGGAGCATCTGGGCAAAAAAAGGTTTTGCAATAATGAGGAAGTGATACAGGTTGTTAAGGAGTGGCTACACTGGCAACCAAAAGACTTTTTCCTGAGCGGCATCCACAAGCTTCCGTCCTGCTGGTGCAAGTGTGTCGTAAACTAGGGGGATTGTGTTGAAAAGTAACAATTTCAGTTGCAGAAAATATATCATTGTTTCTGTTCTGTTTACAAATTATAATTCATATTTGCCCAACCCTCGTGTAATGTAACACAGAAGTGCTTTTGGATCTTTGTGTCCTCAACCCTTGTTGATTATCATATCATTTAGTCCACTGTGGTTACACTTTTTGTTGTTCACAGTTGTACACATATTACAGAAAGTTATTACTATTATTTGGGTCTGTTAAATTTGGTTAAGTACCTTGTTATTTATGTCTGCATTGGTTTAGGCTTTGTTGTTAAATTTGTCCGGTACACACAACCTCAAACCTTCACTCCACTGAAAAATTTTGTAATGAGCTACTTACAAACAGTATTTCATGTACCTTTTTTATTGGTATGCCTAACCTATCTACATACCAAATTGAATATTTGTAGATTCTGTAAATATTAAATATAAATATTATTAGATTCAGTAAGCTTTAAATAGTATGATTGCATGTTTTTACATTCCTTAATTATGCATAATTTAGATTGAATGAACAAGAAAATGTGTAAATGTGTAGGAATCTGATGTAGGAACATAATTACTGGTTTGTTGGATTTTTATGTTCATCCTTATTGAATATATACATAGGTAATTATTTGTTTGTCCTCACCTGTTGTATTTTTTTTTTCCATTTAAACAGCTCAATTTTTGGAAAAGAAATGTATGTGATGGGAAATGTGTGTTTTGATTTTCTGGTAACTTTTATATGAAACTTTTCTCAGCCCAAGAATATGGGTGAGATGTTAAAATGAATTTATTTATGTAGATCTTCAAATTAAGTGCCCATTATTTTTGTCTCATTTTAATGAAACTTGAATTTCCTTGACAGATATTAGTAAAAGCCAACGCTATAATAGTTCATGAAAATCCAGCCAGTGGATGCTGAGTTGTTCCATGCAGACGGATGGACACAGTCTTATGAATGTAACTAAGCAAATAACAAGAACTGTGAGCAAGAAACCAACTGTTGATGGGTCACACAGAAGCAATGACTTCTATTATTAATTATCCACTATAGTACAAGAATAATAATAGTTGCCAAGCCTTTGGGTAATTTTTGTATAATAATTTTAAAAATAGTGGACTTTTCAGACTTCATAAGCAGGAACATTTAACATGCTTATGGCAGTAGTTGTAGGACATCAAAAATCCTACCTTCTTACATTTAGAACTGTCTATCTGGGAACTTCTTAATTGAAAAGACAAGCATTACTGACATGCATTGAATCATCATCATCGTCATCATCATCATCTGCATATTTGTTATGTTGTTTTGTTTGCCATCAGTGTTGTTGGAAAGTATATAAGTAAATTAATTTGATAGTCATTTGGTATTTTCGCTCAGCTATGAGCTGAACAATTGAGGAATTATCATTTGTTTCCTGGCATCATCCATATATCGTCTTCCCAATGTCCAGATTGTCACTGGGACCCATCAAGTCTTGTGTTATGTAAATGCTGGGTCAAGATGGTTGGAGTGCAGAGCTGACCTTGCACTTCTGTGTACAGTTGAAGTTAGGAATGCATGGCATTGTACCTCCACTTTCCCATGCATCATTATGGCAAGGTGCATAATTAATTAAGCACAGGTTCGGCTTTACCATTATCTTTATTTACTTGACAATAATGAGTATGTAATTGAATTTGTTTATGTGTAAACACTGTAACTACTGATGTACAGAAATTGTTTTATTATAAATTGTACTGTGTGCCCTACAAGTAGTTGAATGGGGTCTTTGGGTAATTTGGTTTAATCCCCATTTAGTGAAAACCTCAATATTTCTTGAATATGGATTTTACTGCATTGTTTTGACTTTATAGTAATGACAAGTTTTGTAATTCAGATATCGTCACAGAGTGGGAATGTTACATCGGGCAGCCAGCTGGTCTCTGCATTGTCTCAACAAACTGTCAAGCAGCAACAGAGTCTCGTCAATTCAATGGATCATCTTCAGCATAATAACAATTCATCATCACCACCTTCATCAGTAAGCAGTGCCCCATCACCTCTTCCTAGTGCAGGGACACCTACACCATCACCTGCACAACAGCCCACACATCAGGGTTCCATCTTACCTACATTGAATGGACCCATCACATCAAAGGTCAGTGTAAAGAATTCTCGAACAAATGTCAGACACTAAAAGTTACAGTTTGCAGTAAACAGTGTGTGTATCTTTACATTATTTTTTGTTAAATATTGAAAATATGCAATGCTCGGCTTGATTTTACACATGCACAGTTTTATTAATGTAATCCATGGCCCATGAAGGTTAACTGTTTGGCACTGGAATTAAATTCCTGGTGAGAACTGCAGAAGACCATAATTTTAAAGATGACTGCATAAGGAAGGCCTTCAGACACTGTCACCTTAACCTGGCATTTGGCATTTTGAGCATCACACTGTGTGTAAGGTATGTGTTTCATTCAGTGCCAGAAGGTTAACTGACCTTACTCTCAGCTTGTAGAAAGGTAATGGGTTATTGATAATGGAGTTGTTCCTGTTGTAGGTTCCTGAGGGTATGTCGTCTCTGAAAGTGATAGCACAGCAAGTTATTGATCGTGCTGGTTTGGAGATACCACCATCAGAACCAACCCGAGGGTTATTTGACAGCAAATTGCAACAGAACCAGCAGTCAGTAACGTCTGAAGCACACATCCCTCCACTGCTGGGTGTTGCACCACTGGGGCCAGTACCACTCCAGAAGGAACACCAGTGTCAGTTCCAGATGATGGAGGCCGCATATTACCATATGCCACACCCATCGGACTCTGAAAGATTGCGGACTTACCTTCCACGCAATCCCGTCCCTACGCCAGTTTATTACCATCAGGTGATCAAAAGCCACAGTTACATCCCTAGTGTTGTGAAAGTCTGTGGAGTCTGAAAATTAAAAGTAAATCCTAATTTTGCATATGTTTTGGCTGTTTCGTTTTGTTTGGTTTTAGGAAGATGTAAGATATTGGGAATGCTGAAATTATTGTTAGTTCACTCAATGTGCATTACATGTTATGTTTTGTTTCCTGGTGCATTAATAGTGATGGCACCAATTATAGTCTAAGTGCATGCAGACCATTGAAAATTATATTTGTTAGTGTTTGTGAAGCTATGATTCGCTTAAAGGCAAGAACTCCCGTGCTGGTTCTATCTTCAGAATATTAAGAAAAAAATTAGTAACTTGAAAAAAGAGGAGGAGGAAGAAATAAGGTGAAGAGGAAGAAGAAAATTGAAGATAAATTGCTATCGTATGGTATAAGAAAAATCACTATAATTTACCGTACAATTACTAGTTGCTTGAAGATACATGGATAGTAACTGCAAAGATGGCATACTTCTAGAGGGTCATAGCTTTAACTTTGTATGCTCTTGCCCTGTGTAATGAAAAGTGGATTGCAGATTGGGCTGTGGAAATAGATAATTATATAGTTATGTATTGCCCATTCATATGTTAACTCCTGCATTTATGATTTCATTATGATATGCATGAGGTAATAATAAGAGTGATGAAACCTTTAGTAACTATGTGAAGGAAAATGTTTTTCAAGTGTGATTTTCTCAGGTAAGAAGACACTTAAGGTATTTAGTCCTAGTGAAAGCTGTAGTCACCTGACATGTACATGCTGTACTGTAGCATTTGTTAGAAAAGTTTTGAACTAGGGAAAGGGTATGAGAAATTTTGAATGATATATTTTAGAAGTCATACCTTCTGTCATCGTATTTCTTGGCAAGTGTGACCTCATTAAAAATCCTCATGGAAATGCAGAGTAGGCAGAAAAATTGAAACTGTCATGATGATGCATGATTCTTTATTGTATATTACTAAATAAGGAAAAAATGTGTAAATAGTGCAATTTCTCTGAAAATGTGATGTTTGCAAAATCATGATAAGCAGTATGTTTTGTCATTGGCATATTGAATTGCCTTCCTAATCTTGGAAAGACTGTGAAAGAAGAATTCCCGCATATCAGGAGAAACAGTTTTTAGTCCCAGTCACTAATTGGTATTTGTCAGTGCATGATATATCATTTGATTCAATACCATTCAGCACTCAGCAGCAGCATTGTAGCAGTAGTATGAGGAATATTGTGTTGGCTGAGTTGAAATCAGTGGATCGTAGACAAGGTAGATAGGTATAAAAGTGTGTTTGGAGTAACAGGCATGTAGAATGGATGGAAAGAATGAACATTGTTTTATCAGATGTATGTATGGTGCATTCATTTGCTCTGTTGGGGCTCAGTTAACCAATGGGTTGTGGATTGATTGGCCAGAATCAAAGTCTCTCGGGTTACCAGTATTCTCTTCTTCATGCTGCAGAATGAGTCTGGTCTCTCGGCTTGTTCATTGGTGTTAGTCGTTTATAAAGGGTTGTGAGTTTGAAGTGATTCTTGTACACCTTCGTGGCATCAGTTCCAGAAAATTGGTACCTTTACGTAAAGCTTTACTTTTAACACATTGAAGCTGGAACCTGTACTGATGACCTTCCTTGCTGTTACCCATAATACTTTGTTATACTGCTGTCCTTTTCTTTATTATTTATTTTTTACATAAATATTAGAAGTCTTGTGGTTTGTAGGTTTAAGAGCATTCTACACAGTGCAACTGCTGCTAGAATCTGTGCTTTCCTCAGCAGATGCTGATAAATTATGAGAACTGAGTGTGCTGTGTGGCTGTATGGACAAAGTTATTTAAGTCTTGCAGAATGGTTTCTGATAATAGCCAGAAAAACTTGAATTAATGGCAAAAAATGTCCAAAATAAAATTGCAGTTGTAGACAACTGACATGTAGTTAGATAGTGATGGTTATTAAGGTTTCAAAAGTGAAAGTGAGTATTAGTTTATCAAAAGTCAGCTGTGAAGGGGCAAATTATGTGCACCAAACTTATATGAAGTTAGGGACTACCCAGCCACTAAAAGGCACTGAGACTGAGAGTAATACTGATGATTCCTGTGAACCAGCCAGAAGGCATATGAATAACTGGACCCCTAAATATATTGCTGCAGCAGTTTTGTGTGTTCATATTTTAGTGACATGCCATTGGTGTTTGGTACTTCCTGGTAAAGGAAACTAACAGATACAAGAGGAGACAAAACATCACTGGCCTGTCAGTCGTCACCAGAAGTGGTCTGTTATCACAGAAGAAAAATGATATTAGCATGACAATTCATGTCTTCTGGGATGTTGTGCCATGTTACCCAGTAAATAGGCAGTGTTTTGGAGTAGTCGTGCTGGAACATATGGGTGTTATGTAGGTAAGGGTGATTGGAATGGTGAGTCAGTGGGAGTGATTGTGCTGTGCACTGAATGGAGCTGTAGGCTTAACAGACAGGATAGCTGAGGTGAACTGACGTGGTCAGGTGTAAGGTATGGAAATGAAGTGCTGACCTTCGGATTGATTTTGTAGAAATGGGAAGTTGAGCCAGGATGGTCTGGGATGCTGTTAGTAATTGGAGACAGGCTAGTTGTTGATGTGAAAATGAAAGGAGTGGTCATGGATGTGTGTGACAGTGGGGTTCTACTGTACACGTGCATGTGTACTGAAATCTGTGTATTGGCATACAACAAAATTTTGAACATGCAAGTTTTTTCCAAGACCGTGATGGATATCCTGATGTCCTCACTTGACAATGGAGGGAAGCATATGGAAGTTGGTTGCCTGTATAATGCTGAATACTATTGGATATTTTGTTGGAAGCTTCTAAATATTTAAGACCACAGCCTGGCCATGGACGCGGCTGTGATTCTTTGGGAGGAAGGCCTGCATTTGTGAATTTACAAACAGGAGAAGCTCATCAAGTATGGGATTATCCTTTGTATGGTTTGTGATGCCTGACTTAGAATCTGCAAAAATGCATGGTCTGTGAAGAAACTAGAATGAAGGCAGTAGAAACTGTGTTGGTGATGATGGTGCTGGGTAATACTAGCATATGCCTGGTGCATAATGTCTTCATGGACAGCTAATACAGAGCGTTCTCCCAATGAGGTTTCTGCTCTGCAACACTTCAAGGGTTTGTGAGACAATAAGAAACAACCATGACTTGTGACAAGTCTTACAAAAGGTGAAGAAAGGTGCAAGGAATTTCTTTTGTTCTGAAGGTGTTCTGTGTCTTGATTTGCACAGTCTGTTCCACCAGGAAGAGGAGGCTAGAGAGCATGAGGATGGAAACATACAGATAAGCTACAAGCCCAATGTTTTAGAGGTTGATTGTGCTCGTCAGGACTTGGTATACTTCCCACTTACCAAAAAGAGTATGAAGTGGACCAAAAAACTAGGAAGCTTATGGGGGTGATGGGTTTGTTTAGTCTTAGATGTTGATCCCATGTACAAAATGAGGTTCCTTGACTGCCTGCAGGATATAAGAAGTGGTTATTCCAGAAAACCACCATATCTGGACCTCCAGGACTT
>Ga0209755_10005143_pt1 | contig 15044 bp, 9 predicted proteins | sample TergutCo191P1_FD_187301 | JGI IMG/M metagenome (GOLD analysis project Ga0209755, IMG submission 187301) | Cornitermes sp. P1 segment gut microbial communities from Petit-Saut dam, French Guiana - Co191P1 (SPAdes) (version 2) | ecosystem: Host-associated > Arthropoda: Insects > Digestive system >... | reverse complement strand
TCTCTTTTATTGTGGACCTCGCCAAGAGGTACCACGGTGGTTTGAAATAGGACCCCTTAGAGTGAAGGTAGCTTTTTTCACACTGAAAACGCAAGTGGCGACCCCACAAGCATAACATAATATCTACAAAACCGTATATCCATCACACCGATAAACCCCAATTTGTCAGCTTGTTGCGATCCTGCAGGTCGTTGTCTGAACCATGATTTGCCTGATTAAAGGATTAACATGATTAAACGTCAAAAGATAACGTCAAAATCACCCATAATCCGGGTTTTGACGTTGACTTTTAATCAAGGAAATCCTTTAATCATGTAAATCAAGGTTCAGACAAAAAAGGCGGAATGTGCGCTAAATGGCAATTTACCGGTAATCCACCCCGGCGGCGTGCAGGCGTATCCCGGCGGATTTTTGGGATGGCGTTAGTGTAAGGATATCCGCCCCGCTCTCCGTTACTAATATTGTGTGTTCGAACTGCGCCGACAGCGACCCGTCCGCCGTTCTCACCGTCCACCCGTCCTGCTCGTCTGTCGTAACCTCGAAGTCGCCGAGGTTTATCATGGGTTCGATGGTGAAGGTCATCCCCGGGGCCATTATCACGGTTGTGTCTTTGGTGGGTTTATCTTCTATGTGGTGGTATACCGAGAAGTGTTCGTGGAACTCCGCCCCTATTCCGTGGCCGGTGTACGACTGGACTACCGAGCACCCCTCCTTGTTGACGAACGGCTCGACCGTTTCCCCTATGACGGCGAGCGGCGCGCCGGGCCTGACCGCCTCTATGCCTATGATGAGCGCGCGGGCGGCGACCTGCACGAGGTGGCTCGCTTCGGGGGTTACTTTGCCGATCTCGAAGGTTTCGGAGGAGTCACCGTGGTAGCCGCCCACTATTGTGGTGAGGTCAACATTGACGATGTCGCCCTCGGTTATGATCTCGTTTGGCGAGGGGATGCCGTGGCAGACCACGTCGTTGCGGGATATGCAGCACGACTTCTTGTAGACGCGGTGGACCTTTCTGAAGCGGTCGCGGTAGGAGATCTCGTAGCCGAGGCAGGCGGGGGTGTGGCCGTGCAGGGTAGTGTAGCCGTGGACCAGTTTGTCGAGCTCTTCGGTGGATACGCCGGCTTTTACGTACGGGCGGATGTAGTCCATGAGTATGCCGTTGAAGGCGCCGCTGGAGCGCATCCAGGCGATCTGGGCCGCGTTCTTTATGTGTTTCCTGTCGGGCTTGCGTATGTGGGCGCCGCGCTGATTCGCCTGACTAAGGGGCGGCGGGGGCGCGGTGCGCTTCTCCTGATCGCTCGACAGGTGGCATTTTTTGTACTTTTTCCCGCTTCCGCACCAGCACGGCTCGTTTCGCTCTACCATAATTTCATCCCAAAATCCGCAAAAATTATCAAAAACGTGTCTATTGCCGAAGACAGGCGCAATCCATGCAGGCTACCGGTCCGGCATCAAATTGAAAATAGTATTTGCCAATATGCCGGGCCATTTAATATTTTATACACAGTTATTTCTTCAACCCCCGGTTGGGCGGATAGTTAATGGGATCGTCAAAATCAGTATATAACAGGGACTGCGACCTGCTCGTCATCGGCGAGACCATGGTTGAGTTCAGCTGCAGCGGCGATGTGCTTGAGAGCGACTCGTACAAGAAAGACATAGGGGGGGCGGATGTCGTTGTGGCGGCAACGGCGGCGCGGCTTGGGTCCCGGGTGCAGCTCGTCTCGTCGGTGGCGCGCGACCCCTTCCACGGTTTCATACGCGGGCGGCTGACGGAGCAAAATATAGATATCAGCCACGTCGTAACATGTCAGGGCTACAACGGCATCTACTTCACGAGCGAAGATTCCCCCGACCTGCGCGAGTACCTCGTCCACCACCCCGGCACCGCCAACCGGCAGATCGTGCCGTCGCTTTTGTACGACGAGCTTATAGAAAAGTGCAAGATCGTCTACACGTCGAGCGAGCTGCAGTCGGTGTCGCGGCAGACGCGCAATACCGTCTTCAAGGCGATCCACTTCGCGCACCAGAACCACATAATGGTCGCCTACGACCCCAACATCCGCCTCATGCGCTGGACCCTCGAAGACGCCCTCGAAAGCCTCTGGAGTGTTTTGGGGCTCATAGACGTCATCTTCATATCGTCGCCGGAAGAGTCTATGGCGCTGCTTGGCTACAAGCACCCGTTTGAGGTGATAGGGTTCCTGCGCGACAGGGGTGTGGGCACCGTGGTTGTCAAGATGGGCGCGGGCGGGTGCATGGTGGGCTGCGACGAGGGGCTGCGGCAGTTCCCGCTGCCGGAAGATGGCGCGGCGAAGTTCAAGGACCCGATATTAGTCGGCAGCGCGTTCAACGGCGGTTTTCTGCATTGCATTGCGCGCGGGTACGACTCGTTTCGTGCGGCCGAGATGGCGAACTCGGTGGCGCTGTATAAAGGAATAAAGGGCGGGGGGATAGACTCGCTGCCCACAACCAACGATCTGGCGACGTAGCCGGGGGCCGCATATCCAAATGGGATCACCGTTACCGTATTTCCGCAAAGAGTTGGCATCGTCCGTAAAAACGCTTGTGGTGAAGACAGGCAGCCGGATACTCACCGCGGCAGGGCACGAGGGGCGCGTAAGGGGGCTTGTTGAGGATCTGTCGGCGCTGAGGAAGGCCGGGGTGCGCGTGGTGCTCGTGTCTTCCGGGGCGATCGCCCACGGGATGAAGGCGCTGTCGCTCACAAAAAGGCCGGCCCAGATACCCATGCAGCAGGCCTGCGCGGCTATAGGGCAGAACCGGCTGATGGGGATATATCAGGATTTTTTTGAGGAGAACGGGGTCGTTATCGGGCAGGTTCTGCTTACGTGGGACGACCTGCGGAGCAAGAAACGGTACCTTAATCTTCGCAATACGCTGTTTCAGCTGTTGGATTGCGGGGCTATTCCTATTATTAATGAGAATGATTCGGTGGGCGTTGAAGAGATACAGTTTGGCAACAATGACGCGCTCGGGGCCCAGATAGCGCTGTTAGTCAACGCGGATCTCTACGTCAACCTGACGGACGTGGGCGGGCTGTACGACAAAAACCCCCGTACGGCGAAAGACGCGAAGCACATACCGGTGGTGAAGTCCGTGTCGTCCGGCATCCAGAGCATGGCCGCGGATAAGAAGAACGATATCAGCGTGGGCGGGATGTCTACCAAGCTCAAGGCCGCTCAGGTGGTGACAAGGGCCGGGATCTGCGCGCTTATCGGGGACGGGTTCGACCAGCGTCTGCTGACTGTTTTGAAAGATGAGTCCTGCGCTACGCTGTTCCTGCCGGCCGAGAGCAAGATGCCCTCGCGGCGGAGGTGGATCGCCTTTTCAGGGCAGTCCGCCGGTGCCGTTATTGTAGACGACGGCGCGCGTAAGGCCATATTGGAGAAGGGCAAGAGCCTCCTGGCCGCCGGGATTACCGGGATCCGGGGCAACTTCAGGGCGGGGGACATGGTAGACATCGCCGACGCCGGCGGTAACGTCGTTGCCAGGGGCCTCGTCAACTTCACAGCCGATGAATTAACCCTCATCCGCGGCTGCAAAACCTCCGAAATCAGCTCCAAATTGGGCGCGATCAAGTTCAACGAAGTGATCCTTAGGGACAACCTCGTAATCCTCGTCTGAACAAAATCCCCGTATGTCTGTAGGATTTCAAAAAAATAAAAAAATGACAAAAAGTTGACATATAATCCCCCAAGATACCATATTAAGTAGGAGATGTATTTCAGGTGTTTGATGTAATCTTGGCACAATTTAACACAATTTTGATGTAATATTGATACAGCGGTACCGCCGTGACAGTCGGCTTGGGGGGCGGGAAATTATGGAAAATTATCCCTATAATACGGCTTTGCCGCGTATAACGACGCGATGAACTGTTCTTTGTTAGGAGGAATATGAATAAGCAAGGTATTTGGTTTGCTTTTATTTTGATGGCCGCGGTTCTCGCGGGTTCCCCAAGCGCCCAGGTGACGCTAAGCGGCGCCAGCGGCTGTTCCGGGACGTACGCCGACCTCGCGGCGGCTTTTACCGCCGCCGGCTCCCGCGACTGCAAAATCACGATCTCCTCGGATCAGACCCTCGCGCCCCGCACCATCCCGCTCGGCCAGAACCTTACACTTGCGTCTTCCGGCGGCGAGCGCACCATACAGCTCTCTTCTCAGGGCGCGCTGTTTACCATAAGTATGGTAGCGAGCCTCAGGTTGGAAGACGGCGTTACGCTCAGGGGCATAAGCGCCAATAACTCCCCGCTGGTGCTGGTGGAACAGGGCGGCATATTCTATATGGACGGCGGAAAGATTACGGGGAATATCGTGAGCGCCGGCGTTACCGGGACTAAGAGGGCCGCCGGTGTAGGCGCCGCCGGCAGGTTTAACATGCGCGGCGGGGAGATAAGCGGCAACACAATGGGCGGGTCAAGCGCCATGGGCGGCGCCGGCGGGGTGCTGGTCGTCTCCCAGGAGGGGTTCTTAATGACCGGCGGGACGATTAGCGGCAACTTAAACACCACGGTCAACAGCAGCGGCAACGGCGCCGGCGGGGTATACGTATCCGACGGCAGGTTCGAAATGCGCGGCGGGACGATATCCGGCAACAGGCAAACGGGCGACATGAACCGCGCCGCCGGCGGCGTATACCTCGCCAATACCAGCAGCATGTACATGTACGGCGGTATAATTGAGGGGAACACGTCAAAGGTTTCCGCATTCGGCAACGGCGATGGCCTCTTTATCATCGGCACGTCGAAAATCTATTTCTACGACAGCCCGAAAATCAGGGACGGCCTCTATGCGGGCGGGCAGCTATCCGTGTCGCTGCGCGTGGACGGAGACCTTGCCACGGGGCCAAGCGGCGCCGAGATCGTTGTACAGGGCTCCGCCACGGCCGGCCAGATGGCTGCCGGCATAAACGTTACCGACCAGCACCAGACCCTCAGCGAAGAGATGGCCAACGTGTTTATCAGCGCCGACAAAAGGCTTATAGGCACGGTGGCTGCCAACCATGTGCTGTGGGCCGAGAATTTTGACCTGTCGCTCAGCATAACCGGTACTATGAACTTCGGCACGGCAGCTTATGGGTACACCAGCATATTCAGTTCGGAGGTGGGCCACACGCTTACGGTAAGCAACAGGAAGAGGGGCACCGGAGAGCTCACAATCTCGCTTACAGGGGCGAACGCAAGTGCGTTCGAACTCTCCAAGACGGTTATCGACAATATAGAAATGGACAGTCAGAACGAATTTGTCGTCAAGACGGTTTACGGCCTGCCTGCCGGCGTCTATACGGCCACGGTGATTGTGAGAGGCCCCCGCGATGTGCAGGAGGGTTTCAACGTGAGGTTTGAGGTGACCAAAACCCGTTTGAATGTTTCGGCGGCGAACGTGAATACCGTTTACGGCGAGCCGGCTGCGTTTACCGCCAGCTATCAGGGTTTTGTAAACAACGAAACCGCCGCTGACCTCGGCGGCGAACTGGCTTTCAACTGCGATTATGCGGTTGGGAACCCCGCCGGCACTTACACCATTGTACCGGGCGGCCTGTTTTCGGATAATTATACAATAGTAAATATGTACGGCGGCATGCTTACGGTCGAGCCCAGAGAGATAACCGTAAACCCCGACGACATAACCTACGGCGGCAAGGTCTACGACGGGACGACCGGCGTCAGCTGGCTCTCGGTGATCCCGCTGTCGGAGGCGTCGGGCCTCATTAACTCAGACGCGGTCGCGGCGAGTTACGCGTCGGTAGAGTTGGACGATAAGAACGCCGGGGCGCGTAAAGTAATATTTACGGGCCTTACCCTGCGCGGCGCGAACGCCGGTAACTACCGGCTGTCAGGCGATACCGCGGTTAAGGAAAACGTACCTGTATCCAAGCGCGACCTGATGCTCAAAGCCGACGATAAAATAACATTTGCGAAAAGCGAGCCCCCTCAGGAATTTTATACATACACCCTGACCGGGCTTATGAACGGCGATACCCCGGATGTGATTGCCACCGGCCCCCGGTTTACTCTGAGCCCGGGCTTTAACCCCGCAAGTACGGACCGGTATGCCATCATACCGTCCGGCGCGGCCTTCGCCAATTACAATGCCGTCTATGAAAACGGCACTCTTACCGTCAGCGAAAAAACCGATGTCAGCGGCGATATCCAAATCAAAGATACCGTAATCGTCTATAACGGAACGCCAAGATTCCCTCCGGTCATCTATAACGGTACCGCTTACAGCGGCCCCGGCGAGTACCTAACGTACCTTTTTATCGGTACTGTCAATAACGGCGCTACGTACAACAATGCCGCCGCGCCGTCCGATGCCGGAAGTTACATCGTAGCGGTTAAATACGAAGACGCCGGCAATATCGGCAAAGCGATGGCCGTGCTGACTATCACCCCTAAGCCCATCACGGTATCCGGTGCGTCGCACTCGAAGCCGTACGACGGCGCGAGGAACGCGTTTGGCGTAAGAGATGTAAAGTTCAACGGTATAATCACCGGCGACAGTGTTGCCGCGGCCTCCGTTTCTGCGATGTACGACAGCCCGAACGCCGGCACTACCGCTCTGGGTATAACGGCGGTAAAGCTCTCCGGCGCCGATTCAAGCAACTATATTGTGAATGTGCCGGTAACGGTGACGGTAGCCGGCATAACGCCCAAGCCGGTTACAGCCGATATGTTTACCGTAGCGCCGCAGGACTACACCGGCGCAGCGCTCACACCCGAGCCGGTGGTTGCGGGCGGAGTCGCGGTTACGTTCACCGTAAACGGTTACTCAAACCATATCAACGCCGGTACGGCGCAGGTGACGGTAAGCGGGACCGGGAACTACGGCGGAACGGTTACGCTCGGCTTTCAGATAAACAGAATACCGCTGAAGGTTGCGGCGGGGAGCACAATCACGGTTTACGGCGAACCGGCGAGTTTTAAGGCTTACTACTTCGGCCTTGTCAACGGAGAAACGGCGGCGTCCCTTGGCAGGAATCCGGATTTTACTTGCAGTTACAACGCGGGTGACAATGTGGGCGATTACGATGTTATGCCGGGCGGGATCACCAACGGTAACTATGAGATAGAGTATGTAGGCGGTACGCTTACGGTCGAGAAAAGGGCCGCGGTCATCAACGTGACTGTGGCCGGCAGGGTGTATGACGGCGGCACGGCGGTTCAGATATCGGGTACCTCCATTGGCAACAGGCATGGCAGTGATGACGTAACCGCGGTTCCCGGAACGTATGAGCTCGTTGACAAAAACGCGGGTAACGGTAAAGCCGTTGCATTTGAGGGATGGTCGCTTGGCGGCGCTAAGGCGAATAACTATTATCTGGTAAGGCAGCCGTCCGCTAAGGCGGATATTGCCCCCAAAGAGATGGCCGTCAGCCCCGACGACATCACTTACGGCGGCAAAGGTTACGATGGGACGGCCACCGTAAGTTGGCTGGCGGTAATACCGGTTACGGCGAAATCGGGGGTCATTCCCGGCGACGTGTTCGCGGTGAGCTACGCATCAGCCGAATTCGATAACAAGGACGCAGGTTCGCGCAAGGTTACGTTCTCGGGCCTCTCGCTGCGCGGCGCCGATGCCGGCAACTACAATCTGTCTGGCACTACGGTAATTAAGGAAGGCGCAATAATAACGCCGCGCAACCTGATACTCAGGGCCGACGACAAGCTCGTATTCGAAGGCGACCCGCTCCCAAATTTTACTTACAGGATGACCGGCTTTGTGGCCGGCGAAACCGGCCTTGTCTTTACCACGCGCCCGAACTTCGTTGTGAATCCAAACTACAACGGCGGCACGGGCAGATATGCCATCATCCCCTCCGGCGCGGTTCCGGCGACTGGCAATTACATTATAATCTATGAGAACGGCATACTGACTGTCAGCAACAAGCAAGATGTTAGCGGCGATATCGTGCTTGAGGACAGTTCATTCGTCTATGACGGAAAGCAGAAATACCCCGTTCCCGATTACAGCGGTTCGCTCGAAAACTTTGAGTACCGCTACGTAGGCGTACTGGCCCGCGGCGGGTCATACGCTAATACCATACCGCCAACCGAGGTGGGCGCCTACATCATTTCGCTCATATATGAGGATGATACCCATATCGGCAAGTCTATGGCAGTGTTCAGGATCGTCCCGAAACACATCACAATATCCGGCGCGTCGCACTCAAAGGTGTACGACGGCGCTAAAAACGCGTTCGGCATCACCGTGACACTGAGCGCCGGCGATATCGCGGAGGGCGACACAGTATCTGCCGCCGTTAAAACGGCGATGTATACCGGAAGCAACGCTGGAACTACCTCGCTGCAGATCATAGCTGTAAACATGGCTGGCCCCGACTCGCTCAACTACACAGTTGTAACGCCCGATACCCTGGATGTAGTTGGCATAAGGCGCAAACCCGTCACCGCGGCAATGTTCTCGGTAGCCTCGCAGGTCTACACCGGCACACAGCGCAAGCCGGTGCCCTCGGCTGCCGACGGCGGCCTCACGGTCACTTTCAACATAGACGGCTACTCGAGCAACATCGAACCCGGCATGGGGCATATAACGGTAAGCGGTACCGGAAATTACACCGGAACGCAAACGCTTGACTTCGAGATAATCCGAAACTCAGCCGGCGGCGCAGTTGATGACTCCACCGGCACCGTAACCGCGCAGGGGGTAGGTAACGTAACTATCGCGGGGTGGATGTACGGCAGCTACAACGATACGCTGAACAGCCCGGTCCCCTCCTCGCCTACAAACGATGCCGGGGCGGCGGTAATCGAGTACAAGCCGGCGGGCGAGCCGGATAGTACCTACAGGGAGTGGCCGTTAAAGAACGAGATCCCGAAGATCAACGCCGGCAGCTACACGCTCCGCGCTACCTTCCCGCCTGCCGGGATATACGGAGCCTTCTCGGTCACGGCGGACTTCAAGGTTGACAAGGGGTATCTGGGCATGCCGTATATTCCGGGCATAGAAGATACGTCGTATTTTGCGGAGGTGCTGCGTGTTCCGGCACGCATCACAACTGCCGAAGGCTTAGATGTGAATACCGTCTTGGGTATATCGGCAGATTTGTCCGGGCTGAAGATAGTTGTGGGCGAAACATTCATTTCGTTTCAGGCTGATGGCTCTGACCCGGACTTTGACATTTGGGAATACAACAGAGATGTTTTGGGCGGCGGCCACTATTTCTGGGAAAAAAGCCGCAGCTTTGAGGGGCTGGCTCCAAACTCGGAGCATGTGATCCTTATTCGCATGAGCGATACGGCCAACTATCATGAGTCCAATAATATCCGGGCGATACTGGTCAGAACGCTCGCGTCAGGGCCTGTAACAGTACCTGACGTTGAATCGGTTGTCATCGGCTCATCCGAAAAACAGTATTCCATCTTGCTTGAGAAACGAGTCGTTTCGAGCAAGGCAGAGTTTACGGTAGCCGGCCCCGCCGGTTCGAAAGCGAACGTAGTGATCTTCGATAAACTGGGCAACGCCGTATTCAAGAGGCCGAGCGTGAAGAGCGGAGAGACGGTTACGTGGGATATTCACAGATCCGGGCGCGTTCTGGCCGATGGATCGTACCTGATCGTTGCGGTATCAAGAGATAAAAACGGGAAGGCCTATAAGTCTTCCGTGATAATTGGTGTGAAGAAATAGGGCAAGGTTTGGTATGATGGTAACGGATTGTCCGCTGGGGCGCGGTTTATCGCGCCCGCTATGCGCGGATAACGGATAACGAAAATAAATGTTCAATAATAATGACCGGGAGGCAGGGTTGATAAGAACGATAATTATAAGCGCCATGCTTGTCGTGGCGGCAATCGCCGGCAGCGTATCGGCGGAACCGAAAAAGGCGGCAGCAGCGGTCGATACAACTGCTGCGGCTAAACAAAATGCCGCAAAGGCAGATACAGTTGGTGCCGATAAAAAGAAGCATGCTGCTGCCGATACCGCTGCTGTGGCTAAACAAAAGGCCGCAAAGGCAGATACAGTTGGTGCCGATAAAAAGAAGCATGTTGCTGCCGATACCGCTGCTGCGGCTAAACAAAAGGCCGCTAAGGCCGATACGGTTGGTGCTGATAAAAAGAAGCACGCTGTTGCCGATACCCCTGCTGCGGCTAAACAAAAGGCAGCTGCTTCAGACGCGGTGACGGTTATCGATACCGTTGTCACAGTTGACACGGTGGCAATGGCTGATACGGCTGCCGCGGTTGATTCGATGGTTGTTATCTATACCATTGCCGGCGGGGCCGATACTTCCGGGCGGGTGGACAACTTCGCCTCTTACGGCCGGGAGCGCAAGCGCCTCTACTCCGTCCGTAACGATATTATGATCGTGCTGGGAGAAATAAGCTCAGCCGGGCTCAATTTTGAGGCGGGCCTTATAGACGAAAACGGATACCTCATCAGCTTAGACATCGGCGGCGGCGTAAACTACTGGGGCGTCGGCTTGAATGTCGGCTACTCTTTTAATGTTTCCGAAAATTCAAAGCATATTATCGGCGTGTCCGGCAACTTCCACAATACCGAGTTGATTGTCCGGGTCCGCACGGAAAGCGGAGCCAAGGTATCAACCGAATACGGGTGCAACAGAGGCTTCGCCGGAATTTTCTGGAAAGTGATGCCGTGGGAGACAAAAAACCTTGATATTACCAACAGGTTCCTGTTCGGGTACAAGCGCGATTCGGCGTGGTGGGACGATGATAACGCGGAGATCGAGTATAGAAAAGGTTTTAGCGTTACCTACTCCCTTACGGTAGGGTATACCTTGATGAAAAGGAGCAAATAATTGAAAACATACACGAATATTCTTAATGCGAAAAATGCAGGTGCCAGAACGTCCGCGGTTTCGGCGTTAGGGCCGGTCGCCTGCACGGCGGCGTTCTGCCTCATCATCCTCTCCGCTTGCTCCGATATCGTAGACAGGACGATCTCGGTAGACAACTACACGGAAAAACTGGTTCCCGGAGATACCCTCATAAACGGAATTCCGGCCATGCGCGTATCGGCGGGGATGTTTATAATGGGTAGCCCCGAGAGCGATACCGTACGATATTATGATGAAGTGCAGCGTGAGGTAACTATAACGAAAAGTTACTATATAAGCAAGTACCCGGTAACAAACTACCAATTTAGGCGAAAGGTCCCCGGCGGTTTGGAAAATCACCCGGTAGTAGACGTAACCTGGGAAGAAGCGCACGATTTTGCCGCGAAAAAGGGCGGGCGCCTGCCCACCGAGGCGGAGTGGGAGTTCGCGGCGCGGGGCGGCGACAAGAGCGGCGAGGCATACGCCCTCTACAGCGGAAGCGGCGATTTGGACGATTACGGCTGGTACGACGGCAACTCGGGCGGCCAACTGCAATCCGTCGGCCAAAAGCTGCCCAACGAGCTCGGCCTGCACGACATGAGCGGCAACGTCTACGAATGGTGCGCCGACTGGTACGCCTACCACACGGGAGAGCCGGTAACCGACCCCAAAGCCCCCGAAAGCGATTCGGAATTGGGGCGTATCTCCCGCGGAGGCGCGTGGGACCGCCCGGCCAGAGACGCCAGATCCGCCGACAGGGCGTACTCCCACCCTGACTCGCGGAGCGGCAACCTCGGGTTCCGCATAGTTTTTGACGTAAAATAGGCCAAAGCCCCAACTTCAAAGGGGGAATGCGTAAAATATTTGCATTCCCCCTACCCATAAATTATTTTTATCAGTCTTTACCCGAAACCCATGCCTTACAAGCAGGGGCGGATCCGTCCGCCCGCAAACAAGGAGCCGTCGTTAATACCATGATTCCCGTTTCCGAAAAGGATTTCGCAACCGTTGACCGCGCCGCGGACAACATCCGCCTCCTGACCGTCGCCATGGTCGAAAAGGCCCAATCCGGCCACCCCGGCGGCGCTATGGGCGGGGCCGACTTCATCAATATATTATACACCGAGTTTCTCAACTGGGACCCCGGCGACACCAAATGGGTCAACCGCGACCGCTTCTACCTCGACCCTGGCCACATGTCCCCCATGCTCTACTCGGAACTGGCTTTTTGCGGCCTCCTGTCGATGGACGACATCAAAAACTTCCGGCAGTTAGACAGCCGGACCCCCGGGCACCCCGAAAGGTCCGCCATACGGATGATCGAAAACACCTCCGGGCCGCTGGGGCAGGGCCACGCGATGGGGTTGGGTGCTGCGATTGCCGAGAGGTTTCTGGCCGCGCGGTTCGGCGAGTGGATGGCGCACAAGACGTACGCCTACATATCGGACGGTGGGATTCAGGAGGAAATCTCGTCCGGCGTGGCGAGGATTGCCGGGCATTTGGGCCTCAGCAACTTCATAATGTACTTTGATTCCAATGACATACAGCTTTCGAGCTTTACGAGTGATGTGACCAGCGAGGATACGGCGGCGAGGTACGAGTCGTGGAACTGGAACGTCATAAAGATAGACGGCAACGACCAGCATCAGATCCGCAAAGCCCTCACAGCCGCCGTCAACGAAAAAGAGCGCCCTACACTTATAATAGGCAGGACGGTGATGGGCAAAGGCGCGGTAGGGAAGGACGGTGCGTCGTTTGAGCGGAAAATTTCCACCCACGGCCAGCCGCTGTCGGGCGCTGGGGCGGATGCCGGCGCTACCATCAAAAATCTGGGCGGTGACCCGGCTGACCCGTTTGTGATTTTTCCTGATGTAGCCGAATATTATTCGAGGGCCCTCGATAAAAAAAGGGATCTGGCCAGAGCAAAAAAGGCCGAGCAGGCCGAGTGGGCGAATAAAAATCCCGAACTGGCCAAAAAGTTTGACTCGTTCATGAAAATGGAGTTGCCTAAGATCGATTGGGCGTCTGTACAGCAAAAATCAAATATAGCAACCCGCTCCGCATCCGGTGCCATACTCAGCATGTTTTCGGAAAAGGTAGAGAACATGATCGTCTCATCGGCGGATTTGGCAAACAGCGACATGACCAACGGATTCCTCAAATCCTCAAAAATCTTCCAGCCGGGGGATTTTTCGGGCGGATTTTTACAGGCCGGCGTGGCGGAACTGACCATGGCCGCGGTGATGAACGGCATCGCCTCGCACGGCGGCGTCCTGGCCGTCTGCGGGACTTTTTTCGCCTTCTCCGACTACATGAAACCGGCTGTGCGAATGGCCGCGCTCATGGGCCTGCCGGTCAAGTACGTATGGTCGCACGATACCTTCAGGGTAGGGGAGGACGGCCCCACGCACCAGCCCGTCGAACAGGAGCTCCAGATCCGCCTGCTGGAGAAGATGAACAACCTGAAGGGTGTCAGAAGCATGTTGGTACTGCGCCCCGCCGACGCCGTGGAAACTACAGTAGCATGGAAGTTGGCGCTCGAAAATTTCGATGGCCCCACCGCGCTGCTTTTGAGCCGTCAGGCAATAAATGACATCCCCGCCAAAGCCGGGTCCACCCGCTTCGCCGACGCGATGAACGCCAAACTCGGCGCTTACGCGGTTGTCGATTGCGACGACCCGGGATTGGTACTGATAGCGAACGGCGCGGAGGTCTTCACCTGCGTCGAGGCCGCGGAAATCCTCAAAAAAGACCACGGTATCAACGTCCGCGTCATCAGCGCGATCTCCGAAGGGTTGCTCAAGGACCAGGGCAAAGAGTATAAAGACAGACTGATACCTTTCGGCAAGCCCGTAATGGCCTTCACCGCCGGCCTGCCGCTCGGCTACGCGGCGATGGTCGGCCCGCTCGGTAAAGTAATAGGCCTCGAACGCTTCGGCGCCGCCGCCCCGTTCAAGGTCCTCGAACAGGAATTCGGGTACACGGCGGAAAACGCAGTCAAACAGGCGATCGCCTGCATCGGCGAGTATAAGTCATTGATAGAGCGGGTGAAATCACTATAGTCAAACAAGGCTTCTGTTAGGATGCTGACGGCAGTCCTGCACGTCATAGACATAAACCGCATCGTCTATTACCACAAAGACTATGCGGTGGAGTTTCTTGCATAAAGTGTACCGATATATCGTACCGGTGCAGTAAATTTTCTTCCGTGGAAGATAGACCGGATACCCAGCCGCGTTGAAATCGAGTGATTTAATCTCTTTGTACCGTCTTTTGTACAAGCGTTCCGCAGCCGAAATGCTTACTTGTGCAAGAAAGAGAGTGTGCGACACCATTCTGTCGTATGCGGCAGGAAGCAAGTATACCGTGTATTCAATATCAATGTAATGCATTTTTCACACTATCAATTGCGGCCCTTAAACCATCAAAAAATTCCTCGATGGTCAAGAAACGCCCTCCTGCCAATCGATATTCCTCCGCTTTCTCAAGAAATTCGTCGGGATCGTAGTCATCCGCCCAAAGCGGGGTAGGTTCCCCCACCACGAGCGGCTCACTGGCCGGGGGCATATCATAGCGCCCCCTGTCCCCCTTCCCGTACACATTCGCCCGCCAGTCCTCCCCGGCTGCGGCCCGCTCCTCCCGGATCGCCGCCACGCGGATTTTGACTTTCCGCAGTTCCTCCTCCTTCTGCGCCCCGGTCATCCTCTCCACGCCCACCGGGATCATATCTAACCACTCGTCAAAGGTCAGGCCGTCAATCAGTTCGTCATCTTCCGTCTCCATCTCCGTAACCGCCATAATGCCCTCCCTTTGGTTGATATTTTACCGCCATCCCCATAAATATAATAAATGTTCGAGCGGGAACACCATGATTTTTACAATAATTCCTCCCCAACGCCTCCCGGCCTGCCCTCCCAAACCGCCCAAACGGTGTCAAAAACGCGTTTTTTGGGCCTTTGCGGGATTTTTGTAAAAAAATGTAAAAAAAGTCTTGCGTTTCGGAAAGAAATGTAGTATATTTGTATGGCTATGGGAGAAATCCCGGGGGCGAAGCTGTGCAACCGCCGGCCAAAATATGCAGGAAATACTATCTAACAGGTATATATCCGCTCTTTGAAAACATTGAAGTGTGATACGGGTTCTCAGAACATTTTTGAGTAATTCCGGTATTGTGGTATGGGGTGATGTGTAAAAGCATTAATCCATATATACGATGCCAAAATTGA
>Ga0209755_10005142_pt1 | contig 15046 bp, 9 predicted proteins | sample TergutCo191P1_FD_187301 | JGI IMG/M metagenome (GOLD analysis project Ga0209755, IMG submission 187301) | Cornitermes sp. P1 segment gut microbial communities from Petit-Saut dam, French Guiana - Co191P1 (SPAdes) (version 2) | ecosystem: Host-associated > Arthropoda: Insects > Digestive system >... | reverse complement strand
GTTCGTATTCAAATCAGTAGAGTATCGCTATATCTAAAATATTAAGGTTTGAGTTTATTATGTTATCTATGCTTGCCGACAATTTACGGGAACGGATATATGCTCCTATTGTCTGGTTGAAGGCGAATTGAAAAAGACGGCGTAAGTGGGTGGCAGACAGGGAATATTCGTCTGCAAGGGTGTCTGTGTTAATATCCTCTGTCAGCCTTTCTTCTATATTGCATAGCAGGCTTTCTAACAGTTCATAGGGTTTGTGCATGGTTATAATATTATATAATAGTGGAAATTTTAATAAACATTTTTGTCCATTTAAAATCGATTTATCGGCTTTAATTTCTCTTTTTTATGCTGAAATAGACGCATCACTCACTCCTTGACACTCCACATCAAAAAATTGTGCATAGAATATTTTCTATTTATTTTTAATCACATAATAAGCATATCTGTTTTTGCCAATTTTTTCTATTATACCATCATTTGTCATTTCTTGTAATATAGCTCTGATTCGTGGTTTACTCAGTTTTAAAACAGTAGAAATATCAGAAACGGTTACTTTTTCATGTTCCTTTAGGAATTTTTGAATAGACTGCTTTTTTTCACTTGTTTCTATAGAATTCCAATCGCTTGCCAATCGCTTGTTTCAGTCGATTGGCGACCGCTAGAAGCATCTTCCAATGTCCTTTTAAATGAAACCCTAAAGAAGTTATCAAGTTCAAATTCCGGTTCAGCGACTTTTGCTTCTTTTGCGGCGGCTTTCATACGCATAATGCCTGTTCCCATCTGCTCTATATAGCCAATTCTAAGGAGCATACTGGCGATATTCGGATTACGGGAAATACTGATTTTTCCAAAGTTATCCCGATTTATACCCTTGCATACACCGCCCGGACTAACTATATCAACGCGATCGCTATAAACCTCAACCATAATCCTTGCGCCTTTTTCAAAGTAATCTCTGTGGCATACAGCGTTTACTATCGCTTCACGGAGGGCATCTTCCGGGAGTTCAAGAATATTCTCACGTTGTAAGCCTTCAATTTTAAATGTAACACGGAGATGTTTTTTAAGAAAATAATAGCGTCATCTATATTGCTGACTATATCGCAATTTAGTTCCTTAGCATCTAAAACATATGCTTTATCAGTACCCTTAAAAAGAGCGCATACTACCTCCGCGTGGTGGAAGAAAACATCATCATCATTTTTCCTAAAAAACAAAGCTCCGGCATTGGTGAAGCATGGTTTCCCTTTTGAATAACCCAAGCAGTTTAGGTTTTTAAGGATTGCTTCTTTATCGAGCACATTACTGATTTTTGCAGTTTTTATAAAACGCTTATATGCCGTTTCATTGAATTGTTCTGATATTGGCAGGTCATCACATACAATTTCATCGTATCTAACCCGACCCTCTGTCTGGAAGAACTCGACAATGTTGTTACGTTCCAGTTTTTGAGAGTTTGGACCTGAGCGCAAGTAAAAGCCTGAAGGACAGGAATAGGGTTTGTTTTTCCCCTCTGGAACCGTCAATACGAGAATGTTCTCTTGTACCTCAATATCTACTTTTAAGGGAGGTTCGAGCTTATTAATAGTATCCTGTATGCGGGAACGGGCTGTATTGCTTACATCAGTACCGGTTACATATCCTTTATCATTAACACCGATAAAGATACGCCCGCCGGAGGCGTTGGCAAAGGCACATACTTCGGAGGGGAGTGTTTTATCGGCAGTTTCCTTGAATTCGACAGTATAACTCTCGCCTTCGCTAAGGATAACATCCATGTCCTGAACCATTAAAATCTCCCTAATTCCCTTACAGTTCAACATTGTAAATATAGACAATAGTATCATGTTTTTTTAAAAATCTACAGGCAACCTTTCTGAAGGGCTTATCTTTTTTATTTATAAAGGTTGATTTTTTATTTTGCTGTTTATATCTATAGTATAAATAAGGTAAATATAAATAAAAAATTTGAAAAAATTGATTATAATGTTATTTCCTTGACACTCCATCCTAAAAAAAGGTAAAATTACTCAAAATAAGCGGGCAGTAGCGCAGTTGGTAGCGCGCTTGGTTCGGGACCAAGAGGTCCCCGGTTCAAATCCGGGTTGCCCGATTGATAAACCTGATTGTTATAGGGAGGAATATATGCTTTGGCCAGGAGTAAAAAAACTTGGGAAAGAATTAAATTTTAAAAGAACAGATTTCGAAGTTGCCGGAATTCTAAAAAATTGTTTTGTTAAGTTGTATGATGGAAGGAATATGAAGGTTCTGGAATTGTATGCTCCTCAGATGGACGGCGATGACAAGAACGATGTTATCAAAAAACTTGAGAGCAGGAAAATTAAAAAATATGACTGGCTTTCCAATGGCGTAAAAATAACATTTGTTGAAATTTTAAAACCTTATTCAATGAAGAAAATCAGGGATATACTTGATGAGCTTGTTAAATATTTCAGCGAAAAATATCCGGAACAAAAATCGCTTTGCCAGCATTGCGGCGAGGAAGGAGAGACGCAAATATACGGTATAAATAATGTATCTATGCTAATTTGCGATAACTGTTATAGGCAGTATACAAGAGATATAGAAAAGGAAAATACCGAGCAGACAAACGCACCAAATAATTTTTTATTTGGTTTTATAGGCGCAATTTTATTCGCCATTCCGGGAATTGTTGTAACAACTCTGTTTCTTATCTATTTGGAAAGACTGGCGGGAATATCGGCTCTTATATATGTATTTCTGGGAATATTGGGATATAAGAAATTCAAAGGAAAAATATCGCCTGCAGGCGCTGGTATAATAATGCTTGCCGGAATATTAATGATTGGTATCGGCATTATAGTTGCGTATTGCGTTTTAATATTTAGAGAATTGGGACAAATTGATTTTGATTTGCTGCTTTATGTTTTACGCGAACCGGAAGTGCAAAAAGAGATAGGTATAAATATTGCTCTTTCATATCTTGTTTCTGCTGTGTACTTTTTTCTACAGTTCCGTCAGCTGTTCAGAGAATGGAAGAATATTAAGTCTATACAAAAGCTGAGAGAAATTTAATATTTACAGCAACTTTTCAAGTTCATCAACAAGGCGCGAAAAAGTATCGCAGGCTGCGTTTACAGGTTCGGGGGAGCTCATGTCTACGCCTGCGACTTTTAGCGCGTCGATGGGGAAGCGCGAGCCGCCGGATTTTAAGAAAGTAAAGTAATCTTCCCTCTCCTTTGCGCCTCCGCCGAGTACGCGATCTGCAAGCGCGAGGGCTGCCGAAACTCCTGTCGCGTATTTGTAAACATAGAACGCGCGGTAGAAATGCGGGATTCTCAATCCTTCAAGGTCGCTTGTTTCTTCAAAAATTACTTCAGGACCAAAATATTTATTTAGGAGTTTGCTGTATTCGGCGCGCAGCAATTCTGTTGTAAGGGGAGTACCGCCTTCTTCAAGCTCATGGGAAATTTTTTCAAATTCGGCGAACATTGTCTGGCGGTACAAAGTTCCCAATAGTTCGTCGGCGTGTTTATTAATAAGGTAGAGTCGCATGTTTTTGTCTTCTGTTTGTTTTAGCAAATAACGGAAAAGCAGCTCTTCGTTAAATGTACTGGCTACTTCCGCTTCAAAGATTGTGTAATTGTAATGCATATAGGGATTATTTTTTGCCGAATACCATGAATGCATTGAATGGCCGCCTTCGTGCGCGAGCGTGAATACATCGCGGATTGAATCATCTTTGTAATTCATTAAAATGTAGGGGTCTCCTGTATAGCCGCCTGCCGAATACGCTCCTGAATGTTTGCCCTTGTTCTCGTAACGGTCTGCCCATCGGTTTAAAAGCCCTGTTCTTAATGTTGATACATATTCGTCGCCCAAGGGAGAGAGCGCGTTACTGACAATTTCTACAGCTTCGTTCCATGTTGTAATTTTTTTAATATTTGGAATGAGAGGAACAGCTGTATCGTAGCGGCGAAGTTCATCAAGTTTTAAAACGCGTTTTCTGATTGAGTAATATTTATACAAGGAGCCGAGCTTGCCGTTGACGGCGGCTATAAGATTATCATAAACCGATTCGCTTACATTATCAGGGAAGAGCGCCTGAGCTCTCGCTGAAGAATAGCCTCTAATTCTAGCGTTTATTACATCCTGTTTTACAGAGCCTGAGTATAAAGACCCAAGAGTTGTTTTGTGCGCGTCAAAGCAGTCGTAAAACATATTATATGCTTGTTTTCGCAATTCTCGGTTTGGGTCTTCTAAAAAGACATTAAAGGTAGATTGCGTTAAGGGGCGTTTTCCTTCCGGTGTGTCAATTTCGCCGAAATTAAAATCAACATTGGTAAGAACAGAAAATGTGTCGCTTATTGCCCCTTCGCCTTCCGAATGAAGCGCCATTATGCGCTCTTCCTTATCGCTTAGAATATACGGCTTGTAACGGATTACTTTTTGCAGATAAATACTATAATCGCTTATTCTGTTATGCGCAAGATATTTTTCCATATCTTTTTCGGGAATTGCGAGTAATTCCGGGTTATCCCAAGCTGCTGCTGCGTTTGCTTTTGTGCTTGCCATCATAATTTTTCCAACCATGGTTCTCGCCGCGCTTGCTCCCTCGTCTTCTGATTGGCGCAGGAAAGCGTATGACCCGAGAGTTTCACCTAATATTCCTAAATCACGGGAGAAATCTAGGTAGTCGGCAAGATGCTCTGCCGATTTTCCAAGCGTGCCTTTAAAAGAAGGAATCTTTTCTATCAATTTTTCATATTCGCAGAGAGATTTATTCCAATCTTCGTCATTAGCGTAGAGGGTAGACAAATCCCATGTATCAGATACTTTTACTTCGTTTCTTAATGGGGTATTGTGTTCATTACTCATTTTTTATTCCTTAATTCCCTGTTTTTTATTTTTTGCTCAATGCCGCGACAGCCGCGCCGAATAAGCTTGCCTGTTCAACAGGAGCGATAACATAGGGGCGAGGTTTGTTTTTAAAAAGCAATTGATGAAAATAAGATTCAAGAGAGCGGCGCATACCTTTGTAAACCATGTATGTTGTGCCTTCAACCGCGATGCGTATGGGTGAATAAGGTTCGAATGACGCGTTTACCCGTTCTATTGTTGCAGCTAACACAGCAGCTGAAAAAAGCGCGCCGCGTTCTGTTACAATCGATGTAATGTATTGAACTATCGCAAGAGCGTCGCCTTCGGATGGAGCAAAAAGAGAACCAAGCGGGCCAAGAGCAGAAAGCGGAGCATGAGTAAATTCATTTAAAAATCTTGTTTCTAAATGCTGCATTGCCATAAGTTCATCAGATTTTTTAAATTGCAGTATATTGTCTTTTATTGCCTGTTTTAAAATATGCAAAGTTAAGGGGCCAAGGTAAGCGCCCGCGGTAGCTTTTTCCAGAAAATAAGTACCGGGATTTTTTGTGGTGCTGTCATATTCCCTGTCAAGCTGACCCCGGTAATGAACATTAAAATTTCCGGTTTCGCATACTACAATCTGCGAAGAAGTGCCTGAATTAAATTTTATTTTTGGAATATTTGCTTCGGGGTACGCTGTATTAAAACCTGTGCCTAAAATAAAACCAATAACAGGGCCGCTTTCCGCTTTAAAATCGTTGCGTGTTCTCGCAGGTTCCCCGTCAGGTGAAATTGTTACGAGTCCTGAGAGCAGGGTAGCGACAGTATCATTTAAAAGAATTATTGGGCCATCGTATTTAAAATCCTTTTCCGCCAGGGCTTCGCGAAGTCCTTTGCCAATTGCCTTGCCGATTACATCGGGAGCGTCTACTTCCTTGCTAAAAGAAAGAAGAATGCCGTCAGCGTCAGATGTAATTTCCATGGGATAAGAAAAAGTAAACCCAATTCCCTCAATTTTTGATTCTTTAAGAAGGGGAAGACAGGCATCGGCAATAGCGTTAAAAAAATCTTTCGCGTTTATTTGTCCGTTTGTGCCGGGCATGGGTGTTTTTTTAGATCCTCGAGCTACAGCTTCGCCGTTCTCGTTAAAATAAACCAGGCTTGTGCGCAGGTTTGTGCCGCCTGCGTCCAGGGCAAGTACTGTTTTTCCTTCGGGAATATTGGAAACTGGAGTTATGTAAGATGGAATCATCGCAAGGCTCGATGAAGATCCTTCGAGTCCCCGTTGCATTTCAATTAAAACTTCTTTAACTAAAGCTTCGGGGTTTATTCCGTCATAATGAAAGCCATAATATCTCGCAAAGTCTGAAAGTTCTTCCGCATTGAATTTATTCATGATTTACTCCTGCCTTATTTTATCATGAAAAAGCCCTCTGTTCCAGATGAAATTGTTTGGTTTTTTCTGTCATTTCCACAGCATGACCGGACCTTAGATAATAAAGCCACACACGGCACTGTTTTTTGGAGGGATTCGCGAAAAGAGTAGAAATAGCGTGATAATAAGAAGTCATCTGGGCTGTATGCTCGCCGGGAGATTCCCTTGAGTCTGTTTTAAAATCAATAATATGTATTACGCTGTCAACTTCAAAAAATAAGTCGATGGTTCCGTTAACAAATATTTCCTTTCCTTTTTTATTCTTTACTATGCTTCTGAATGAAAATTCGTTCTCGCGGAAGCTTGCTCTTTTCGCTATTATACCAAGAGGCGAAGCAGCGAACCGATCCGCTATTTCGTTACCGGCTTCGAGTAAGGTTGTATATTCCGCGGGGGAGATTAATCCCGCGATGTTTGACGGAATGACAGGTTCTTCGCTGTTTAAGCGCGCTTCTACGCATACGTGAGCGATTGTTCCAAAACTTCCAAAATTGAATCTTTCGTTTGAATCATCATCTCTTTGCAAAAAGCGCGATAATAATTTATCTACTTTTTCAAAGATATCTTCGCTTTTTTCTCCGGAAAATTCCTTGCTAATAAAAAAGTCCCTTCCTAAAATTTCATCGCCTTTATCTTCTTCTCTTTTTAAAGATACCGGAGTTACATGATTATCTTTAATAAGCGGAGTTTTGATTATTTCTTTTTTATTGTAATAAGGTTCGATTTTATTAAAAAATGTATTTAAACTTTTTTTATCATTTTTTAATTTTGTGCTTTTAGATACCGCTTCTTCTCTTTTTATATATTCTTCTGTTAATGTTTTTATTTCTTCAAGGTTAAAGAAAGTTTGGTCCGGCATATAGGAAGCAATAGCGGGAAGAAAAAGCCCAAAAAAAGTATCGTTGTTTAAAATTGAATCGCCTTCTATATAGTTTTCATTTTTTTCGCATTGTTCTTCTATTTGGCTTTTTAAATTTTGTGAAAAATCATTATTTTCCTTTAATTCTATGTCAAGTGAACCCGTAAGATAAAGCTCTTTTTCCGCCCTTGTCATTCCAACGTAAAATAAGCGGCGAAGTTCCGCCGTTCTTTTTCGCCTTGTTTCGTCATTTGCCTGCTGCCAGAAAAAATTGCTGCGTCTTCCTGTTATATGACGTAATTCCATAGGCGGCGGCGGACTAAAGACAAGACCTGCGTCTTCGCTTAGGTACACAACATCGCAGGAATCATTTTGACTTTTTTTACCGCATGAGCAAAGAAATACAACAGGAAACTCCAACCCCTTGCTTTTGTGAATTGTCATTAAATGCACCGCGCTTGGACGTTCAAGCGGGATTTCTATATCCGTAAGATGTCCGCCTGTGTCCCTGCGGGAAATCATTTTATCTGTAAAAGAAGCAAGCCCTTCGTTTTCAGTGTCTGCGTTAGCCGCAAGATGAAAAAGATAATCAAAAAGCTCGCGGTAAACGCTGGTTTGAGGATTCCATTCAGTTTCGTAGCGGTAACCTTCCTTATACCACAATTCACTTATAAGCGAGCAGATATTTTCGCTGGCTGCTTTTTCGCGAATAGATAAATAAATTTCTTTACCTTGTAAATATTTTATTTTATCCGCTTCATCCAAGTACAATGACGTTTCTTCACTGAAAGGAGCTTCGCCGCTTCTTGAAAGACATACTGATGTTCCTGGAAGCGAAAGCCCGGTGAAAGGGGAGCGAAGCATTTCCGCATAAGCGGCTTTGTCCATTGGGTGAGCGGTAAGGCGAAGGACAGACATAATGTCGTTAACAAGTCCTCCGTAGAAAAGGTCGTTAATGTCTTCGCTGGAATAAGGAATGCCCAATAATCTTAGATGTTTTTCATACAGGTGCTGAGCTGTGCGTGTTCTAAAAAGTATAGCAATATCATGAGGTTTATATTTTTCGTTTAACAATATTTTAATTTTTTCCGCGACAAAACGCGCTTCGTTTTCGTCAGATGTTAAAGGAGTTTCTTCGTCATTTTCATCTTCTTCTATTTTTTTATTTAGTATGCAGATGTTTACAATACCGTCTTCATTCTTTACGGCTTCGAGGGGTGTATAGGCGGCTTCATAAGGAGGAAGAGTTTCGCTCGGAGCGAAAACAGCCGGAGATTGCGGATTGAGCCGCCCGAATATATTATTAAAAGCGTTTATTAAATAAGAAGAAGAGCGGTAATTGGTTTTTAATGAAAGGTTTTCGCTTTTTAATTCATCAGTTAATTTCCTAAAGACTGAAACATCAGCTCCCCTAAACAGATAAATTGATTGCTTTTCGTCGCCCACAAAGAAAAGTTTATCCTGGCAGAGATCTTCAGGCTTGGGAACGCCCTTGCTTATTATTTCCGGTTTTTCCGCAAGGAGGAATAAAATATCTTTTTGAAGTTCGTTATTATCCTGAAACTCGTCGATCATTATTACCTTAAACGCTTCTTTTTCGCTCTGTCTAATATCATCCTGGTTAATAAGAATTGTTCTGGAAAGATTCGCCACATCTTTAAATGTTAATACTTTTTCCGCGCGTTTTTTCTTATTGTAAATATCCTGGAGTTCTGTAAGAAGCGATACAATGGAAATAATAAATCCGCTCTGCAGGCAGGAGATTGCCAAAGAGGAAATGGAGTTTTCCATCTTGCGCAATAGTTTTAAATTTTCCTTTACATGATTGTCTGAGCGTATACCGTACCTTAAACTTAGATTTACCATTGAATTAATAGATAATAAAAATGAGATTATATTTTTTTGCAGAGGATGAGCTTCCGCTGTTTCAATAACACTCTCTACAGGAGAAGCCAGCAAAAGATCAAAATATTTGCGAATTTCGCCGGCGTTTGGAGCTCCGACATTTTCTTTAACATATTGAGCCATAACAGGAACAAGATCGGGAAGATAATTTCCGTTTTCCAGAATATCACTTTTTATTTTTTCTAATATGGGTACAATTTCTTCCTGCAGTTTGTTCCATTCACAGCATAGAGTGTCAAATTGAATTTTTACATCAGGTAAAAATTCTCTTGGAGTATCAATATGGCAATGATTAAATAAAACATCAGCGAAAATGCTGCGCACTATATCGTTCGGGCGATTGTTGGAATAGAGCCTTTCTATTGCGGGGTGGCGGCGGTGACTTATAAAAAATGGATATGAAACCTCAAGCGCAATATTATAACAGCGATCCTGATCCAACTGAAAATCGGGGCTAATTCCGTAACGGGGAGCGCTCTGCTTTACAATTGACGCACTGTAGGAATCCAGCGTTTGAATCCTCGCGTGAATAAAATCATCAAGGGCCCTTTGCGCTCTTTGTGCCTTGATGCCGGTTTCTTTTTCCGCTATTTCGGACACAATGGAATAAATCCGCCTGAACATCTGCGCGGCGGCTTTTTTTGTAAAGGTCAGCGTAAGTATCTCGTCAACTTTAAAACCTTTCTCTGTGAGTAGCCAGGCAAAACGATTTGCCAATACTAGTGTTTTTCCGGATCCTGCGCCGGCAGCGACTACAGCGTTTTTTGTACAGAACGCGGCTTTTTTTTGTTCTTCGTTTAGGTCCGGACGGATTGTTTTTACATTCATTAATATTTCCCCAAAAGATTATTTTCACGATCAATTATATAAACTGTCCGGCATATACGCTGATAATCACAGTCCAAACAATCATTGTTTTTCTGTTTAAAAACCGTAAAATTACCGGTAGAAATTTCGTCCGCGAATTGTTTTGTTTTGTTTTTAAATTCTTTAAATATAATATTGTACCGTTCACTTTCGCGAATAATTTGATTTTCTTTCTTTGCGGGAATTGTCTTCTCTGTGTTTGAATTACAGATTGTTCCGATTATTACTTCAGGTTTTAATTCGATAATGCTGTAAAAAAGAGCGGTGTAAACCTTATATTGTTTGGTTTCTTCGGTTAATGTTATATACATTGGAAGCTGAAAATCCGCAAGTTCGCTTTCTTCGTTATCTGCTATACAATCGCTTCTGTCCGGCATATATTTTAATTTAAAATCCACGATTATATATTGAGATTCTGCGTCTTTTAAAATACAGTCAACAGTACCTCTCATGGTATAAGTATCCTGCTCTAATTGATAAGAGCTTTCGCTCCCTTCAACACTGCATCCGGCAAAGTATAATAAAAACTGAGAAAGAAAATTTTCTAAATTATATTTAAAATCTTTTTTTCCCGCGCTTAGTAATCGAGCGGTAAGAGCGCTCATTCTGTTTTGGTTTAATAAGGGGAAGGCATCAAATATTTGATTAATACTTTTTTCCAAGAGTTTGTTGTAGAATTCAGGTAGACTTATGTCTTTGTTTGATTGTACAGGTTTTAAAAGGATAGGGTTATTATCTTTAAGTTCTGTGAAGAAATTATTTAAAATGGCATGGTACACAAGTCCTGATATATTTTCTGCCATTAAACTTGTTTCTATTTGAATGTTTTCAAGTTTAAAAACGCTTTCAAACAGCCATTTTAATGAACATTGGAAATACTTTTGTAATGATGTAGCTGAGACGCTGTACTTGCCTGTTTTAGCGAAACTCGCGTTTATTACTTTTTGAACTTCTTCTGTTGTTTCCCATTTTGTTTTAGCAGATGTCTCGGATGTTTCTTTGAATCTGCGTTTTTTCCATTCTGTAAAACCTATCATTTGGTTTTCATGAAGTCTTTGCTCGCCGCAGTCATCCGGAGGCAGGGAAAAATTTAAATGATTTATTTCGTCTTTGTAAAGGTCTTGCGAAAACTTATCGCTGTATTTCGAGTCTGAGGCATAACGTTCCTTTGCTTCCGAAGGAGCGCTGATTTTTGAATGAGGAATCGCAAAGCCGGAAAAAGTTTGCTCACAGCAGAAAAACGCCGAATTTTTAATGGAGTTATATTTGTGCATATTTATAAATGAAACAGAGGCGTCTTCATCGATTATTCCCAATTCCTCGCGTTTTTTTCCCGGCAGAAAATTTAAATGTGAATAAACAACAGAAAGGCTTTCCTGTCCCGCGCCAAGGATGATATGACAGTCGAAGGGAGCGGCGGCGGCGGTTTTATACGGCAAAATGGCGACGCCTGAAGTCTTCGGCTTTGGCAGGTAAAAAACTTCTGTTAAAAAATCTGTGAAAAAGGAAAAAGGGTCTACAGCACGAACGTCCGGGAACCCTTTTTCCAGCTCTACAAGATTCATTAATTCAGAAATACAACGAGAGAGTATAAGATCTGTTTCGTCATCGCAATCATCCATGTTGAAAAATTGCTCACGGAAGATAAAATATTGTTTGCGAAGTTCCGCAAAAGATTCTGCGCCTCGGAAAGAAGAAACACGTTTTTTTAAATTATAAAAAAAATCGCGTATCTCTTTGTTAAAAAATTCGATTGGATTATTAAAAGCGTCTTCCCAGACATTTATATGCTTAGGCTGCGTATCAGTTTCCTCTGTCCATGAATAAAGGCAGTTATTTTTAATTCCAAATTGTATTAGTTCATCGATTGTGCCGATGTCTTTCCACGGCAGGTTTTTATTTAAAACGAGCGAGACAAGCGAATTAAATGAAAAATCCTGTGAAGAGCAGTCTAGAATGGAGCTAAAAAATTTTCCAGCCGGATAATCAGAAAGCGGCTTACTGGAGCGTTTTATATAGGGAATGTTTCTGTTATTAAATTCTCTAAGCACATAAGGCTCATAATTTTCTGTGTCCGGTATGCAAACAGCGATAGAATCCCATTCGATGTTTTGCTTTTCGTTTAAAGCGCGAATGTAAAGGCTTGCTTCTGTTATTTCGCTTCTAGAATTAGTATAAAAAAAAGTGTCGTTTAAAAATTCTTCGCTTTCTTTAGCGCTTATTATTTTTACATGCTCACTGTTCGCGAGAAGGTCCTTATATTCGCTGTAATCCGAAAGCGATTCAGGAAAAAAGATAAAAACTTCTTTTCCGTCCTCGTTAAACGGCGGAGTTTCCCATGCAGGCTCAAAAAGCGAATACTGTTCAAGGAATTGCGCATAACGAAACGCCAAAGTGAACATGTCTTTGTCGTCACCTTCAAATTTTGCCGCTGCTCTTTTAGCGTCATCTCCTAATATATTGTTTATTACTAAACCTGTAGTTTTATTAAACCATGCGCCAAGCTGAGGTAAAATCCCTGTTAGCCATGAAGTAAATTGGGATGCCTGCTGTGCCCACTCAACCCTTATTAATGAAGTAAAAACAGGTGTTTCTCCATGCGCAAGATTAGCGTTTTCCTTAACAAGACGGCTGACAAATATTTTTCTAAGCGCCGAAGGTATGCTTCTTTTATTTTGAACCTTAGATTTAATTGAATTTTGCTTAAAAATATCCCAAGCGATAAATTTTTCCATGGAAATTGCGGCGGTATCACTATTTTCCGCCATTCGGCGAAGTAAAAGATCCGCCCAACGCGAAGAAGCTATATCTGTGGGAAAAACAAAAAGAGAATTGGGATTATTTATATTCTCCAATAATAAAGCTTCTACAGGATTCATCTAGGAGCAGTATAACATAAAAGGAAATGATTGTCAGCCATTGGGGATTGGCGGAGAGAAGAGATTCACACTAAGACACAAAGAAAGTAGAAACAACAACCGGATTTAATTTCTTTTTATTAATTTGAATACAAATTGTTGAAATAGTAATAAAGTTAAAATGTTGGTTCCAGATCCTCTGTGCCTTTGTGTGAACTCTTTTGTTAACCATTGAAATTTTACCTATCTTCGTGTATAATGGTTAAAGTTTGCGGGAAGAAGATTTACACAGAGGAATTATGAAAAAAATTGTTTTATTAGTTTTGGTTTTTGTTGCTTTTTTTGGCAATGCGTTATGCGAAGATATTGCGTATGTGGTAACGCAGGATACTAATTTAAGACCTCCTAATAGTCTGGTTGGAAGTGCAGGGACTGTACAAAAAGGTGATATTGTTTATTTTAATGGAAAAATAACATCTAATCTTGGTGCAAAAGAAGTCCTGGTAATGAACAAAAAAGGGCAGGAAGGATGGATTAATTCTTTAAATATATTTTTAAAAGACAGTAAGCCATTACCGAATTCTATTATAAAAAGACTTTGGATACCGCATTATTATCAGCAGTTTTTACAAGGGATAAAAAAAGAAGAAATGTTTAACTATGAACCATTCTGGCGTGATGAATATGATGAACGTACGCTAACTTTGAACCTGGTCCTTGGTGGCAGTTTGCTGGTATGACAAATTTTCTTATACGAGATAGTATTGTATATATTAATGGTCTTTATGTTACAGATTTTATTGCTTTTGCAACTACAAATCAAAAGCAGGATGGCAATATTATTACTTTATTTATTTTATGTAATTATATAGCTGATTTTACACCGCAAAACCAGTTTCTTAAAAGATTCAATGTTGGTGATAAATACAAACTAACTCTAAAAATTGACGGAGATTATATAGATGTTTTTATTGATGATGATTCCAAAGCAATTTATACGCTTGTAGGTGTTGACGAATATTTTCAAAGGTCAATAAATAATTATTTTTATGGTGATGAGTATTTTCAAAGATCAATTAATAATTATTTTAATAATTATTTTTATGGTGAAAAAATCGATATGTCAAAGATCATCTGGCCTCAACGCGCGGACGGGAGCATGGATTACCCGCCGCCTCCGGGGGTAGATTTATCACGAACTTATGATGAAATTATTTTTGATAATGAAACAACAGATAACATTAATAACGAAATAGCAGATAACATTGACAGCCATGAAAGCACAATAGCGCAAGAAAATAACGAAAAAAGTTCCTTGCTCTTACCTTTATTGATTACTATTATCGGCGGTATTTTACTGGTCGTTTATGGCATTGTAGGAGTGTCGTTATTACTGCGGAGGTGGCAGTGAGAAAGAAGAAATAGGGTTTAAGAAGGGGAAGATGTTCGCACAAAGGCACAGAGGAAGGAGAAATTAATATAATGCAAATACCATTCCTAATCCTTGGGGCTTAAGGTAAATCTTCCGTTAAGCTGTTCGGTTTTTATTACATTTGTAAAAGCGGCAGGATCAATTTTGCGAATCGCCGGGATTAATTTTTTAATCTGAGTTGCGGTAACGACAGAATAGAGCAGAGTGTGCGTGTTCATGCCGTAACTGCCAAAGCAATTTATTAAAGTAGCGCCGTGCTTTGTTGTCTCGCTTATCATTTTAAAAATCTCATCAGGCTTATTTGTAACAATAAGAAGAGTTCTTTGCTGATAATTCTTGTAAAGAATGCCGAGCGCCATGGTAGTAGCGAACTGGAAAATAATTGAATAAAGAGCTCTGTCCAAACCAAAAAGAATACCGGCAACTGTAAGAATTACAAAATTAAGAGCAAGGATATAATTCCATGCGTCCTTGTGGTATTTTTCGGAAATAAAAATCGCTATAAAATCGGTTCCGCCTGAAGTGGCATCCGCATGGAGACAGAGACTTATCGCGACAGCGTTAAGGAGCCCGCCGAAAACTGCGGAAAGCAGAACATCATGAGTTGTTAAAAAACTTGTCAGCATTGGAGGCATCCAGTCTGTCATAATACCGCATGCAAAAACCGACAGCACTGAATAAAGCGTGAATTTTTTGCCGATAAACTTAAAACAAATTGCTGCTGGCACAGAATTAAGAATATAAAATATTACGCTGAATGGAACTGCAATATTACCGTAACGGAGGAATACTTCCTGAATAAGAAGAGTAAGCCCTGTAAAGCCGCCGGGGAAAAGGCTTCCCGC
>Ga0209755_10005141_pt1 | contig 15047 bp, 10 predicted proteins | sample TergutCo191P1_FD_187301 | JGI IMG/M metagenome (GOLD analysis project Ga0209755, IMG submission 187301) | Cornitermes sp. P1 segment gut microbial communities from Petit-Saut dam, French Guiana - Co191P1 (SPAdes) (version 2) | ecosystem: Host-associated > Arthropoda: Insects > Digestive system... | reverse complement strand
TTCTCTTCTTTTCATTAAAAACTCCTTTACGGCTTTATTACCGCCGCCGGTATATATTAACTTCCATACGGAAATTATTTCAAAATAAACACATGATTTTGTTTATCATAAAAACTCCTTTTTCGTTTTATGTCCGCATGACAATGCTCTAATGGACAGTATTTTCATATTATGAAATTGCCTTAACATAATGCCCCAAATGGAAACATCATCTATTTTCATTATTTGCCTATAGCGTATACATAATATATAGGTGCATAAAGCAGAATTCCTTATTTTTAACTTAACTAAAATAATATCATATAAACATTCATTTGTCCAGCTTTTTTCAAAAAAATAATAAAATTTTTTAACTTTTTTAATACTAAAAAATGTGTGTCAGATGTGGCTCAAGTTTTCTTTATTTTTACCGAAAAAATGAATATGCAAACCTTATTATCTTTAAATCAAATGGCTGTCGTATTAAACATTAAAACGTTAACACTTGAGGCGCTGGCCAATACCGGCAATATACCACACACTTATGTTGATTGTCAACTACGATTTAATCCCCATACCATAATCCAGTGGATGCAAACCAAGCCAGAAATAAATCTTGATAATAATTTTTTAAGCGGACTTTATACACAATTTAATCAATTATGTCCTGAAACAATGAGAGCTTTTAAAACAATCGATACCAGATTTTCTCAACGTAAAAATCCCAAACTTTATAATTTAATCAAAGTAAAGAATAAAAAGTATGGATTTCTGTATTACGTACGTTACATGCGGAACGGAAAAATGATAGGCTCACGCTGGAACACCAGAACCAATGATTTATGCGCCGCGGAAATATTTGCACAGAATAACAGGGATAGGATACTCGCAGAGTATGACGCAAGGCGCAGTCCTGAACACGTTAAACAAAGCATATATTACACACTGACAGAATACTACAAAAAAAACTCAGAGTTTTTAAAAGACGCAGCGGATCGCGGCCGGGAAATAACAGACAGAGTACGCATCACATATCATAATTTTATTATTAAAGTATTCATACCTTTTCTCAGAGAAAAAGGTGTTAAAAAGATAAATGATATAACTCCTTCAATACTTGCAAAATTCCAAACAAGCCTTCTAAAGACGAAATTAACCCCTTATACTATAAACAGACGATTCGGAGCTATTAGGGCAATATTCAGCCATCTCGTGTTAGACGGTATAATAACAGAAAATGTATTTAAACAAATAACGTTGTTACAGGAAAACAAGAGTAAAAAGAAAAGAATAAAAACCCGCGGCGGCTGCTATGAGATTGATTTTTTAAACGGAATATTCAACCGGAAATGGAAAGAAGATAAAGAGTATATGCTTAATTTACTTATATATTCATCCGACATCCGAAACAATGAAATCGAAAACATTAAACTGGCAGATATTATAAAAATTAAAAATTGTCATTTTATTGATATCAAAGGACGCGAAATACACGGCGAATATATAAGCAAAACTGAAAACGGCATTCGCCTCGTTCCACTACACTCGTTTGTTTATAATAAAATAATTGAATATGTTAAAAAGAAAAATATATCTTCAGATGAATTTATTTTTCCAAACAATGGTAAATCAACCTGTTATTACAAAGCAAATTTACTACTTGGAAAAAAACTTTCAAGTAAACTGGGAATTAAACCCGATGATGTTAAAGACTACCTGAAAAAAGAAGCAATAACATTTTATTCAGGACGTCATTTCTGGAAAACGTTAATGTCCAGCAACGGCCTGGGTGACGTTGAGGAGTACTTCATGGGACATAAAATAACCCAGGATGTAGCAAAGATATATAACCACCGCGACAAAGCAGGGCGTAAAGCGCTTGTTAAGAAAGCACAGGAAGTTTACCGTATTCTGGACAATGCTCTGTTCGAAAAAACGAAAAAGAAAAACGTGATAAAAAAAGCAGCCGTTAAAAAACCGGTAAAGAAAACCGATAATAAAACGGCTGCATGATTACTGAGCTCAGTTCAATACCAATATCGATGTTAACAATTATATTATTCTCCAAAAGCGTGTAAACACTATAAAGCCTATAAATATTATTGCCAGAATTCCGCTGAGGATAATAATTACGATTAGCATTTTACTATTCTTCTCCGTTAATACCAGTTTCTCTTCTTTCAAGCTCGTATTCTCTTGTGATAATGTCGTTAATGATGTTTCTAAGGATTGTAACATAGCTTCGTAATTTTGCGATTTCTGTTGCATTGTTATTTCCGAGTTCTGTGAGTTCAATAATTCCTGCTGTAATTGCCTCTGTTGCATGTTGATAGTACTCTGCATAGAACTGACTGTCATTTGCAAGTTTCTGATAATCTGATTGGAGTTTGTCATATTCTGTTTTAAGTTGTTGATAATCAAATCTAATTCGTTCAATATCTCCGGTATCAATGACAGTTGCGGATTGACTTGTGCATCCAGTACAAACAAAGGCAGACAAAATAATAAGCAAAAAATAATTAAAATGTTTTTCATACATTACGACACCTTTTTAACCAGCCAGCCCAGCAAATTGTTATATCGCCAAGTATTTTCATACATGCCTTTTTGAGGTCTGTTTTCTTTAATCGCTTTCAAATTGGCAATACCGTCCTGCTCAAAAACAGTTACGGTCTGATGTGTTGTCTTGTGGCAAATTGCGATATGTCCGAAATTGCCATTATCTTTATTCGGCCCAAACACAAGCAAAGCGCCCTGAGGCGGCTGTACGTTTCCGGTGTACGCGATACAGTCAAACATGGCTTTCTGTTTTGGACGGCTTTCATGTCCGGTAAAAAACTCGTCAGCGCCTTCCACACCTTCCGGCTGTACCGAAATGTTTAATACTTCTTTGATGTACATACGCGCCAGATCCACGCACTGCGCTCCGTACTTCCCGTCAAAGTCGACAGGCTTCCCCATGTACTTGTCACTAAATTCCTGATGTGTCATAAATCCCTCCTTAAATTCTTGTTTTTAATACAACGATATATTTATCGTTTTTCTCAATAACTTCTCTAACTATTCCGGCCCTGTATTCGTCTTTTGCCGCTAAAAATTGCGCCAGGTATTTACGATATACTAATATTTTTTTCTCGCAGCACTGCATCACCTCCCTGCTTATTCTTTTAAGCCAGACATTAACGCATTCCGAAAACTGATCTTTCATAATTTCCCAGGACGGAAGCGCTTCCCGTGCGCATTGTACCTCTTTTGAAAATGAAGCAAGCGCTACGTATTCATCTTTTATCATTTCGAATATTCTGACGCGATAAGCCTCGTAGCGTTCGGGCATCAGTTCCGTTGTAAAATGGTTGTTTCCTACGCTCGCAAACAACGGTTTTAGAATTACCGACGATATCGTAAGCCGCGCGATAGGACATATTGCCATACCGGCAAAAATATTGCTTATGTGTATTTTAATATTATCCGTGATTTGCCTCATTTGCCTTCTACAGGCGTCGTCCGCGTCTTTGGTTTCATTATTCATGCTATGTTCGGTTGACAGTCCCCGGTGTTCCAACTGGATACTGCCGATATTTCTAACTCCGAGTTTTTTAACAAGAAAAAATATTACCACCGTAATCAGTATGATTAAACCAGCTATACCAACAAACATGACGATAATATTCTCTTTCGGCATGGTTGTAAAATTAGCTTCGATAATGCCTTGCATATAATTTCCCTCCATAAATTATTTCTTCAATCGTTATATTAAAGTTGTTTTCTCAACTCTTCAATCCGCTCTTCTATTCCTGAAATAAAATCAAGGCTCTCCTGATTATTCAGTAAAGCTTCTCTTAACCTGCGCGGTGTAATCTCTGCTTCAAGTGAGTTAATCTGATCCCGTATTGTCGGAATGTAAGGTTTATTCTCGACAATAACATAACCGCCGTCAGGGTTTTCTTCAATATGCCCGATTTGTGTCGCGTTACACCATGCAGCAGCTTCAGGTGGGTATTCATTTTCAAACACTTGTCCAATAAAATATTCCATTCTTTTCTCCTTAATAGTCGCTATATTCTCCTGAATTATAAAACCTACGACCTACAACTCTCCAATGTAAATAAGTTTTATAAATAGAAGAAGTTATTCCTAAATAGTTTAGAGTTTGATACGAAAAGCCTTCCGATGTTGCATTTGCTGGTACAACTATTACGGGTACTGGTACGTTTCCACTTGCAGTTGTGTTTGCGGCACAGGTAATGGAAATAGTATAACAATTATCATACATACGTTTAGGTAGTGTTATTGTGCCTGTATATATTCCACCAATAGTATTTAAATATAGACAACCTCCTTGTTCTATCCATCCATTTTTATACATACGATACCATTGATAAGGAATACTTCTAGATAAATATGTCTCATTAACAAAATCAGTTTTATTTTGAGTAGTTGAAAGCTCTGAAACAGATATTTTAATTTCATCAATAAGCCAACGCAAAGAATTTCGCATCGTTTGTAGTAAACTTTGTATTGTTTGATTTACTGTAACTGATGGCAGTGTATTATTTGCATTCTCTTCTTTCAGGCTCGCGATTTTAGCCGACTGTACAAATGCGGTAGTGGCAATTTGAGTAGTATTTGTTCCAACTGCTGCGGTTGGTGCTGTCGGGGTTCCTGTTAATCCAGGACTTGCTGTATTTGCTTTTGTACCTACGTTTGTATTTAAAGCAAATAATCGGTTCCAAATACTCTGTATCATACCCCATACAGTAGGATTAGTTTGTGCTGACGTACTCGTATCAGTCCCCGATCCGGTTGTTATTGATGATTGTGTATTATTTGCTTTTGTATCAAATAACTCATTAATTGCGCCTACAACTGTTTTTGCAGTAGTCTTTAAAGTTGAAACTGCGGCTCCAAACCATGCGAATATTCCGCCCGATTTGACAAACCCCTCGCTGTTTTGTGCCAGTTCACTGTCCGGAGCCGTGATCTTATCAACCAGAGCCTGCGTAATATTGCTGTTAATTGCCGCCAACTGATTGGAAGTGAACGGTGTATCGTTAATTTTATAAGTAGGCGACCATAGCTGTCCGTTGAAAGCCGCTCTCCATATAAAGCCGTCGTTATTGATATAAATGGCGTAATCATTCTGCGTGGGTGAGTACGGCACCCCTCCATGAAACCAAGGGCCAATACGTAAAGCGTCAAGGCTTATAAATTGCTCATCTCCGGCAACGTTAGGAGTAACGTAATTTGACGCCATGTTTGAAATTGAGGAATTGACAAAGTCCTTATCCGCAAGCTGGTTTGCATGGTTAGACTGATTGGGGATTAGCTCTTTTATCTCGTTTATATTATCCTCTAACCCTGTGTCGGCAGTTTCCATTTCAGCGCGGAGTTGATCACGAAGAGCATTTATTTCTCTTTGTGAATTTGGTAAACGCGACATAATTTCAAAGTAGCATGTTCTCGTTTTTGGATTATAACTTGCAACTTTAGCAAAGCATAAAATATCTCCCTCTGTCTCGTGCCGATAAGTAACGATGACAAAATCATTTATACTTATATTTCTATAAGGCACATTAAAACTTTGTAAATAAACAGTAAACGATTTCCCTAAGGGATCAGAACCCCCTACAACATCTCCTCCGCTGCCAAATAAAGTTAAAGGCTTACTTTGATCTACTTGCTGAAAAACACCTTGCCTTTCCTGTGTTTCGGCTACAAAGTCAAGTGTTGATTTTATATTAAAATCGGCATCTTTTCGTTCATTAATTTCGTTGGTGATTTCCTGCTTTATACCGCCATGAGCGTTCTCGTCTTTGTTATGCTCATCTTCAAGACTGATGACGCGAGAAATATTTTCTGATATTTGACGATTCAAAACATTAATTTCCGTCAATAATCCATTGTCGCCTTTTTGCCGATCTCGACTCTCTTCGCTAATATGACCTAATAAATCGGTATCTACTTTTTGCCGTTCCAGTTTCTCTTTGTCAATCTGGTTATATAAATAACTATACGATTCACTCCGAAGATGCGCTTCTTCGTTGATCCGCTTTCCTATCGTCGCGTAAAGCTCTTTTATCTCTTCAGACAGACCATTGATATCAAAACCTTTAAGACTCTCCCATGACGTTTTTCCATCTCCAACTTTGGCAATAACCTGCCGGTCTTCAGTTTCCTCAAACCCCCATACTCCCTTATACAGTACCGGATTCCCCGCCTCCTGCCATTCTTTCGTAGTAGCGCAAAAATGCTGCACTATCGCTTTCATAATCCTCCTCCTTAAGTTGCGCTCTACAATGTTTTAAGCTCGGCAACCGCGGCATCCTTCGCGCTTGCCAGCTTCTTTACTACTCCAGGTACTTCCGTGTACAGCTCGTTGTTATACTTGATTGTGTCAATCGCTCTGTCGATTTCCTGAATCCGTTTTGTCAACACCAGTATCTTGTCGATGCTCGATGTTTCGTTGTCTGATGTCCCGCCGAAAATTTCTTCTAAGGTCATTTGATTCCTCCTGTGGTTTTATTCACGCAGGTTTTTACAGAGAGAGACCTATGTGACTTTTGGAAGTTTTTAATGTGAGGAATTTTATTAAAGATAATACTACAAATACACTTTCCAAGGTGCATAGACACTCCTACCCGCAATAATAAAGATTGCGAAAATTAGTTTAGTATCTATTCGCACCCGGTTTTCCGGCAGCAAATATTTTTACTTGATTCTATAGTATCATTGTTTATGGGGATTGTCAAGCATATTTTAAATATTAAAAAAAAGGAATATCTATTGATGTTTTCTCAAATGGCGGAAATAAGCCGCCATTGAAAACCCTAAAATAGTTACCGCAATCGCGATTAATAATTGATATAACATTTTCAGCCTCCTATAATCCACACTCTAATAATTTCTACAACTGCAAGAAATCCTGCAATTCCGGCAGCATTACTAACAATTTCCAGTATTTTCGTCAACTTGTTTTCCGGCCTATTCATAATACCGATTATAACATCGGCTTTTTTGTTCAATTCTGTCAATTCTTTAACTATTTGTTCCATTTCAGTATCCCGTTAAAACAGTATATTTACGCTCTAATATAAAGATAAATCAATATATCGCTATCTGTCAAGCGTACGATGTAACTAATTCTGTTGTTTTTCGGAGTTTTTTATATCATTCCTCTTGACACCATTGTTTTATGTGATAGAGAATCAAAATTGGAACAATTATTAAAATGAACGATACTGGTGAGGAATTTAAAAGGAGAAAACAATGTTTACAAAAGAAAAAGGAAACATCATTTTTTTAATTTGTTGTATTCTGGTAACAGCTTCAGTTATATTCCATGTTATTACTTCATATTTCCAAAGAAGTAATATTGTAAGAGAACTCGATTGGATACAACGTGAACTCAGTGGAATAGATGCTGGGCTCTATAGCATAAGTAGAGAACTCAGATAACACGAGTAATCTGTTTTATTTTTATTTCCTCCTACCCAATAAAGCCTCCAAATGCAATTCAAACTCCCCGTCACCGTCCCCGATGCCGGCAGCCCGCAGCAGCTCCTTTACCCCCGAAACCGGCAAGCCCAAGCCGATGCCGATAGCCTCGGTAAATCTGCCTGCGGCTCTTAAATACCGCTTTTGTTGTTTGTCCGGATCTTTCTCCCGTATAGCCATGGATAAGTCAGTCGTGCCGGTCAACGCTTTTTCAATCGAAGGGAAGATACTGGATGCTCCATAGAAACCGGTCTTGCCTGTGAGTATTTTTTCTGAATAATTTGAAACCATCGAACCAATTACCGGCACAGACTCTAAACCCTGTGATAATGCATTGTAAAGTAGCCACCATCCCCAGTCCCGATCCTCTTTTTCTTCATCGCTGTCATCGTCAAAGAGAAACCCGAGGCAGATACCGGCCATCGCATAACCCGTAACCATACCGACAACAGTCCAGAGCTGCTTCTGCTTCACCGCCAACGGCAAGTCGTAGCGGATATTCTGCCAGATAACATTCAATGAAACCTGAAATTGAAGCACCGCCGATACAATCTCGTTGCGGTTTTTAAAGATAGGCGCTATATCGGCTTGCCGTGATGAAGGCTGCATCCGGCGCACAGCGTCATCGGCGCGGGCTACTGCCTCCGCGTCCTGTTGTGCTTCGTTCATTACTTCGGATAAAGCGCGGTTCACTTTGCTTTCCGGCGTAGGCAGCACGTCAGCGTATTCGTTTCCGTAATATTTTTTCAGCAGTTCTTGATACTTCGTTTCCTGTTCCTTCGCGACATTTCCAAGCTCTTGCCGGTACTTCGCAAGCCATCCGGGAGCGACCATCGCCCAGTCAATTTTTTCCAGCCCCTGCATACCCATCTTGTTGAATTTATCAATTGCGTGTAACACACGGTTTTCATTTTTTTCCATCTGCTCTTTAATGATTTTTATCATCGGGTCTATTTCACGGTTCCTCATGAAAATAGATTTCTCCCTGATTAAATCATTTATCTTTCCGAAACCTCCCGCGACTTCCAGACACGCAGGAATATAATGTATAGGATTAATTTCCTGCAGATAAGGCCAGGGGGAAGTAACCGCCTGCAAGAGGACACCTGATGTTTTCCATGCAAGATACGCTGTCGCCGTTTTCCCCCGGAGGGCACGGACAAAGTTATCCAATTCCGTGCGCTGCCGTAAAGGGTTGGGATTGGCAAATTCCGCGATAGTGTTGTCTATACGATCCAATGCCGCAGCGCCCCACCGGTCACGCGCCGTCTGCCGGACCTCGGCAGCATTGAAACCCTTAAACACTCCGTTAAGCCTTTTCACAAGCGGCCCGTATGCCAATAAATGTTCTGTGCTTTCCACGCTCTTTGCCCATGTCTTATACAATCCGAGTTCTATCGGCCTCTGCCCGCCGGGTTTTATTTTTATTCTTTTTACAGTCATCCCGCGGTTAACCCGTTTCTGCCCTTTGCCGGTAACTCCTAATAAATCTTCAATTACCCGGTTTTCGTTTTCCTGCCCTGTTTGTTCCCTTCTGTTCATCGGGACATATTTTTCCACGCGCCACATCGGCTGGTTAAACATTTCGATACAGGCCTTATTCAAGCGTTCGCCGTTATTGTCATAATCCGTACCGATAGTTTCGTAAAGAGCCATGAACTTTTTATTTTCCGGCTTTGCGAAAAACTCTTTAGCGGTTCTCATAACAAGCATCAAGCGGCCGCGGGTTTTATTTACAAACGATGCCAAATCATCAATACTTCTTCCCGATTGGCCGCGTTCTCTTGCGTTAGCAAAATTACCGTACTGTATGGCGTTCCGTGTTTCTTCATTTTCATACCCGCGCATAATATACAAAAGATCGTCTACAGTCAGTTTGCCTCCCGTCACGCGGTATACGTCCGTATCTTCAAGCCCCGGTATTTTAATTTCCCTGTACAATTCCTCAAACGATATTTTGTTATCCTTCATAACCTTTTCGATTACCATCCGCCTTGCCGCTATCTGACGTTCCTTCTGGTTGTAAGCGTCGTTTTCCCCCCAGTACAAAAGATTTGTAAATATGCCTTTACGCCCGCCGTCAAGCGCGGTAGTAAACCGGCGCAGGTTACCGTCAAAGAAATTATTCATAAAATAATTCTTTTTTCCTGCAGCGTATTTTTTTAGTATGCGATCTTGCCCTTCCTTCTTGCGTTCTATCTCTTCCGGCGTATCACCTGGGTTTATCGCGTATTTAGTTTTCTCAAGCGCGGCAAGTATATCATCGCGGTACTTCTCATTCAATACGCGCTCCGCTTCTTTCTGCGCCGCGCGTTCGCGCCTGCCTTCAACTACAAGCTTGTCGATAACACGCGCCAGCTCCTCGGCTTCTGAAATTTCCCATTCGTTAAAAGGTTTGTTCTGTAGACGGTTTAAAAGCTCATCGCCCAGAACGTTAAGAACTTTCTGTCTCAGATCCTCGCCCATGAATAACTTTTCCTTGCCGTTTATTTCACGCATATAAAAACCAAGCTGGGCGCTTTCCCAGTTTTCTTTTTTCAATGCTTTAATGGACAATTCTTTTATATAATCTGTTTTCGGAAGCAGTTTATGAAGCGTCTTCTTTTCATTAACCGTGATTTGTTCCCAGTCTTTATTTAGTATATCTGTTATTTTATTTACTGTACTTTTTTTATATTGTTTCTTTGTATCCGAATCATCAGGATAAATTTTGAATTTTTCTAAAAGTTTTTCCCGGAATTGCTCTTCATCCGTAGACCACTGCGACCAAACCGCGCGTAAAATTCTCCTGTCCTCTGTTCCTATCCATTTGTTTATCCCGTCTGATATTTCAAAGAACAATCGTTGAATCGCTTTAGCCGTCACTGCCTTTTCATGCGCCACAGTCTCAAAAGATATTTTCCGCGCAATGCGTTTAACAAGATTTTTACTTATCTCTCGCCATGCCCGTACCGCTCTTTGGCGCCGCATAATCCCTTTCTGTTTTGCGCGTTCGTTAGCTTTTGCTTCCCGCCTTGCGATTGCTTCGCGTATTTCAGAATTCTTGTCAAGGTGTTTAATTAAATCATTAAACGCAGCGGCGGCCTGTTCGTAATTCGCTTTGGCAAGCTGCCTCTTTTTAAGATAATCCTCCGCAATTTTCCCTTCCTCGTCCATCATGCGCTGTATTTTCTCGTCGGTAAATTCCAATTGTTCGCGCAATTTAATCATTCGATCATGCGCGTCTAAAATCTTTTTATGAGCGCTGTTCGCTAACTTCGCGTAGTCATCAGCCGTCTGCTTGTCAATCTCGTTAAACGCCGCCGCCGCTTTCTTGTACTCCGCGTCAGCACCGGCCTCAAAAGCCGTAATACGCGGATCGTCATAAGTAACTGTGCCGTCCTCAATTTCTTTAGCAAGAGTCGGATCAATCTCCCGTATGATAGACGCTATCTCTTTTAACCGCGCTTTTATATCACGCCTCTCAGGGCGCGGATCCGCCAGCCGGCCTGCAGGCTCCCCATTTTTACTCTCGGCGAGATCCTCAAGGAATTCTTCCTGTTCCATAATATCAGCCAATACAGAACGGAAGTCGCGTTTATCCTTACGCATCCAATCTTTCAAGTGCGCGTATTGACGTGTAGATAATTCATGTCCGCTATGCACCTGCGCGGCCATGCCGATAATGGTACCTGACTTAGGAAGCTCCGTTTTAATACGGTTCTGCAGCCGCTTTGTACGGTTATAATCTTCTCGCGCCGCTTCGCTTTCTTCTTTCGTCGGTTCCAGTGTTTTTTCGTAAAAAATACGGAAGTTTTCCGCAGCGCTTCTGTCAGGTACTTCTTGTCGGCTTCTTTGTAGAAACGGTTGTCAAGATCATCAGCGCGGCTGATTTTCTCTTCGTCTTGAAATAGAGTGTCATCGTCAGGGTAGATTTTTTTGGCATCGTTCCAAAGAGAGCGGTACCATGCGTTGTCTGCTTCGGTTGTTTTACCCGTCTCGATGCTATCACGGAACATCTGCCAGCTTTCGTATTGCGATGCGTCCTCAATTAGCTCATCATCGAGCTGGTAAAAAGTCTGCGTGATGTTTATTTCATTATCATCGAAAATAACGTAGTTATGGGAGCCTTCCCCGGCGCTACGGCTTAATTGGTCAAGGTATCGAATACCCTTGATGCCATAATCATTCAGCATCATTGATGCCAGCTGCTCGGCATGTTCGCCTCCGGATCTTCGCCATCTCATAGTAATTTCTTGATATATATTTGCGCCAGTTAAATAAGTTGGAATGACAGTATAATTTTCGCTTATTCTATCTTCTTCGAACATTATCTTTAATATTTTTTTTACATACTCCGGTTGCTCGTCAAATTTTTTATCCCAATCCAGCATTTCTTCATCACCAGGAATATCGACTTCATATAATTGCCCTGGTGTTTGGAAGTCTTTAAAAGTCTGTTCAAACCATTCAATTGATTCCTGTTCCAGCTTGTTTTCTCTTGCATTATTTAATGTTCCCTTGTAATCATAACGAATCATCAAGTTTTCTAACATTTCCAGTTTATTAAATATCGGCTGCGCTTCTGTTGGATTTTTTCCATACACCAATTTATTCAGGTAATTATTCCATTCGCTCATTGTGCGGCCAGAGAATTTTTTATCATCCATCTTATCAAAAAGACCGTATTTGCTGGCTGTTAATTTCCTATAATATTCTCCAACTTCTTTATTACCTGCGATGTAATGTCCATATCCAAATGCCTGACTTCCTTCTCCTTCACGGTTATGTGCTTTATCAAAGCGTTCAAACCGATGCGGGCTGCCGTGAAAACCAAGTTGAAACAAAGTCCCGTCCCTTTCCGCCATCTGCGCAATTTGCATTCCCTCATTTAAAAATATCTGATCTTCTCTAGCAACATCTTCCGTAACTGCAAGCGGCCATTCCGTGCGTTCTGAAGCGCTGAAGCCCATGCGGGTCTGTGCGTTTCTGGCTTCAACTTCACCTGCAAGCCTGTGGTATTGTTCATAAGCTGTTAATCCTTCAAAATAAGAATCTGGTTTAGTATCCAATTCTTTATATTCAACGTATGCTAGTAAATAATCTACTAATGCCGTATCCGCTGTCTGGTCTGCTTGATATTTTTCCAGTGTTTTTCTTTGTTCTGCTTTTTTGCCTAATTTTCTTATTTCCTCTTGCGATTCTTTTAATAATAGACTCCATTTTTCTTTTACTGATAACCATGCGTTTTGTCTTACACTGTGTCTATTGCTTTGGTTTTTAAACATTGAAGGATTTCCGCCTACTGCAAATCCTTCAATGTGTTGTACAGCATGCTGTATTTCGTGAATGAGCATTGACTCTCTGCGCTTGGTATCAGTTGCTTCTATCCGTATTGTTTTTGTTTCAGGATTGTATTCTCCTCCGATTATATTACCTACAATAACTTTTATTTCTTTTAACTCAGAGTATGCTTTGAGTATTTCCGCTTCGCTGCCGATATAAGCTGTGATAGCAGGGTGATTAACGCCTATGTAAAAATACCCGTCTTTTATTTTTACATCAAGTATCTCATATCGCCATAAACCGTCCGCACCGCGCTCCCAGCCGGTTGCCATGCGTATCGTTGGAACATGTTTTCCCGCCGCTTCCATCTGCCGAGCAATCTCAAGATTATCAAGTCTATGGGTAGATTCCTCAGCCTTGTCAAGCGCGGCCGCGCCTTTCTCGCCGATAATCTGAAACAAAGTCCCGTCCGTCTCGCCCTTAGCCAGCCCCGCGTTATCAATCGCGGCCTCGACCTTCTCAGGCCCGGTAGCCTCATCGCTTTCGATGACCTTGTTATTTTCCTCAACCTTCGCGTCTTTTTCTTTTTTAATACCTAGAAAATCATAAAGAATATCGTCTTTAGAAGTCCTGCCGAAAATATCCCCCTGACCCCGGGCTTGCTCCTGAAGTATCGTATTAAGGCCGCTCATCGTTTCGGCAAAGGCGTATTTCGTTTTTTCAAGCAGCTGTTTGGCAAGGACAATTTCGGTATCTTTAGATATCCTCTGCCCCATATCCATTTCCTGCTGGTTCGCGTAGTCGTCAATGTTTTTTGATTTATTCTTGCTGTCCTTTTTGATTTCAACCGCTATACTAATAGCCTGGTTAGCTTCTGATATTACGCAGTACTGCCCCAGAGCGGCATTGTCAACTAACGCCACTAGAGCTTTTATAACTTTCTCTTTTATGTCCTGGCTTAACGCAAGCCTGTATATAATACTTTCACTCAACACGCCGCCGAGCATTACGCTTTCAATAAACTCCCTGCCGTAAGGGGTAACACGGTCGTATTCCTTGCCGTCAATATTAAAAGTTTCGACAAACTCAGGGTATGCGTTTTCATTCACAATCCCGCGTTTCATAAGCGATTTGAATATGCCGTTAACAGCTTCGATATCTTCGTACAGATCGCTTATGTTCTCATAAACCCCCAGTGCTGCGGAAAACTCTTTTATCATATCCGCGTCCACAAGATGCGACATTTTCACTGCGGTTTCAAGCGGCGAATTGGCTTTTTTTCCGGAGCGGTTAAACTGGTCAAAGTACAACGGAGTGTATTCAGATGGCGCCGGTACAACAAAGTACAAAGTAGGGTGTTCAAACTTCGCGATATCTTCCTGGGTAAATCCCCACCTTCCCGGGTTTGATTTCAGATAATCAATATACTTTTTATCGGTCTCATTTTTAGCGGCAATTCTCCTAGCCTGATCGCGCCCGTTTCCTGATGCGGTAATACCATTCTCGTCAACAATTATTCCTAATCCGCGCTGGTCGAAAGTACTTGCGATCTTTTCTGTAACCTGCCGTGCATGACCAGCGGAATAACCGGCTCTGCCCACGTTCATGGTACTGCCGTTTTCATTTACAGGGAAGTTTTCGCTCTGGCTGAAATTGTCATTGGGATCATGCGAAGGCGTTGATATACCGGCTTCGCCCAGAACGTAATGCCCTTTTATAACTTCCCCGTTAGGTTTAGTAATTTGATCTTCAAAGCCGGTAACACGCTGCGCCGCTTTCCATTTCTCTTTAGCGTTCTCAGAGCGTTTTTTATTTTCGGGAGTATTTTTTTCTAAATTACTATTGACAGAATTTGTTTTTGCATCGATACTATTAGTGGAGGGTATTTCAATGACTGAATTATTTAATTCCGATCCATCCTCAACTTCCGTTGACAAATTAACTTCCCCGGCACCGGCTGTTGAGGTTCCGTCGTTTGATGATCCTGATTTAAGATTTGTACTCATGGAAGGCGAAGTGTACTGCGAAGAGCTATTTGCTATACCTAAGTCATGGAGTTTGTTCAAAGTAAACGATGATAAAACACTTGTTAAATCCAGATTTGATCGATCTAAAACATGGGAAGGCAGGGATATATCCCGCGAAGATGCGTTAAAATGGCTTTCCTCTAAAACCGCCTGATAAGCCTTATCATAATATTCTTTTGAAATTGCCTTAAGTATAAGTTCATCTTTATCCGCCTGCTCATTGGTTAATTGATTTTTTTCAACTGCTTCCTTAAAACTCCTAGGTATTTCAAATATCTTATG
>Ga0209755_10005140_pt1 | contig 15049 bp, 18 predicted proteins | sample TergutCo191P1_FD_187301 | JGI IMG/M metagenome (GOLD analysis project Ga0209755, IMG submission 187301) | Cornitermes sp. P1 segment gut microbial communities from Petit-Saut dam, French Guiana - Co191P1 (SPAdes) (version 2) | ecosystem: Host-associated > Arthropoda: Insects > Digestive system... | reverse complement strand
AAAACGTCAGAACCCCGATTTTCCTGATTAAAGGATTAACATGATTGTAGAGACGCAATGCATTGCGTCTCTACGGTGATATTTTGCATATAATCAAGGAAATCCCTAAATCAAGCGAATCATGGTTCAGACGTTTACCAAAAGCACAGTGCTTAGGAAACCCCCAACCCCCCAAATTTCGCGAAAAACGCCGGTTTTTAACTTTTTACAAAAAAATTACAAAAAAACATACTTTTTTTGTAAAAAAAATGTATATTCTTATTAGAAATCTAAATCAGCGAAATTTTCGGTGGCGAGTGTCATAAAATTGAATTGCTGGTTTAACTAGAAAATACAGGAGTTTTTCATGATCAATCCCCTCAGTCTCAAAAAACTAGCAATGACATTAACCATTGCGGCAATCTTTTCACAACCTGCGTTAGCAGCACAGCTCACCCACAATCTAGCAAGCTCTGCGGCGGCAAACATTACCGCTCTTCAAACTGCCATAACCAACATGCCTGTGGGTGACACTATGGTTGTTACAGGTACGACAAGCGTAAACTTTACTCTGAATGTAGAGGAGAATAAAACCGTGCTTTTTACGGCAGCAGGCACTGCGGTTACAATTACGCTTAACGGCAGCGGTACTTTTATACTCTCTTCTACTATAGCTTTTCCGATAACCGTGCCAAGCGGTAGCGGCGTAAATGTTATAATAAATTCAACCGCAGGCGCTATCAATTTTGCCTCAGGCAACACGGGGGGAAGTCTTACTGTTAACGACGGAACAATAAGTTCTATTATTACTAAGTATGGCACAGGGAATATGATCGTGAACGGCGGAACCATAGACAACACTATTAATCTGTACGATTCGGGAAATCTTACTGTTAACAGAGGATTTCTCTACAGAATTAATGCGAACGGTACAGGAAATATTACGTTAAGCGGCGGAACGGTTAGCAATACTATTTCTATCGGCACAGGAAACATTATTGTCAACGGCGGAACGGTAAGTAGTACTATTACATTATCTTCGGGCAATGCAGGAATTACATTAAACAGCGGAGCGATAAGCAGTGTTAGTGTAAGTTCAGGTAACTCAGGAAACATTATTCTTAACGGCGGAAGGGCCAGCAGTATTAACTTAAATTCTGGCAGCACGGGAAATCTTACTATTGATGGAGTAACATTAAGCGGTACAATTACCATGAACGGCTCGGGAGACCTTACTATTAATTCCGGAACTATAAGTACCATATCAGGCAACAACGGCATAATAAATGTTAACGGAGGAAGATTAAATACCTCTCTTACGGGAACAGTGAATTTTAGCGGCGGAACAATCAATAGCTACAGCGGCTCTGGCTTGAACATGACGGGAGGAGTAATAACCGGAACAGTCACTCAAACAGGAAACTTAGACATTAAAGGCGGAAGAATCAACGGCGCAATCAGCGTAACCGATGGCAACTTTATCGCCAGCGGTAGCACGGAAATCAACAACAGCATTACGGCGAGCAACAATGTAACCATAAGCGGAAATGTCAAAGTTAACAATATGTCCGGCACGGCAATTGCCACAAACGGACAAGGAAGCATAGTCACGATAAACGGAGCAGGAGTTGAAATTAACGGACAAACCGGAGTTGCCGTCAGCAGCTCAACCGCAAAAGTAAATGTTTCTAACGGCAAACTCTTCGGCTCTGTAATCGGAATAGAAACCCTCGGAAGAACCGCTGAAGTAAATGTAACAGGCGGTAAAGTTTCCACCGCATCGGGTGTTGCTATCTATACACACGGCTCACACGCAAAAGTTACGGCTACTGCTGGTAGCGTGCAAAGCGGAGCGGGTGGACTTAGCATTTCTTCAACCGGACAAAACAGCACGGTTAGCGTTGGCGGCGTGGCTGTGGTATTCGGATTTGGCCCGGCAATCTTGGGCGCAAGCAACGTCATTGACAACCCCACTTTCTCCGCTCCAACCGAGCTCGGCATGGTCATAGCATTTGACGAAGTCCAAAGCCTGCGCTCTTATGTGAAAGGCGAAACAACAGACCTCATCACGCTACCCGAAAACAAAGCCAAATGGGAACAAGGTGCGCTCGCAGACGGAATAGACTACGAAAACAGCACAAACACCGGATTCATAGAAATCCCCAATGTATCTGTCCTCGCCAAAACAACCAACCCAGGCGATGGCCCGGTCACCGACCCCGGCGATGACACAACCCCAACAATCCTGCCGCAACTCGCAGCCCACAGCGTAAACGCAACGACAATGGGCAAAAACATAGTCCTGCAAAACCTGCCGCAAAACGCAAAAGTGCAAGTATATAGCCTAAACGGCAAGCAAATACACTCCTACAATTCTGAAAATTCTCAAATTCTGAGAATTCCGGTTCAGACAGGAGTTTACATAGTGAAAATCAACAAACAAACTATGCGAGTAGCAGTAAAATAGAGGCATTCCATGAAAACAATTCGCATTTCCGCTCTCATTCTATCCGTGGCCCTTTACCTCCTCGCCTGTAGCGGCGACGAAAGCAGCTCGGATACCGAAAGCTCCTCCAGCAATGGAGTCAGTTCCTCGGACGCCAACAGTTCAAGCAGCGTTAGCAGCTCATCAGGAACCAATTCCAGCTCATCAACAACCAGCTCAAGCTCATCATCAGAGAACAGCTCAAGCTCGGCAACTGAAGCAAGCTCGAGCTCTGAGGAAGAAGCGAGCTCAAGCTCCGCTGTGGATTTGGGGCCCCTATGCGCCACCACCAATTCATCATCGTATTGCCTAGTAGGCGGTTTAATAGCCAAATGCTTGAGGCTTGGCGGCGGCACAGTAAACACGCTGGAAGACTGCCAAGGCAGAAGCGGCCAGATTGTCCACAGAGAAGACTGCGAAAAAGGCATGATTGAAGACGGCGACTGCGAGCCAATAGACAACCCCTACTGCGACCCCATGATGTATTGCAAGACGAGCGGCCTAGTCAGTGCTAATTGTCAAAGGGTCGGAGCAGGAAGCATGATCAACCCATCAAAATGCGCAACTACACCAGTCGCAAGAACGGATTGCCCCGCAAACCCGGATAATCGTGGCGATGAAGAGTGCGATAAAATAGACTTAGGCGGAGGCGGGCTTATATAGCCTCTGAACTGGAGAATTTATGATTTCTATATTTCCCCCCAAACATCAACAAAGGAGTTCAAAATGAAGAAGATCATCGTGGTGCTTATAGCATCACTCGCCCTGTTCCTAGCCGCCTGTGGTGGCTCAACCCCAGAAGCCGTTGCCGAAGATTACGTCAAGGCTCTCTTTAAATTCGACTACGGAGCTATGAAAAAGCTCTCTACCGAAAAAAACAAAGCCGAGCTTGAAAAGTCTGAAAAGGAAATGCAAGGACTGAAGGAAAAAGATAAAAAGCAGATGGACGAGAAAAAGGAACTTTACGCAGCTATGACCGTAACGGGCAGCGAACAAGCCAAAATCAGCGAAGATGGCAACTCCGCTAACGTAAAAGTTATCTCTGTGAACAAAGAGAAAAAAGAATCTGCTTTCAAGGTAGGCCTTGTCAAAGAAAAGGATGCTTGGAAAGTAGAGAAGCTGAGTAAGTAAAATTGCAAAACAAAATAATGCCTATTCTCCTGGCAGCAGGGCTAATCTTGCTGTCTTGCAAGGCGAGCAAAGAAGAACACATTGAAGCCCTTAGCGAAGAGCAACTCGCTCTTTTGCGAGAGGGTGATTTTGTGCTGAGGCTCGGCTATGGGCTGGTGAGCTATACATTAGAAATGCAAGGCGGATCGGTTGGAGTTTCCCACATTGGCGTTCTTGTAAAAGACAGCGCAGATTTTGAAGTTATACATTCAATTTCCGGCAGCATGGCCGAGCTAGACGGAGTTCAAAAAATTTCTTTTGCAGACTTTTTATATGAAGCAAAGCCCAACAGCTTCATTGCGATTCGCTTAAAAAACTCAAACGAAAAACTGATCACAAACGAGGCTCGCCGCTTGCTTGCCGCACGAGTTCCCTTTGACCTGAGCTTTGACCTCAAAGACACAACAAAGCTTTTTTGCTCCGAGTTCATAGACTTCATTCTGCGCAAAACCCACAACACAGCGGTTTTTAACCCCGAAAGCGACGATTTTCCCTTTTCCGTTTTTTTAGACACCTCAAAGTTTGAAATTCTGGTGGATAAGCGTGTGAGGTAGTCAAGCGAGGTTCAGACGTTTACTATATTCCCCTATATGTCCGTTAAATACGATATATTCATCTCTTACAGGCGCAAAGGCGGCTATGACACCGCTAAACTGCTTTACGACAGGCTTCGCATGGAGGGTTACTCCGTATCTTTTGATATAGATACCTTGGAAAAAGGGGACTTTGATAAAGAACTGGAAAGCAGAGTCCGTGATTGCAAAGATTTCTTGGCAGTGCTGAACCCCGGAATTTTTGACAGATTTTTTGAACCGGGCCATGACCCTAAAGATGACTGGGTTCGCCGGGAAATAGCCTGCGCTCTCACTGAACATAAAAATGTTGTTCCTATTATTTTAGATGGCTTCAACTGGCCCAAAGAAACATTGCCAGACGATGTTATAGGCCTTACCAAGAAAAACGGCATAGACCTTAACCCCAAGCATTTCGAAGCCGCTTACGCTAACTTAAAACGAAAGTTTCTCGACTCGCAACCGTTTTGGGCAATAAAGCATAAAAAGAAAATCATCGCTAGCCTCTTCTTTGTACTCGCCGCAATTGCAGCATTTTCTTTTTTCATGATAACAGAATTAACCAAAGCATCTTCCGAAACAAAATTGGAATTTCAATTGGAAAAACAAAAAGCCGATTCTTTGGCCAGAGTAACCGATTCCATAATAAAACGCCAGGATTCTCTCAGAAGCGCACGTGAAGAACGGCAACGGCAGAATGCTCTCAGGCAAGACTCTCTGGTACAAGCTGCCAAATTACAACCTGAGCTCGCCAAAGCCGTAAAAATGGAACAGGCGCAAAAAACTTCCGATGGCAAAATCTTGTTCTGGAACGGCCCCAACGACCCTATTGGAAGGGCAATCCTTGAAAAACTGCAGCCTGCGGGGGTTCAAAGAACAAGATGTCCTGATGATAGCGGCATAGACGGTATAAATATAAGCGTAACCAGCCCGAATTGCACAATTTCCAGAGGCAATATAGAGTGTAACTACTCCCCGAAATTCACCATAACAGATTGCAAAGGAAAACTGTTAAGTGTCTTGGAAGTAAACGCTAAATTCCGAACCGACCCGCACACGGAAGAGTCTGCGGCAAGGGAAGAACTGGCAAACGAGCTTAGAAGCACGAATTTTGACGGCGTTATAGCGGAAATAAAGAAAATCCCTTGACAAAAACCCTTGAAATTACTATATTTACCTCTCCAAAGAGTATTTTTTTTGAGGAAGTTCATGAAAACTCCTGTTATAAACCCAAACGCCGTAGAGCGTAAATGGAAAGTTATAGATGCCGAAGGCAAACCCCTTGGGCGTGTTGCCAGCAAAGTTGCCTATTTGTTAATGGGAAAACACAAGCCTGTTTATGCCCCAAACACAGACGTTGGCGATTTTGTGGTTGTTATAAATGCCTCAAAAGTGGCTTTAACAGGCAAAAAGGCCGAAACAAAACAATATTTTCACCACACCGGCAACATAGGTGGCGAACGCTGGATATCCTTTAAGCAATATCTGGACCGCAAACCTGAGTTCCCTATTGAACACGCCGTTTGGGGAATGCTCCCGCATGGCTCACTCGGGCACACCATGTTCAGAAAATTAAAAGTGTATGCAGGCGCAGAGCACAAAGAAACCGATAAAAACCTTGAACCGGTGGCTATCTAAAAGAGAGAAATATTATGGCAGTAAAACCTTCCGTTAAAGAAAAGTCCGCTCAGCAAAAAATCTACCGTGGCACAGGCCGTCGCAAAAGCGCAGTGGCAAGCGTAATCCTCAAAGAGGGTTCGGGCAAGCGCACAGTTAATGGCCGTGATTTCAAAGATTATTTCCATTCCGATGTGCAAAACATGGTGGCAAACCTTCCGTTCTCAGTTCTTGGCAATGCCGATAAATGGGACGTCATAGTGAATGCCAATGGTGGCGGCATAGCCGGTCAAATGGGCGCAATACGCCTTGGAATAGCACGTGCTCTCGTTGAGCAAAACGCAGAGGTTAAACCTGCGCTTCGTCACGCAAATCTGCTAACTCGTGACGCTCGTGTTGTTGAACGTAAAAAATACGGCCGTAAAAAAGCCCGTAAGCACTTCCAGTTCTCTAAGAGATAAAAAAAGCTTGGGGTGGAGGCTAGAACTAGCCTAGCAATACCGTAGCCGTTAAGGTAAGGTTGAAAAAATATTTTTTATATTTTATTTGGAGGTTTATATGAAAAAAGATGTGCATAATTTTACGCTGAACTATTTCATCAAGCACCAGAAGACATTGGTAAGAAAATACAAGGGCAAAGAACTTTTAATGGATTTTTCCGGAGTAGTGGCTGCTTTTGATACGCTGAAAGAAGCTATGGCTGTTGGGGATAGGACTATCGGGTATGGAAAATACTCTGTAATGAAATGCCTGCCTGGGAAAGAAGCTTACACTGCAACCATAGGGCCTTTATTCTCGGTAAAATAAATGCAAACAAAAGCTTTCACAATTATACAGAATAAGGGGTTACTCACTAAAATAATAAGTGAAACAGTTTTATTTAACCCATATAACAAAAAATCGGTAAAAATAAAAGCTCTTTGGGATACAGGCGCAACTTGCTCTGTGATATCAAATACCATAGCTGAAAATATTTTGCTGAGAAAAATCTGTTATGCTGAAATGAGGCATGCAAACGGAATAGAGCGGGTCCCTGTTTTTATTGCTGGAATTAAACTTCCGAATAAAGTTGTTATTCCAGAACTTACGGTGCTATCTTGTAATCCGATCCATGAATTTGACCTGATTATAGGTATGGATATAATAGCAAAAGGCGATTTTGCCATTACGGGTAAAAATGGCAATACTAAATTTTCTTTTAGGATGCCTTCAATAGCAGATATTGATTTTGTAAAGAAATGTTAATTCTCGTTGGCAGCCTTCACTGCAAGCTTACCAAAATTCAGTTCTTCGTTTCGTCCGTGGGAATTAAATATTTATCCCATTCGCTTTTTTCCGGCTCTTGAGGGCTTTCAAGGTTCCGTTTCTTTGCCTCTTCCTCTGCTTTCTGGCGCTTAACCGAAAGGTCTTCCAGCTTGCTGGGGTCAACCGCAATTTTCTCTTCGGCAGCCCGGAACATGTTGTTGGACTCCTCCAAAACAGCCAAAACACCTACCAAACGGCCTTTGTTATCCACACCAAGGTCCATATTCTTTATGGTGGTTAGGCGAATGCGATTTACGGCATCCTTGTATTCCTGATATACCTGATTGCCGTCCATCATCTCTGCACGTTCTTCCGGAGTTATATGTTCCATGGCTTCTTTCCAAAAGCCGGCTTTAGCCTGATTGACAAAGTCTATCATCTTCTCGTTAATCTTTTCCGGATCACGATTAACGGTTTTGCTGGAAGCACACGACATAAAAGCGAACACCGCAAGCAACGATAAAAATCTTAGCATAAAAAGTCTCCTACACTAACTAGCTATTAAATATACTAATTTTTTTCCCATATCCACTTGTTTTTTCGCATTAAAAGCCAAATTGTCGGCACCAAAAGCACTAAATCACGAATTAGGGTTGTCCATGCGCCTGTTTTTGATTGTGCCCCCATTATATCCGGGAAACACCCGCAAACTATATCCAGCTCAAGAGCCAAGGCCCAGACAAGCGCTATTATAAAACAGGCAAACATCCCCAAAATCGCCAAGGTGGACTCTCTTACATAAGGGGTCGCAATCAGGGCAAGGCCAAACCAAAACTCGGCTTGAGGCAAAATCAAGGCCCATATATTCACAAGATCGTGCGGTAAAAACTGATATTGCGCAATGGAAATAGCAAACTCTTTAGGGTCTGCTATCTTAAAAACACTCGCAAAAATAAACATGCCGCCTATGCCGACTCTTATCAGAATTTCCAGCACCCTTTCGGTCAAGGCTCTGTTCATTTTCCAAGCCACAGCAAGGAGCAAAACGCTTAAAATCGTCTCTGCAATGCCTATGTGTAAATAGTATTGCCACGCCTCAAGCTTATCAACCAGGTTAAATATTTCAGGAAAGGAAATTTCAAAAACGCCCAAAACAAAGAGGGAAACTGCCAAAAGAATTAAAATCGCAGGAATAACCAGTTGCTTCATTGTGGTTTCTCCCGTATTTCCTGCCCGCCAATCCATTCAACGGACTTGCCTTCCGGCGCACGCAGGTTATTCACAACGGCAGCCAATAAGCAGAACAGCCCTAAACCTATAAGAAACTTAAAGTTCAAGTTTTTCATGATCATGAATATAGAAAATTATATATTTGTCTTAATATGGATTATTTGTACAAAAACTATAAAAGACGCATTATCTTATGCGTAATGTCGATATTGATAATAGTTCTGGCAATTATCAATGCGGTGGTATATTCAACCATAAAGCGGCTTATGGAGGACCAGTTTCAATTAGCCGGGCAAAGCACGGCTGTGGTTGTGGCTTCAATAATCTCCGAAGATTTGGATGGCTACAGACAATTTCTTGCAACAAGGGACACAAGCTCGGAATATTACGTACGCATGCAAGGTTATTTTAATAACATTCTCAAAACAAGCAATTTACGATTTATTTACACTATAAACCGTATAAATAATAAGTATATAGAAATTATTCTGGACTCCGAGCCTACTAGCAGCAAATATTATTCTGCGCCGGGGTCAATTGAGACAATGAACAAAACAACAAGCATCGTGTTCGACACAAAACAGCCAACCAAACTTAAACCTACCAGGTCTGCATTCGGGCACTTGCTGGGAGGTTGTGCTCCGATACTTGATGAGCAGGGTGAATTGCTGGGCGTTGTTGGAGTTGACATAGATTACAGTGAGATATTTTTTATTGTGCAGCAACTTTTTATAGCTTTGACAACCATATTTATTTTATTGCTGGTCTTTATATATTTCCTGCTATCAAAGATTTCTCATTATTTTCTGGAACCCATGCTCAAAGACAAGCTGACCGGCGCATATAACAAAAGATATTTTGAAGCCATACTGAAAAAAAGCATTGACGCTGCGTTGGAGGCAAAGCAGGAATTATCTGTTTTGATGCTTGATTTGGATTATTTTAAGAAAATAAATGATACTTACGGGCATATTTTTGGAGATATTGTGCTTGCAAAGACGGCAGGGTGGATTAGGGAAAGTTTGAGAAAGGATGATTTTTTTGTTCGCTATGGCGGAGAAGAGTTTGCTGTATTACAGTTCAACATAGACGCCTCCGTAGCCGCAAATCTTGCGGAACGCATTCGGAAAACAATAGAATCTCACAATATATACAACGCAGAAAAAAATATCAGCATAACAATGACCATCAGCATTGGAATTGCGAATTTGCAAAAAAGAAATGTATCTGCGCTGGAGCTTGTAAAGGAGGCAGACAAGGCATTATACGAAGCTAAAAAAACACGGAATACTGTGATGACTTTTCTAGATTATAAAGATGAATAAAATTCTGATTCTGCTTTCGTTCCTGTTCATTATCTCCGGTTGTGCTTCCGTTAAACCGGAAGTTATTGATTCGCAAATGTATTATGGTATGGCACTTGCTTATGCGGATAAAAAAGATCACGACAAGGCTATTGAATCTTACAAGAAAGCTACTGAGCTGAGACCCACGAATGCAGACGCATATTTTGGCATGGGGAATACTTATCTTATTGTAGAAGATTATCCGAATGCAATTGAAGCATATAAAAAGGTTATCGCATTGCGACCAAACTTTGCAAAGGCATACACCCATGCAGGAATGGCTTATGCTTATGACGATAATGGTTACGAGAAGGCACTTGAATACGCAAACAAAGCTCTGGCTCTGGCACCAAACGACACAACTGCTTACAGCGTTATGGGAACAGCTTACTTTCTTAAAAAAGATTACGACAAATCTATTGAAGCATATAAAAAAGTGATTGATCTGGATCCCACATGGTCAAGCGCATACACTCGCATGGGAGTTGCATACAGCGAAAAAAAGGATTACGACAAGGCGATTGAATTTTACAAAAAAGCTATTGAACTTAAACCTTACGATTATTGGGCTTATAACAAAATCAGCGATGCTTACGAACATAAAGGAGATTTTGCCAATGTTCACTACTATAAAGGATTGGCTTTTTATTATAATGAAGGCTATGAGCAGGCGATTGCACACTACAAAAAGGCCCTGGAGTTGAGGCCCAATTTCACAGAGGCGTATTTTGAAATTGCCAAATCTTTTTACCGCCAAAAAGATTATGCCGGCGCAATTGAATTCAGCACAAAAGCCATTGAATTGAAACCTGATTATATAGAAGCTTATCATTATCTTGGGAATGCTTATCTCAACAACGGCGATTACGACAAAGCAATTGCTATTCATAGTAAAATCATTGAATTGAAGGTTGATTTTGTTGCCTCATATTATGAAATAGGAAGAGCTTATCATCACAAAGACAGTTTGGACAAGGCAATTGAGTATTACAAAAAAGCCCTTGAATTCAATCCTGAGTATGAACTTTCATTTAACAAACTTGGAGACGCTTATTTTGACAAGCATGATTACGACAAGGCTATTGAGTTCTACAAAAAAACATTGGAAATAAATCCGGAGTTTCCGTTGCATTACAATTTGGGAAGATCTTATGCCGCAAAAGAGGATTACGAAAATGCGATTGCATATTACATGAAAACTCTTGATACTGATCCTAATTTTGCACCTGCGTATTGCAAAATCGGGCATATTTTCCACGGCATGCAAAATTACGATCAAGCGATTGCATATTACAAAAAAGCCATAACTTTAAGTTCCGATTATGCTGAGGCTTATGAAGGTCTTGGATTTACTTATGGCAGAAAAAAGGATTATAACAAGGCGATTGAGTATTTTAAGAAAGTGCTAGAATTTGAACCTGACAATGCGCAGGTATATTTAATAATGGGTGATGCTTATGCAAAACTTGATAATTATGATTTAGCTATTGAAAACCTTAAAAAAGCTATTGAATTAAAACCGAATGACGCTAACGCTTACAACAGCCTGGGTTGGTTTTATGCTAAAAAGCAGAACTGGGACAAGGCTATTGAATTCTGCAAAAAGTCTCTTGATTTAAAACCCGACTATGCGTATGCGCAGCACAGCATGGGCTATGCTTATGCCGGCAAAAAAAATTACGACAAAGCGATTGAGCATTATCAAAAGGCCATTGAACTTTTTGAAAAACTCCCGGAATCCATATATTACTTGGGAGAAACCTATCACGATATGAGTGATGTTTATGAAGCCAAAGGCAACAAGGAAAAAGCGGCTGAGTTAAAGAAAAAGGCTAAGGAACTGGGGTATAATTAAACCATAGCCCTGAACTGTTAGTTTTTTTGTATATTTTGAATATGAATCGTATTGCTCATAAAGGAGAATTGTTGCAAAAGCTCTCAAAGCATTTGTTTTGGGATTATGATGTTTCTGTCTTGAACGAAAAAGATGATAAAAAGCTTATTATGGAAAGAGTCTTTACAAGAGGTTCGGAAGAAGATGAGAAGGCGGTTTTTTCATATTACAAAAAGAAGGATATTAAAAATACAGTGATTGAAATTCGCAATTTGGATAAGAAGACATTGAATTATTTAAGCGTTATTTTAGATATTCCAAAAAAGGCCTTTAAATGCTACAAACAGACTCTGTCAGCCCTGCCCTTTGGCATACATTGCTAGAATTGAATAAGTCAAGCCTCTTTGAAAACTATTTTTTAGTTGGAGGTACAGCCTTATCTTTGCAAATTGGCCATAGAATTTCGGAAGACATAGATTTATTTACAAGGCAAGACATTAACAAAGATGAAATCATAGATTTTATGAATAAAAAATTTGCAGGAAATGTTCAAATAACCAATATTCAAAACCTTATTTTGCAAATGGTAGTTAATGGAGTAAAAGTTGACTTTGTTAAATACGATTTTCCTCTGATAGAAGAAGTTTTCAATGAAAACGGCATTAAATATTTAGGTATAAAAGATATTTCTGCTATGAAGCTTTTAGCCACAGCAAACAGAGGCAATCATGCGAAAGATTTTGTGGATATATTTTTTCTGTTAAAGAAGATGAGTTTAACCGAGATGTTTGATTATTTCAGGCAAAAATTCAACCAAATAGATGTTTCTATTGTCAAAAGAAGTTTAATTTATTTTGACGATGTTCCTAAAAATAGTTGGAGTGCTATAAAATACTTACAAGAAAAACCTTCGACAGAGGTTATAAAGAGAAGAATTGTGAGTTGTTTGAAGGAGTATGGAAAATAGTATTGCTTCAAAGAATTTTATAAACGAGTAGCGAATATTTCTAAATTAAGCATAGATGAAATTTTTGGTTCCAATTCTCACACTCGCATTTTCCTACTCCGCAGTGTTTGCCGAAGAGAAAGATAAGTCAATTTTCATTTATATACATCCGGGCTCGTTAATATCGTCAATAATAGCAGCAGGAGTGGAATCTTATCCTGTTTTCCTTTCTGTCACAAGCGAATTTCTTATTAGCAAATCAGTCTCTGTAATTGTACAGCCTTCTTTTGTTAATGGAAAATTTAGTAAATTTAATAGTGATGATATAACAACTTATTTTAGAATAGGTTCTGGAATTGGCATTCGCAAGTACTTACTTTCTACAATGCGTGATCCTAATTGCCACACTAATGAGCCTGGGCTTTTTTATTTACAATTATCATCAAATGCACACTACAGAAATGCTGACAAGAACAATCCTGGTTTTTTGATGGATGGTTTAGTGCATTTCGGAGTTACGCTGTCTAAAATATTCAAGACCGATATGGGAATCGGCTATAAATTTAAAGGCTCTGACTGGGCAGGTTCAACTACAAATAGAGGGGACTCATTCACTATGGATATAAATCTAAGCATGCTGCTTCCGCTATAGGCAGCCCTAAATAATCAATAGAAAAAGAAACTTTGCTGTTTTTGGAACTTGTGGCATGGAGGTAAGGTAGAAATTTCACAACTCCGCCTTTACAATGCCAGCAACTTTTTTGGCGAAATCCAGATTGACAAAAGAATGGTTTCGCGAAAAAAATATACTAGAACGCAAACTTCCCAAGCCAGCATCGCAAAGCTTGGGAAAGTGCTAAAATTTAACCAACTTGATCTTCTACCAAACCTACTAAGGCCATTTCCGCAGCGTCGCCTGCACGATTGTTGCCCAGCTTCAATACTCTGGTATAACCGCCGTTTCTGCTTGCGTAGCGAGGACCTATAACATCAAAAAGACCTTTTAAAACTTTTGGATCCATCACAAAACGAGCTGCCTGGCGGCGTGCCGACAAGTCACCTTTTTTTGCATAAGTTATTAACCTGTCCACAAGGCTGCGAGCCATCTTCGCCTTAAGCAAAGTGGTGCGAACTATGCGCTCCTGAGGATCAGCTTCCAAACCTTTTAACAAGATTGACGTGGAAAGACTACGAAGCATCGCATGCTTGTGTGCAGTATTTGCACCCCATTTTTTTACTTTAACGCCGTGTCTCATTCAGCACCTCCTTCTTTCAAGTAAGCATCTACATCCATGCCAAAGCTGAGATCCATTGAAGATAACAAATCATTCAATTCAACCAAAGATTTTCTACCGAAGTTTTTGTGCTTCAGCATATCACTTTCCTTGTTGCGAACCAAATCCGCAATTGTGCCGATTCCAGCCTGCCTCAAACAATTGCTTGAACGAACCGACAATTCCAAATCTTCCACTCTCAATCTGAGCTTCTGCGCTATAGCCTGCGCATCCGCAGATTGATTCAATTCTTCGGAGCTATCCAAATCACCTTCAAAGTTTATGAACATCTCCAAATGATCAACCAAAAGCTTTGCCGCATACGCAAGCGCATCTTCAGGATCAATGCTGCCGTCTGTGGTAATATCCAAATCCAAACGATTAAAATCCGTACGCTCCTCAACTCGAGTATCAGAAACGAGCATGCCAACATTCAACACGGGGTTGAAGTTCGCATCGATCAAAATTTCGCCAACCGGAGCATTCTCCGCAGACCTTCTGCGATCAGGATCATCAGCCGGAACATAACCACGGCCGGAAGATACCTTCATCTCAATGCAAAGAGATGCGTTACCGCTAAGGCTTGCTATGTGAGCATCCGGATTAAGAATAACAATAGCCGGATTTGCATCTATGTCCTTCGCAGTCACTTCGCCTTCGCCGGAAACATCTAAACGCAAAACTTCGTCTTTATCGCTCAACAATTTTAAACGAATAGCTTTGATGTTAAGAATGATGTCCGTTACATCTTCTCTAACGCCCGGAATGCTTGCGTACTCCTTTTGAACCTTGTCTATTTTAACAGAAACAATGGCCGCACCCTGGATAGAAGACAACAAAACTCTGCGAAGAGCATTTCCAACTGTTGTTCCCCAGCCACGTTCCAACGCCTCTATTTCAAACTTTGCACGACGACCACCTTCAGAGACTTCCGTTTTCTGAAAATTCCTCGGCATTTTTAGAGATTTCCACACCATACTCGTCTCCTTTTAAATTCTTCTTCTCTTTTTTGGACGGCAACCGTTATGCGGAATTCCTGTAACATCCAAAATGGACAGTACATCTAAACCCGCATTCTTCAACGCACGAACCGCAGATTCGCGAGCAGGACCCGCACCCTTGATGCGAACCGTAACCTTGCGCATGCCAAGCGTAAATGCCTGAAGCGCTGCCGCCTCGGAAGCAACCTGAGCCGCATAAGGCGTACTCTTTTTGCTACCCTTATAGCCCGAACGGCCCGGCGAGTTGCTGGAAACCAAATTGCCTTTGGAATCCGTAATGGAAATTATGGTATTGTTAAAAGAGGCATATATGTGCGCAACGCCCTGTATATCTATGCGCTTCTTGCCTT
>Ga0209755_10005139_pt1 | contig 15050 bp, 10 predicted proteins | sample TergutCo191P1_FD_187301 | JGI IMG/M metagenome (GOLD analysis project Ga0209755, IMG submission 187301) | Cornitermes sp. P1 segment gut microbial communities from Petit-Saut dam, French Guiana - Co191P1 (SPAdes) (version 2) | ecosystem: Host-associated > Arthropoda: Insects > Digestive system... | reverse complement strand
CGTAAAACGCGCGGTTTCGGGAAGGTTTCGCCGTGTTTCAACGGTTGGTCGCATGGTTATACTTGTACTACGGTCGGTATTGGAAAGTCAAGAGGAAAAACGCCCCGATTTGCGTTATTTCCGCGGTTTGACGCTCCATAGCCTTTGCCGCAAATGGCCTTGAACAGGCCGTTGCTCCCACCTATAATTGATCCGGAAGCGGAGTCATGCCTTTGAATAAAACCGGGGAACGTCCATGCGGCGGTTCCGTTAACTTTGTGGACATAGCGGTAAACCTGACAAGTCCCGCGTTTGACCGGGATCGCGCGGAAGCGGTTGCCCGGGCGCGGGCCGCCGGCGTAAACACGCTGGTCGTTACCGGCAGCAGCCTGGAGGACAGCGCCCGGGCGATAGACCTGGCGCAAAACCACGAAGGCTGCGTGGCTACCGCCGGGGTGCATCCCCACAACGCGAAAGGCTGGGACACGGAACGGTCGCCAGGGCGCTTGCGGGAAATGGCGATGCGGGAAACGCGCAGGGTTGTCGCCATTGGGGAGTGCGGCCTGGACTACAACCGCGATTTTTCCCCCAGGGATATTCAGCGCCGGTGTTTCGCGGATCAGCTTGCCGTTGCGGCGGAACTTGGCAAACCGGTTTTCCTTCACGAGCGGGACGCTTTCGACGACTTTTTGGAGATACTTAAAAAACACAGGGCGAATCTGCCCGGCGCGGTGGTTCACTGCTTTACCGGGGGGGAAAAGGAACTGGAAGCCTATCTCGCCCTGGACTGCCACATAGGTATAACCGGATGGATCTGCGACGAAAGGCGCGGCACGCATTTAATCCCGCTTGTGCGGCAAATTCCGGCGGACAGGCTGCTGCTGGAAACCGACGCGCCCTATCTGCTGCCCCGGAATCTGCCCAAAGCGATACGCGGAAAAAGCGGAAGAAACGAGCCTTCATTTCTTCCGCACGTTGCCGCCTTTGTCGCGGAAACCCTGGGCAAAACCGCGGAACGGCTGGCGGCGGAAACCGGCGACAACGCCACGCGGCTTTTTGGTTTACCGCCGAGCTGATCGCCGCCGCGTAACCCGTCCGCAGGAACGCGCCGGAAAAAGCGCCCCGTTCCGGAGTTTGCCGGAACGCGGAATCGCCCCTCCGGTTTTGGGAAAAGCCGGATGCCGCTAGGATTCCTGCCCCGTACCGCTCGCGCAACTTGGCTGCCAGGGGGTAGGCGCTTCCATCGCGAAGTTGGAAAAAAGATCGAAAAGGATAATGTCAAGTTTGGGATGCTTGACGATAAACTCCTCCCGCATCATGGCAAGGGCTTCCTGCGTGCTCATGGCTTTCCGGTACTTGCGGTTGGGATCGGTAACGCTGTCGAACACGTCGATTATTTCCAGAATCTTGGCCGGAAAGTACGCCAGAACCTTGTGATCCAGAACGGAGGGCAAATCGTAGGAAATGCAGTAACTCTGCTTTACGACGGGGTTAACCTGCCTGTACTGGTCAAAATAGGTTCTGAAAACACCGTAGCCGCCGAGATCGCCGTAGTACTCGTGGTGGTATCCGGTAATAAGGGCCGCCTCCTGGGGGTAGTTTGTTTTGCCAACAATGTTGGAAAACCCAATTCTGACGTGCTCCATTACGACTTCGCGGTTGTAAGCCGCCTCGCCTTCGTGGTACTCCACGGCGGCGGCCTTTCCAATGTCGTGAATCAAAAAACCGGTCGCCCAGTTGTAAAAATCCACCTCGTCGATTGCCCTCATGCCGCCAAGAAAAATGCGTTCCAGGGTAAAGTGATCCCTGTGAATGTGGGACAGCAGGGAGCGGTAAAAATCCAGGTACTTTTCCTCGAAGGAAATACGTATCCGGTTTATCATGCTGGTGCTTGAAACCTGCTTGTTGTAGTAGGCAAGAAAAGCAAGTCCGTTTAGATACACGCGGGTCATGTGCTGGATTATCGTGCCGTTGGACTTTAGCACCAGGGCGTTCATCAGTTCGTTGCTAAGGATGTTTGTCGATATAAGCCGGGCCGAAGCCCTCACCAGATCGCGGGTGGAATCCACAAGGTTCTGGGTTTGCGCTTTGGCCTCGTCGTCGGCAAGATTCAGCGCGTTCATTAACGATGCGTGGTTATGCAGAATGGCATCCCGCGCGGTTTCAACCAGAGCCTCGGTAACAATATCCGCCGTCTTTGACGGTTTCGACACCAGCAGTTTTTCAAGCCGCCGGTTGTCTTTTTTCAGGCGGCGCACCCGCTCCGACTCGTCCAGGGCGGAAATGACCTCGTACTCCTTTCCGTAGCCCAGACCGATCCTGTCGCTGTCGTCCACCGGAAGAAGCGTCCCGATTTCCTTTACCATGTAACTCGGCCTTGTCATTTTGTCTTTCAGTTTCTGGAGGTCGTCGTTGGAGATAAAATAATCCCAGCCCGAATGCTGTTCCCAGAACCGCTTGTTGTTGCCGTACATGGCGCTGAAGGGCATGGCTCTGTCTTTCCCGGTGCTCTTGTTGACGCAGATGATTGGAATGCACTCGCTAATGCAGAGATCGACGAACCCTTTTTCCCCAATGACGTCACTGAGGGGAGTTACGGAATCCTTGTCTATCATTACCATAAGCACATGTCCTAAAAGGCCGATACACTCCGGAGGCGCGACCTTCAGGCCCGCAACCTTCATTCGTATGAAATCAAAGTGTATAGCGCTATTTCAAAATGGCATAAAACGGAAGGCTAACAGCCCCCAATCCCCCGCCCCGCAAGGAATTACGTGTTTTATTATATCCAATTATGCATCTTCCCGCGCCGCCGTGTCAAGGGGGCGGTATTCCCGCCGTCTGCCGGTTCCGGGATCGTCGAAAAAAAGTCCGTCCGCGCAGAGTGCCAGAAAACCCCGCGCGGTCTCTTCGCCGTACAGCGGGTCGTTCAGAATGGGGCAGCCGATCCACGCAAGGTGACAGCGCACCTGATGCCGGAATCCGCGCCGGAGTCTTACCGTAAACCGCAAACCGTCGCCGGAACCGCCGCCGCAAAGGTTCCGCGCCGAAACGCCGGTAATTTCGGTGCGGTAAAGGCCGCTCCGGTCTTTCGCTGTTTTGCTTCGGCAATCGTCAACCGCCGTATTCGCCACCGGACGTACCTGTTTTCTCCCGGGGCCAAAAGGGCGAAAGAAACTTTCAATAACGAAGCTCCCCGGAGTAAGAACGTCGTGCCACGAAAAACAGGGGGGAGGAAAACCGGAGGTGAGGGGCGGCGTTTTACCGCGTTCCGGTTTTCGGCAAATTGCGGTGTACTCTTTGACAAAGTTGCCTTGGGCCTGTTGCTCCAGCAGGAAATCCAGCGACTTCTGGTTTTTCGCAAAAAGCACCAGTCCGTTGGTTTCAAAGTCCAGCCGGTGCAGAAGTCCGCCTTCCCCGGTTTTCCTGCCGCGAAGCCCCGCAACCGGAGGAAAAACCGCCGCGTACCAATCAAGCAGCGTGTCGCCGTTTCCGGAACGCGCCGGAGCGCAGTGCATACGCGGCGGCTTGAAGACCACGGCAAAGTCTTCCGTCTCGTCCAGGACGTAAGGAGCGGGATTTGTCGCTGCGGGTAAAATCGTGGCGTTCCTCCTAAATGTGCAACACGATTGTGCCGCGTTTCCGGTAATCGTGTCAACGCCGTAAACATACCGCGTTCGCCTCCGTAACTGCAATACGCAAACCGGCGCCGGGAATTACCGAATTACTTGCGCCGTGAGCATGACCGTGATACAATGACGGGCGGGAGTGCCGATTGCGGCATGACGAAGATTTCGCGTTTTTGTAGTTAGGTTGACGATATTCACGTCCAGGAAAATCCGGCCGAACGGGTCGTGTCTCGAAAGTCAAAACCCGGGAGGGGAAAACCGTGGCGTTAAACCAGCCGCAAACCGCTATGAGCCAAACGCCGGAAGCGAAAATTGTCGAGGCCGGGTTTCCGGCGTTTCTTCACGGGTTTAGCGCGATTGACGCGTACCTTGAGCGCGGCGCGTCAAGGGCGGTTCACTTGCTTTGCGGTGCCGATCTTGTCGAGCTTGCGCGGATGTTCGAAGGTTTGCGGTATCCGGGGGTGGACTTTGCGGACGCGGCGTTGGACTTTGGGGGGAAGACTTGGTACTTCCGCTGCGAGGATTTGTCCCGGGGGGTGGACGCGCTGTACGAATGCCGTGCGGCGTTTGGCTTCCTGGAGTTTTACCTGGACTGCAAAACCCGGCGGTTTTACGATCCCAACGAAACGTGTCCGGTTTTGCGCGGCGTTAAATCCGGGGCGGGGGAAAGCGAAAACTGGAAAGACGTTTTGCAAAATCCGGATTCCCGCGTCGCCCCCCGCCGCGCGATTACGGACGGCGCGATGATTCTGGCGCGTTATTTCCCGGAGGCGTGCGTAAGGGAAGCAAACCGTGTCGCCGCCGGATTTGCCCGGCCGGACGGCGCGGGTTTTCCGGGTGCGCCGCCTGGCGCGGAAGAACAGCGTCTGCTGCTCACGGAACTGCTGGACGTGCAAAACCCGACGGCGGGGTTTGAATTCCTGAAAACCGCCGGGTTTATCGCCCTGTGCTGGCCGGAGTTGGCGGCAATGGACGACGTTGATCAGTCCAAGGAGTTCCACCCGGAGGGCAACGTTTGGAGGCACACGCTGGAAACCCTGCGCCACAGAAAACCGGCGGGGCAGAACGCGGGTTTTGATCTGCGTCTTTCGCTGGGGCTTTTACTGCACGACGTTGGAAAACCGCTTTCGCGCAGCGCCGGAACCGCCGGTGCCACAACCGGCGCCCCGGACAGACGCGGGCAAAACACGCGCCGGCCCTTTGACGGCCACGCGGAACTTGGCGAACGGCAGGCTCGGCGTTTTCTGGAACGCCTTGGGTTTGACTTGGCCGTGGCAAACGACGTCTGCTATCTGGTGCGAAACCACATGCTGCCGGCCGCGCTCCCCCGGCTTCCGCTGTTTCGCACCGGCGAAAAAATGGCGTCGCCCCTGTTTCCGCTTTTGATGGAACTGTACCGGTGCGACGAATCGTCGTCGTTCAAGGGCCTGGACGGGTATTACCAAAGCAGCGCCGCGTACCAGTCGTTCCTAAAACACCGCCGCAACCCCTACCGTTCCCCGGACGGGAAGAAACTCAAACGCTGAACCAACGCCCGGAGCCCTCAACCTTCAAGCCGCAAAACGGGGATAACCGGGGCTGTCAGTTCTATGACTATGGGGAAGTCCTCTTTTTTCAGCGGAACGCCTTCGCCGTCGGTCTGGGCCAGGATTGCGTGCCGGCCGGAAATCTCCACGCGACTCGCGTTGCAGAGTGTCGCCTCCGGTTTGCCGGTGTGTTCGCCGGTTGCAAGGAGTTCCTTTAGGGCCAGTTTTCGCAGCAGGGGCATTTGTCTGAGGGCGCAGACGTTGCGACCGTCCGGCAGAATTTTTTTCCGGGAGCCGTAGCTTCTGTGCCCGGAAGTGCCGACGGCTATCAGCAGGAGTTTTTCCCGGAAGGCCATAACTTCCGCGCCCCGTTCGTCGAAGGCTTTTACGTCCAGAAAATCCACCTTGTACAGTTTGTCGTAAAGCAGGGCGGCGACGTTCACCCAGAGTTTGTAAAAATCGCCGGGGGATTTTTTCTTCATCTTGTTTGCCATGTGCGTAACGAACGCGTCCAGGCCGACGGAAAGAACGTTGAACGCCGCAAACGGGCCTTTCGATTCCGCCGGTCCGCCGGGCGCGGTGGAAAGCCGCAACGCCGGGGTGAAGCCGACGCGCGAGGGCTTTACAAGAAGGTCCAGCGCCCCGTCCAGATCGTGGGAATCCGCGCCGTCGTTTCCGGTGCCCATGGGCAGACGCAGAACGGCCATGTTTGAGCGCACCGTATCCGGCGCACGGAACAGAACGGAAAGCACTTCCAGTCCGGTTCCGTCCCCGCCGGCCACCACGACAAGGTAGAACGGCGCCGCCCCGGAAGGAGCGCCGTCCGGATTCGCCGGTTCCAGGGCGTTTGCCGCCTCGGTTACAAGCGCGGTGGCGATTTCCGTTCCGGAGCCGGCCCTTTGCGTCGGAACAAGGCCGCAGGCCGCAAGCGCCGGCAGGTTGCCGAATGCCGCGGACGTGTACGCCGGGCGGCCGCGCGGGGTGCGGTCTTCTCCGTTCCGGTGTCCGCCGTTGCGGTCGCCGTCCAGGGTAATCGGCGAAACGTACCGCGCCAGCGTGGAGCGGTGTTTCTCCCACCGGGAGCGCAGGGTAAAGCCCCCGGCGGTGGGATTCGCGATTATTATCCAGCGCAGCGGTCTTCCCGGGGCAACCCGTGCGCCCGCGCAAATTTCGGCCAGGGACTCGGCGAAAAACAGAACCTTTTTCAGGGCCCCGCCTTTTAGGGCGACCGGTTTTACCTCCATGCGAAACGCCCCCCGGATTCAGTTCCCATCGGCGGCCCCCCGGAAAAGCGTTTCCGGCAGCCCGTACACGTCCGCCACCCCGTCAACCAGAATGCCGCCCATCCCCAGTTCCAGGGGCAGGGCGACGTCGATGTCGTAGCGATCCCCCACGGCGACGCAGTTTTCCGGAGCCGCCCCGCACATGGCCGCCGCCTTCAGAAACGGTTCCCTGTGGGGCTTGGACACGCCAAAGGTGTCCAGACCCACAACCGCGCGGAACATATCCCTAACGCCAAGAACGTCAAGGGTTCTCTCCGCTACGGACACTGGATTGTTGGTAACCACCGCCATTGCAAAACGCCCGGAAAGCCGCTCCAGCGCGGAACGGAGCCGGTCGTCGCGGTCAAGGAACCGTTCGGGCCGGAACAGCTCCTCCCGCCACTTTACGGTTTCCTCTATACTAACGCCGAAAGCTGTGAAGGCGTTCGCGAAGCTGATGTCGCGCCCCCGGTTTTTCTCCGACCAGTCCTTTCTGTAGGCGGCAACGTCCAGAGTCGTCCGGGCCGTGCTTTTTCCGGTCCGGGCGGCAAGCCGCTCCAGCGGCAAATCAATCTGCGACCGGACATAATCCGCGTTCGTGTAAAGCGTGGAATCCATGTCGAACAGAATCGCCATGCAGTCCACCGGAACGCGGAATACTTTCATACGCCGTGGTGGAACGGAAGTTCGTGCTGCGGCGGTTCCTTTGCGCTTCCAAGCAGACCCTTTATGATTTCCCGGTTGTCCAGAAGACCGGACAGCGAAAGCCCGTTGTGCAGTCTGGAAATTACCTGCGCGAAAAGCCTGGAAATGTTCACGCTGATGTACCAGGGGCGTTCGAGTACCTCCTCCTGGTAAACCGCGTTGGTTCCGATGATTCTGTAGAACAGACCCTCCTCGTAGGCTTTGTCAAAGTAGGAAACCGCGTTGCCGGAAAACAGCGGCAGACTGATCGAGCAGATAACCCGGCGCGCGCCGTTCTTCTTCAGCAGTTCCATTCCCTTTATAAGCGTTCCCCCGGTGCCGAGCAGGTCGTCCGCCATGAAAACGGTTTTGTCCCTCACGTTGCCCAGAAGCCGCAACTGGGAGATGTTGTTTTCGGATACGTTCCTGCACACTTTCGAATAATCCCGCTCCTTGTAAAGCAGGGCCAGCGGTTTTTTCAGCGTGGAGGCGAAAAACTTGTTGCGGTCAACCGCGCCGGTGTCCGGGGAGACGACCACAAAGTCGTCGTCCAGAATTCCGTCCAGTGTGGAAAGCGCCTTGATTATCTGGTAGCTGGCGTGCAGGTTTTCCAGCCGCATCTTCGTGAAGGAGTTCATTATGTCCCGCGAATGGATGTCCAGAGTGATGATGTGGCACACCCCAAGGCCCTCGAACATCTTGCCGATGCGGCTGGCGGCAAGCCCCTCCCGGCCTTTCGCCTTGTGCTGCCTGGCATAGGGGTAGTTGGGGATAACCAGCGTTATCCGATGCGCCCCGGCCTGCTGCGCCGCGTCTATGGTAACGAACAGCGTCATGAGGTGGTCGTTAATCGAAAGCCTTTTGCCTTCGTCGCTCCCGGAAAAGCGCACCGGATAGCGGTTTTCCACGTCCTGAAAAATGTAGACGTCCTTGCCGCGAATGGATTCCTGTATTTCCGCCTTGACCTCGCCGTTTGGAAACCAGGTGAACTTTGTCGGCGTTTTCAGCCTGTGAATGGGGCATTTACCCTTCTCGGAGTGGATACGCGGCCCCGGCGTGGCGATTTCGTTGATAAAGTTGATCCGCTCGACGACTTCCTCGGTGGTTTTGCCGTAGCGTTTGGCAAGTTCCCCCGCCGTGCGCTCGTTGTTTCGACGGTAAAGCCTTTTAAGGTGAACGATAACCTCGTCCGCAAACACTTCGCCGCCGGGGCAGGCTATCACAACAAGGTTTGCTGGGTTTGAGTACTTCAAGGAAAAACCTCCGCCACCTCTACAATATCCACGAAAACGCCCCTCCGGTCAAGGTGCCGGAAAGATTCCGCCGGGCCGGGCTCCGGAAGGGCGTTTCGGGGGAGGCGTTCGGGAGCGGTATCCGCCTTGCGCGAATGCCAAAAAAAACCGCCGCCCCGGTTTGGGGGCGACGGTCCGGCTATTCTTCAGTTGCGTTTGTCAGGCTGTCGTCAAGGATCATACCTTTCGACCTGTGCGTGGAGAAGCTGTATCGCTTGCCTGATGTTTTGCCATGTAACATAGGCGCGCGTAATAATGATATACTCGCCGGTTACAAAACTGTCCAGGGCCGCCCCCATTTCAAAAGACGGACGCAGCTCAACTCTTTGCCCCCCGTCTACAATGACGAAGTGCGAACGAGCGGGATCCGCGCTTTGGTTGACGCCGGGAGCGAGAAAATCCGCCCGGTTGTTTGTGTGCCCGAACCGCACCGGGCCCAGGGAGATCGGCATGAACCAGTAGTCATTGTTCGGCGCAACAATGTCCGCAAGCTGCACCGCCTGCGGATCAAACGTAGGCGCATTTGCCGGCGGGTCGATTATCGTTATGACTCCAGGTGTATTGCCTCCTATCTGAATTTGGTTCCTCGGGCTTGCCGCGCCTCCGCCTGCGGCTATGGTCCCCGTAACCCTGACCCACTGGTTGGTGAAATCGACCAGATTAATATTGGGAGCGGGTCCACCCCAAACCAGAATGCCGTCCCTGGGGCCGGTTCCGTCCTGCAAGAAGATATTCAAGCCGTCAAGACCCGTGCCGGCCGCATTCATGGTTCGGTTGGTTACAAAGCCTTCCACCGTTACAGTTTGCCCGCGTGCTGTGCTGTTGGCGGCGGATATGCGGATTACGTCCACGGACGGCTCGCATTCCTCGCATCCCGCATCACTGCAATTTTCGCAGTCGTAGCCGTTATCAGGCGGCTGCTCACCGGAGCGTATGACTATGTTGTTGATCTGGTGCGTGCCTCCATACACAATCGGGCTACCGTTTGTTGCAACGTTGGATGTCATCAGCCAGCGCAGGTACAGGCTGTCATGGCCTTCCGCCGACTGCGGGAGGAAGCGGCTTTTGTCAGAAATGCCGGTAAAAGCAGGATTGCCGCTGGGAAGCACAATTAAGCCGCCGACGTTGTTCCAGCCGCCGCCAGTGCCCACACGGTACTGCAATTGCCAGTCACGGGGGCCGGTGTTGGTGGATCTCATGCGCCACGTTACCGCGATGTCGGTGCGGCCTGCCGTGGATATGTAGGTCTGCCACCATGCGTTATTGGCCAAACCGTCAAGCCCGCCGCCGCCGCCAGCCGGATTGACCACGTTTATGCCCTGAGACATCCCGCTCAGCACTCTCGGAGTCATTATGCCCCCGGACAGTGCCAGGAATTGCAGGCGCGCGTCTTGCTGCTGTCCGCTGGACGGCTGAACCATGATGTTCGCAGGTCCTATTATCGCAACATCGACAGTTGCGTTGCCCGTAAAGTCCCAGGCCGCAATCAACGGATCGAGCTCCGTCGCCGGGAAAGTATACTCCAGCGTTACCGTCGCGCCGGCTCCCGTTACTGTCGCGGGTTGCCCGTTGACGGTCGCCGTTACGCCGTTCGCGAAGACGTGGCCGGGGTTTGCCGTCAGCGTCACCGTGGCGGCGTACACGGCGCTGGGCCGGAACGCGCCACTAGCAGGCTCCCACGTTACCGCTCCGGCGGTGAAACCGGCGCTCCCGGCTACCGTTGCCGTCATAGCAGGTGTCGCGCCTGTAACCGGCGCTGCAATGCTGACCGCCGCGCTCTCGATGATCTCATCATCCACAGCGTCGCGGAACTGGGCATCCGTAAAGATGCGCGCTACGCTGCTTGTCATGCCCTGGTAGACGTGCAGGTCGCTGTTTAGGGCTGCCACTCCGTAATCGTCGTGCTCCAGCGCAAATCTTACGAAGTACGCGCCGGCGGCCAGTTGCAGATTGCCTTCCCATAAAACCGGATCCGGGGTGCCGTCAAAACTGGCGCCGTCATAATCCGCGATGTCAATGGTACCCGCTATAACGCCATTCTCGCCAACGCTCCAAACCGTCAGCTCGCCGGCCGTTCCGGCGGGGACGGTTAAGGCCCAGGTAAACGTCCCGGGCCCGCCTGCGGGGATTGGGGTCAGGACGGCGTTAACGCCCGTAAACCCCGGCCCCACGTTGACCGTTCTGGGGCCGTAGGTCGCGGCCACTGCGCTGCCTATGAATGCGCTTACCGTCAGATACCATTCCCCCTGGGGCACCTCGGCCTGCGCCGTGGTTTGCCCTTGCGGGAAATCGACAGTAACGCTGCTAAAAGCGGTGCGCTCAAAGACGGCGCTAAAGCCGGTAAAATTCGCCAACTCTATATCCGGCTGGATCGCGCGACCCATGTCCAACTGCCCTATTGTCAGCGAGACGGTGCCGGCGCGATCTGCCTGCGGGCCCGCCGGGCCTTGGCATCCCGGCAAAAGCAACAGGAAAGAGGCGGCGAGCGCAAACGCCAAAGCGCCCGCACTGCCCTTCATCGTTCTCATGGTTTTCATCCCTCGTTTCTCCTTTCGAAAAATCCCGCCTGGGCCCGCGAATCCGGGCACCGGGCGGGGCGGGTTTAGAATACCGCTCCGGTCGCGGTATCAAAGACGATGCTGTACGTCCTGCTGCTGCCGGCCGTTCTCACCCTAACCGTTACGAGGGGCGGGAAGTCAGCCGAAGGAAGCGAAAGCGTCGCCGTGCTGCCGAGCGGCTGCATGTTGCCATCGAGCCACTGGATGCTCCCGGTCACGATCACGTTATTGGGATCGTTTATCGAGATTGCCCCGGCGGCTGCGTTTCCGGTGATGGTAACGCCATCAGCCAGCAGCGGGTTGCTGAACCCCGTCCAGGTGACGGTGAACGCGCCGGTTTGATCGTCCTGGTTGTCAAAGTCCCCCGGATTGGCGTCGGAGAATATGACCAGGTTGTTGATCTGGTGCGTGCCTCCGGCCACAACCAAGCCGTCGTTTAGGGCAGGGTTTACGCTATTGTTGGATGTCATAAGCCAGCGCAGGTATAGGCTGTCGTGGCCTTCCGCGCTCGCCGGAAGGAAGCGCCCTCGCTCCGGCTCGTTTATGGTGTTAGCCGGGGTGGTGGGCAAAGAAAGCGCGATTGCGCCGCCGACGTTGTTCCAAACACCGGTAGCGCCCACGCGGTATTGCAGCCGCCAGTCGCGGGGGGCGGTGGCCGTGGATCTCATGCGCCACGTTACCGCGATGTCGGTGCGGCCGGCCGTGGATATGACCGTCTGCCACCATGCGTTATTGGCCAAATCGTTAAGCTCGCTGTCGTTTGCGGTGTTGGCCGCGTTGCGCACGTTTATGCCCGAAGATGCGCCGATCAGAACCCTAGGGGTTAATTCGCTCCCAGACTGGGTCAGGAATTTCAGGAGCGCGTCATCTTGCTGCTGTCCGCCGGACGGCAGAACGGTGATGTTCCCGGGCCCTACTATCGCATTATTGACGGAAGTGTTACCCGTAAACTCCCATGCCGCGATCACCGGATCGGGCCCTGTCGCCGGGAATGTAAAGTACAGCGTTGCAGTCAAGCCGGTGTTGTTCGATACCGTCGCGGTCTGCCCGTTGATGGTCGCCGTTGTAAGGCCGCCCGTAAAGGTGTAGCCCATTTCAGCCGTCAGCATTACCGTGGCGGTGTATGCGGTGCCGCCCCGGAAAGGGCTGTGATCCGGGTTCCACGTTACCGCGCCGGCGATGAAATTGGCATCCGCGCCAACTGTTGCCTCCGTATTCGGCACCGCGCCGAAAGCCGGGGCCGTAACGGTGACTACCGCGCTATAGATGACGGTGTCCCCAATGCCTAGGCGGAAATGGGCATCCGTAAGGGTGCGCGTTATGCTGCTTGTCATGCCCTGGTAGACGTGCAGGTCGCTGCTTAGGATTGCCCTTCCGTAAGTGTCGTGATCCAGCACAAACCGAACGAAGTACGCGCCGGCGGGCAGCGGCAGGTTAGCGCCCCACAAAGTCGGGTTAATGGAAACGTCAAAATCAGCCGTATCCCTGAGGGGATACAATACGATACCGCCATGCTCGTCAAGGTTCCTAACCTCCAGATTGCCGGTGGTGCCGTCGGGGACGGTTAAGGCCCAGCTAAACGTCCCGTTTCCGCCCGTGAAGATTGGGGACAAGGTGGCGGTAACGCCGGTGAACCCCGGCCCCACGCTGAGCTCCGGCCTGCTGTAGGTCGCGGCCACTGTGGTGCCTATGAGCGCGTTTACCGTCAGATCCCATTCCCCCTGGGGCAGCTCGACCTGCGCCGTGGTTCCCCCGGCCGGAATATTGACAGTAACGCTGTCATGGCCGGCGCGGGCAAAGACGGCGGTAAAACCGCCGGTAAAGCCGCTCAAGTCTATATCCGGCTGGATCGCGCGGCCCATATCCAACTGCCCGATCGTAAGCGAGACGGTGCCGGGGCGATCCGCCTGCGGGCTCGTAGGGGCTTGGCACCCCGGCAAAAGCAACAACAGCAAAGAGGCGGCCAGCAAAAGCGCCAAAACGCCGATGCCGCCTTTCATCGTTTTCATAGTCTGCATAGTTTTCATCTCTCGTTTCTCCCTTCGAAAAATTCCCGGGCCCGCGATTCGGGCGCCGGTTTAGAATACCTGTCCAGTTACGGTATCGAAAACGATACTGTACGTCCTTTCGCTGCCTTCCGTTCTCACCCTAACCGTTACGAGGAGCGGGAAGTCATCGGGAGCAAGATCAAGCGTTGCCTCGCTGCCGATGGATACCAACATGTCATTGAGCCACTCGATGCTCGTGAATGCGTCAACGGGAGCGTTTATCGTGATTTCCCCGATAGTCGCGCTTCCGGTAATGGTAACGCCCTGGGCCAGCAGCGGGTTCGTGAACCCTGTCCAGGTGATGTTGATCGGGCCGGCTTGATCGTCTTGGTTGTCAAAGTCCGCCGGATCGGCATCGGAGCGTATGACCAGGTCGTTGATCTGGTGCGTGCCCCCGGGTTGAATCGTGCCGCCGTTTACGCTGACGTTGGATGTCATCAACCAGCGCAGGTACAGCCTGTCGTGGTTTTCCGCGGTCGGTGGAAGGAAGCGCCCCCGCTCCGGCTCGTTCAGGGTGTTCGCTGGGGTGGTGGGTGAGGAAAGCGCGATTGTGCCGCCGACGTTGTTCCACTCGCCGTCGCTGCCCACGCGGTACTGCAACCGCCAGTCGCGGGGGGCGGTGTTCGTGGATCTCATGCGCCACGTTACCGCAATGTCGGTGCGGCCAGTCGTGGAAATGGCGGTCTCCCACCACGCATTGCCAGCCAAACCGCCGTCAAGCCCGCCGCTGGCAGGGGGGGTAGCCGCGTTGAGCACGTTTACGCCCGAAGAGCCAGCGTTCAGCGCCCGCTGGGTCAATTCGCCCCCCAGCGAAACCCAAAACCGCAGTCGCGCATCTGCGGCTTGCTGACCGCCCGATGGCCTAGACGCATTTCCGTACTCGATGCTCGCGGAAACAATCGGGTTGTTTTCGGGGCCAGTACCTTCGGCGGTTCCAAACTGCCATGCCGCAATCACAGGATCATGCGCGGGCTCTGTCGCCGCAAAAGCACGCGCCAGCGTAACCGCCGTGCCCGTGTTGTTCGTTACCGTTGCGGTCTGCCCGTTGATGGTCGCCGCTGCAAGGCCGGTAAAGGTGTGGCCCGTGCTTGCCGCCAGCGTTACCGTGGCGGTGTACACGGTTTCATGGCTGAAGTACAGCTCGCGGCCGGGCTCCCACGTTACCGCGCCAACGGTGAAATTGGCATCCGCGCCGGCCGTTGCCGTCGTATCCGGCGTCTCGCCCGCAACCGGAGCCGTAACGGTGATTGCCGCGCTCGCGATAACGGCAAAGGGAGTCCCTGTCTCCGGAAATTCAAAAGCCAGCGTAACTGTTGAGCCTGTGTTGTTCGTTACCGTCGCGACCTGTCCGTTGATGGTCGCCGTTGCAAGGCCGCCCGTAAAGGTGTGGCCTGTGTTCGCCGTCAGCGTTACCGTGGCGGTATACTCCGATTCATAGTAGAAGTACCGCTCGCGCTCGGGATACCACGTTACCTCGCCAACGGTGAAGTTGGCACCCGCGCCGGCCGTTGCCGTGGCCGCCTGTTGTACCCCGCCTGCAACCGGGGCCGTAACGGTGATTGCCGCGTTCGTGATGACGGTAGGACCGGCATCGGGGTCTGTCGGGCTGGAACATCCAGCCAGGACAATCGCCGCTGCGGCGAGAGCCCATAATCTTTTTTTCGTCTTCATCAATAGAAACCTCCAAAACGCTTTCTGCGCCAACTGTAGCCGCCTATTGCCAGTTTTCAAACAGGCCGGCGTTTTTTTTCGGTTAAATCGCCGCCGCCGGCCAGTATTGAGGTATCGTCAATCCCTTATCACTGTGAACGAATCGTAAGGCACGCCGGCGGTAAAGCTGAAGGGCTCGGGAGCGCCGGGGTGCTGGCCGGACACGGTGCCTATGGGGTACGTCCTGAACGTTATGCTGTTTGGGCCGACCTCAACGATGGTGTAGCTGGGGATGCGCGGCTGGTGAAACACCGCGTTGGAAACGGGCAAATTCCCCGCCATGTAGCTCACTGACCCGGCCATATTTGCCTGGTCAGTGCCAGGATGCACGCCCAAAAACGGGTAAACGGGATTTGCCTGGT
>Ga0209755_10005138_pt1 | contig 15055 bp, 15 predicted proteins | sample TergutCo191P1_FD_187301 | JGI IMG/M metagenome (GOLD analysis project Ga0209755, IMG submission 187301) | Cornitermes sp. P1 segment gut microbial communities from Petit-Saut dam, French Guiana - Co191P1 (SPAdes) (version 2) | ecosystem: Host-associated > Arthropoda: Insects > Digestive system... | reverse complement strand
TGCTTGCCGACCCGCGGATTCTGATTCTCGAAGAAGCAACAGCCAACATCGATACACGGACGGAAAAAGCCCTGCAAGAAGGTTTGCAAAGGCTGCTGCTTGGGCGGACCTCGTTCATTATCGCGCACAGGCTATCGACAATTCAGCACGCCGACCAGATTCTGGTCGTTGATAAAGGTCAAATAATCGAGAGCGGAAGCCACACGGAGCTTTTGGAGCTTAAAGGAGAGTACTATAAATTGTTTATGTCGCAGTGGGTTGCGTAGTGCCGAGGGTTTTGCTGACCGTCGCATACGACGGAACAGAGTACGCCGGGTGGCAGCGGCAGGAAAATGCGATTGCGGTGCAGGAGGTTCTGGAGGAGGCGTTGGGCCGGCTGCTTGGCTGTGAGGTAAAGGTAGCGGGCGCAAGCCGCACGGATGCGGGCGTACACGCATTGGGGCAGCAGGCGGCGTTTTCCGCTTCTTCGTCACACATGCAAATCCCGCTGGAAAAGCTGCCGCAGGTGCTGAACGGCTTCCTTCCGTCAGATATAACAGTGAGCGGAGCGCGGGTCGTGGATGATGACTTCAACCCGCGCTTTTCGGCGCTTCACAAGACGTATTGCTACCAGATTTACAATGCGGCGGTGCCGAACCCGTTGGTTAGGCGGTACAGTGCGTTTGTTGCGCGGGAGCTGGATTTCGGTTTGATGCAGGAAGCGGCGGGATATTTTGTTGGAAAGCATGATTTCAAGGCGTTTTGTGCGAGCGGCTCAAGCGCTAAGACGACTGTGCGGACGGTTTTTTCCTGCGGGATGGAAAGGGATGGCGGGTTGATTAAGATGAGGATTTGCGGGGACGCGTTTTTGTATAATATGGTAAGGATAATCGCGGGGACGCTGGTTTATGTTGGGATAGGGAAGATATCGGCGGAAGATATTCCGTCGGTGATTAGGTCGAGCGAGCGGGAAAGGGCGGGGAAGACTATGCCGCCCGAGGGGCTTTGCCTTGAATGGGTGCAGTTAATATGAACCTATCAGGCTACACCCGCGAAGAAATCAACATAGGCCAATCTTCATCCCGAGTCTACCGCTGCCAAAAGGGTGACTCCGTCCTCTACCTAAAAACCGCACCCATCGCCGACCTTGAGCCCGAATACGAAAAGCTGCTGTGGCTAAACGGAAAACTACCCGTCCCGCAGGTAAAGCACTGGAAAACCGAAAACGGTACCGCCCACCTCCTTCTAACCGAAGCCGCGGGCGAAATGCTCACCGACCCCGCCGCGGACATGCTGCGCCTGCCATACGCAACATCAGTAAAAATTTTAGCAGACGCCCTACAAACCCTACAGGCCATAGACATAACCGCCTGCCCGCTTAACGATAACTTAGAAATCCGCCTAGCCAAGGCTTTACACAACATCGAAACCGGCCAAGTAGACACCAGCGACTGGGACGACGACCACGACTTTACATCGCCCATGGAGCTGTACAACTGGCTGACCGCAAACAAGCCGCCGCACGAGGAACTCTGCTTCGCCCACGGCGACTTTACGCCGGAGAATGTATTTGCGGACGGCGAGAAGCCCACTTGCTACATAGACCTCGGCGGCTGCGGTATTGCGGATAAGTGGCGCGATATCGCTTGCTGCGTGCGTTCCATCAGCTATGATACCGACGACCCGTGCTACGTCGACCAACTGTTCTCGCATCTGCAAATTGCGCCGAATTGGACAAAAATCAAATATTATAACCTTCTTGACGAGTTGCATTGAACCGATAGTATATATATGATAGAATGCAAAAAACGCTTCTGAAGGGGTAGTTCATATGGAACACGGAATGGATGAAGTTCTGAATTTGATAAAGGGGCATGTATTGTACAAGCACCCGCTTGTTTTGGTGGAAGAAGTGGAGAAGATGCTTGCCGAAGCACCGATGCTCGTACCTACGGTAGACGAGTACAAGGACTTTTACAGCGCGAACAGGAAAACGCTTAGGACTCTCGGCGTTATCCGTGAAGACCAGATGCTGATAAGCAAGCCGTCTTATTTGGACAACCTTCTCAGGACGATACTGAATAACGCCATCGAAGCCGCTACCCTCGCCGCGAAGAATGTCCGCCTTATTCCTATCCGCGCGGAAACATACTTGGGACTGGTGCCTATGGTAAGAGCCGCGTATCAGCACGCGAAGGAGCCCGCCGCACAACCTCACCTCTCCGGCATAGGGGAAGTATCGAGGGAGTTTATCGACGGTGTAAGCACATTGGAAGAAGGGCTTGCAATCAAGAGACGTCAGGAGAAGCTCGACAAGGATGTGCCGCCCCTTTACGATAAGGACGGTAAATTTATCGACAAAAACTTATACAACAGATACCGCCATCAGAAATAAGCTACGAGAACATTACCATCACGAAAAACAGTACCCCAAGTACCCACAGCCCCTTTTGCCACAGCCCGTACTTCTCCAGCCGCACAAACGAAACCATCAGGAACCCCGCGGAAACCAGCGCGGCATACACTACCCAACTAGGCATATAAAAATAAACCACTGACCATACAGCCATTATCACAAGAAGCATTGCGCCAGGCACAGGCAGCCCCACGAAGAAGTTGTCTGCCTCGCGCGCGTTGTAGTACGCAAGCCGCCACAGCCCGCAAGCCACATAAAACACCAGCGCGGCAAGCAGAACGAAATGGCTGCCCACAAACAAATAAACAAGCAGAATAGGGATAATGCAGCAGATAAAGAAGTCCACCAGTGTGTCCACATACTGGCCGAACTCTGTCTGCTGCCCTAGTTTTTCTGCGACATATCCGTCCACCAAGTCCATAAACATAGCAAGAGACAGGCAAACGAGCGCCCAGCGCAAGCTGCCCTCTATTAAGAGGAAATAGCAGGCGGCAATCCCAAAAACCAGTCCCACGGTCGTAATCATGTTCGGTATGTTCATGTATTGCAGCACGGGGAAGAATTTTTTCATGTGTGTTTCACCCCGAGAACGTCGCCTATGTTTGTTTTCGTCTCGAAGCCGCCCAGTGTCTGCGCGATTAGGTCATCGCCCGGCAGCAGCGCGCCCTCCTTGAAGAAAACCAGAACCAGCGAGCCGCCCGGCAGAAAGTAGCTTGCCTGCTGCCCGCGCCTTACACGGTCGCCTTCATCGAAGCAGTGTACTATGCTGCCCACGAATGTTGCGCCTACCTCTACTATCGCCACATCGCCGAAATTTTCCGAACGGAACATAATCAGCGCGCGCTTGTTTCTGCAATACAGCTGCGCCACGCGTTTCAGCGCGAGCGGGCTTACTGAAAACAGGTCGCCGTTTAGGAACCGTGTCTGGCTTACTACGCCGTCGTCGAAAAAGTGCATACGGTGGTAGTTCGCGGGGGTCAGGCGGATTTTCAGCATTGTGCCGCCGCGGTATGCGCGCGCTAGCAGCTCGTCGCCGAACAGTTCCGAGAGCGAGAAGTAGCTGCCCTTTGCGGCTATCATCCGCTCGGGCGAAATGTCCGTAACGGCCGTAAGCAGCCCCTCGCAGGGCGAGCCTAGCGTTCCCGCTTCGTCGGGAAAATCCACATTGCCCTTCTCCCGCGAGAAGAAGTCCGCGAAATTCTTGTAATCGCCCTCAAAACCTGTCATATCGACATCATACTGCCTGATAAACTTAGGAATCGACCGCGCAGAGAACCTTGTGCGGCAGTACAGCCCGTACAGGCGGCTGAACGCCTTCCGCTTCACCAGATAGGGCAGGGTAGCCGCGCCTACCGGGTTCTCATATACCAGTCTCATGAGCTTTTCGGCAACAACTGACTCGCGCTCGTATTTGCCGTCGTTGTATACCCAAATGTCTTGTTTTGCTCTGCGTCTTAATTTACGCTTCAAAATGCAACACCTCGTTAATAACATTATGCCTGCAAAATCATTTCATTTCAAGTTTTATTTCTATTTTGGCGAAAAATAGTGTATAATTCTTTCAAAGAGAGAGGAGCGGTAATGTATGGCCAAACAACAATTCCCGCGTACCACGGTCGCGGGCGTGTCCCTGCCGAGAATGTTAATCGGAACAAACTGGCTGCTTGGATGGGGTCACAGCACCCCAGCCGCCGATAAGCGAATCAAGGACAGAAACTACAACAAAGAGGCGATGGCAGAAATCATCTGCGCCTTTATGGAGTACGGCATAGACGCCGTAATGGCTCCGGTCAGCACATACCCAATAGTCCACGACGCCTGCAAAATTGCCGAGGATAAGATGGGCCAAAAGGTTATCATCATAGACACCCCAAACGTAAACGTAGACGACACCCCGGAAGCCCGCCGCGAGGCAGAGGCGATTGTGAAAGCAGGGCGCGATATCGGCGCTACATTCTTCCTGCCGCATCACAGCTCGGTAGAGCAGCTGGTCAATAAAAATCTCGAGCAGATTCCGCGGCTGCCCGATTATCTGTCGATGATACGCGACCAAGGCATGATTCCCGGGCTAAGCGCACACATGCCCGAGCTGATTCTCTACTCTGACGCCAATGAGTACGACGTTCAGACTTATATACAGATATATAACTGTATGGGCTATATGATGCAGGTTGAGATTGAATATATTCATAAGGTGATATGGGAGGCCAAGAAGCCTGTTATGACGATTAAGGCTATGGCCGCCGGGCGGGTTACTCCGTTTGTCGGGCTTTCGTATTCGTTTGCTACGATTCGCGAGTGCGATATGGTCACGGTCGGATGCTTTAATACGGATGAAGTCCATGAGGATGTTGAGATTGGGTTTGCCGCGCTTGAGAGAAGGGCACCGAATTTGGAAGGGCGGGCAAGTCCGAATCAGACTGCCGCGCTTGGCGGGGGGAAGAAGTGAGGTGACGCCCATGCTATCTGAAGAAGTTGAAATAAAGACAAAGGACAGCATGTTAATCATCTTACCTACGGCAAAAAAAACTCTTGAGTGGTACCTTGAAGGCTATGACGACGAGTCGGACAGGTATGACTGGAGCGGCGCAGACGAGCCTATGGGCCGTGAAATGTTATGAAACAGGGCGATATTATCCGCGTGAACTTTAACCCAACAAAAGGCAGGGAACAAGCCGGATACCGCCCTGCGCTAGTTATCAGCCGAACAGCGTATAATGAGAAGCGTGATTTTGTTTTCGTTTGCCCTATAACCGGGACTACAAAGCCCTTGCGCTTACGTGTTATGTTGGATGACAGAACGGAGACGCAGGGTGATGTAATTTGCGAACAAGTACGGGTCATTGACTTGTTGGCAAGAGAATGTAAATTTGTCGAGCGGATTCCTAAGGATTTGCTGAAACGGGTTTTAGAGGCTGTTTCGGTTATTATTGAGATGGAATACTAAGAATGTTGTGAACTAAGACCTGCAAATTTTGCGGGTCTTTTTTTATTTCCCCCCTTGACACCCCATGACTACCATGATAGTATACCAATGACTATTGCAATAGTTAACCCGGGAGGTAATAAACATGGCTATCAAAGTCTTTGATTCAGAGCTAAAAGTAATGGAGGCACTTTGGAAAGAGGGTGATTTGACTGCGGGGCAGCTTGCCAAGCTTCTAAAGGAGCAGACGGGCTGGAACCGCAACACTACTTACACTGTAATCAACAAGCTAATCGACAAGGGAGCGGTAGAGCGCTACGGCGAAAACTTCTCCTGCCGTGCGGCGATTACAAAAGAGCAAGTACAACAGCACGAGGCAAAAGAGCTAATCGGCAAGCTGTTCGATGGCTCGGCGGAGGTCTTTCTGTCCGCGTTTCTAAGCGGCGAGAAGCTGACCGAGGGCGAGATAGCGGGGCTTGTACAGATTGTGGAAAGGCTGAAGTGATATGATAATAAGTCTAACGCAAATGAGCGTGTCGGCAGGAGCCTTGATACTTATAGCGGCGCTGCTGCGCGCTGTTTTCCTGAACCGTTTGCCTAAGGCGGCGTTCCTTGCGCTGTGGGGTATTGCGCTGTTTCGGCTGTTGGTACCCGTGGCGGTTCCGCTTCGTGTCGGTTCTGCCGTCAGCGAAGGTACAGCTTTCGCCGCCTCTGCTGCGGTAAGCCAAGGCAGCGGTTTTGGCTTGTATGATGTATGGTTCGCGGGCGCGCTTGCCGCGGCTGTCTTCTTCGCGGCCATTTACATTTACAGCTGCAACCGTCTGCGCTTCGCGGTACTTGTTCGCGGAAACGATTTTATAGACCGCTGGGTCGCAGAGCATAAACTGCCTGTGATGCAGTCGGACAGGGTTGCCGGCCCGCTTGCCGCGGGGTTGGTTAGGGCGCGGATTATTCTTCCGTTAGGCATGGACATGAGTAACACACAGCTATTGCGCCATGTGCTGACCCATGAGTACTACCATATAAGGCGGTTCGATGCGCTGTGGAAGGTGCTTATGGTATGTGCGTTGTGCATCCACTGGTGGAATCCGGCGGTATGGCTGATGTTTGTGCTTGCAAACCGCGACCTGGAACTGACCTGCGACGAGCTGACGCTGCGGCGTTTGGGTACGGAAACAAAAGCCGCCTATGCCTATTCAATAATCGGCATGGCGGAGTCACGCAGAAATTTTACGGCATTAGTATATAACGGGTTCAGTAAAAACGGAACCGTAGAGAGGATTGAATCTATTATGAAAATAAGCAAAAAATCAGTTGCGAGTCTTGCCTTGGCCTTTGTGCTTGTGGCAGCGCTTGGTGTGGGTACGCTGTCGGTGCTGGCCGCCGGAAGTTACAATGAAATTACCACAACGGTAACGGTAACGGAAGTTACCGAAGACGGCGTAACATTTGCCCGCGAAGGAACAGCCGAGGAAACAGCGCTTGTGCAAAGGAGCTTCCAGGTAGTAATCGACGCGCTGAATCTGGAAGAAATACCAGACGGCGTTACCTTCACGACGCTTTACGAAGAAGGCATAACCTTAGTGCGTGTCGGCATGGACGAAGACAATGTGCAAATGTTTATCGCAAGCGAGGACGGTTTTGACTTGGGCTCGCTTGATTTCTCCCATGACGGTGTGTATCTGACCGTGAGAGAGTTTTCCGGTTCGGAGGAATAGGTTTTTGGGGGTTGTTAAACAGGCTCGGTTGGTTAGTGTGACTAACCAACCGGGCTTTGAGTATATTAGTACAAGACCCCAAGGTCATACACCCTCACCCTAGTAGTCATAAACAAAGGAGCAACCCCGCTCCTAACCATATCCTTAATCTCAGCAAAAGCCTCTGTCAAACATTTCACAAGATTGACCCCTTCTGCCGCCAGCTCCGCAAGCCATCGCTTAACAGCCCAAGCCTTAGGGCTGGGGCATAACTGAATAAGAAGCAAAAGCCCTGCCGCATCCATCACATCCGTAAACCGCAGCTTGCCGTCCCCGGCTTCCATCTTCAACTGGTTAGTGGTGCTAACCGTTTGCCCATCGCCGTAGAGCAGCTTGCGTTTCAGCCATTTCCAGTAGTTTCTGGCGCGTTGGTAGTCGCTGCCGGTAAGTACAGCGCAAACATCCACTACGGAAAACCAACGCTTTTTATTTGTTTCATCCCAAGCCGAGCGGATGGTCTTGCCTTCAAATAGTTTGTTTTGCATTTTTGGACTCCTTTGTTTTCACGAACGTTTATTCTTATTTTATCATGTGGAAGGGTGGGTTGGCAAGGGGGGAGAGAGACCTGTTCCAACACTCCGGCTTCAAAGTGCATCCCCACGCGCAACCTCGCTCCATTACCTCGTGTATTATAGATAGCCTTAGAAAGGCTAGTTTTCTCATTTAGGAGAATGAAATATCCACCTTGACAATATCGGATATAACCTATATGACGAATTTGTAAGCTATCCGAGAGGCGGAGCGTTGTTGGATAATGAATTTGTCAAAAAAACTGACAAAACCCCAACAGAAGAAATAGAAAAAGCAAAACAATACCGTTCTGATTTTTTAAGCAGGGAGGAGAACCCATAATGAGCGAATTTAGAGAATTTCTTGATGAACAGTTACAAGACCCAGAATTTCGTAAAGAATGGGACGCCCTTGAACCGGAGTTTGCCATTGTCCAAGCTCTTATAGACGCTCGTAAAAATGTTGGGCTGACACAAAAACAATTATCCGAACGAACAGGCATTGCACAAAGCGACATAAGTAAATTAGAAAGCGGAGGCGGGAATCCTTCACTAAGAACACTTAAACGTCTTGCCGCTGCTATGGATATGACGCTTAGACTTGAGTTTACCCCTTCTGTTGCTAGCAATAAAAATCGCATAGCACAGGCTATTTCAGAATGAAGGTTAATCTAATCCTTCAAGAAAAGCTCCGTAATAAAAGAAAATGTTTTTACTGTAAACCTTGGCGTAAGTTCAAACATAGAACGGCATTTGAAAAAATCTTCTTCTGTTAGGCGGCTATTTTTATAGATACGCCGTTTTCATCTGCAAGCAAGTACGCAACATAATTAAATTCACCGCTGCTTTGCCGTAAATCAAGACTTTCTATAAATTGCTTGGTGAGTTCAAGGTTTTTTCTTCGTAATATATACGGAGCTGTTTGAAGTTCAAGTTTTGCCGTGGAGAGTATAATATCTTTTCATGAACAACATCAAATAAGCCCAAGGTCTGCGGACGAATATTGTTGCGTATCCTGTCAACGATTTCTAGCTGAACAGCATCGCAATCATCTACGCTGTATATTGAGCTATCATGAGTAATTAATTCATACTTTGCAGCAGCATGAGAGCGTGAATTAATCTAGTGCAATCAACCCATCGCAGAAATCAAGTGTCTGTGTACGATGTGATGTAATAAGTATCATGTAGTTTTTCTTCAAACCATTAAGCACCTTGATAAGGCGGCTTTCTCTTTCACTATCTAACGCAGAGAAAGGTTCGTCTAATATTAAAATTGGCCGCTTAAATAACAAAGCTCTTAAAATACAAAGTGACTGACGTTGCCCCCCAGAAAGATTGCGACCTTCAGCTTCTATAACATACTCCAGTTGTCCGTTTAGCCCACGTAACCAATCACCTACTCCTAACGTATCGGCCATTTGAAGACAGCCCTCTTTTGTAATTTTCTCATTTCCCAGACTTAGATTATCAAAAATACTACCCTGGAACAAGTAATGCTCCGATGGTACGAAGGACACTAATCTAGCAATTTCATCCTGAGTGGATTCCCTGTCATTTAGAATATACTGTGCATTTTCAGCACGATATAATCCTAGCAAGCACTTGATAAGTGTTGTCTTCCCACTACCGCTATCCCCACTAATGCGGTATATTTTTCCCTTATCAAACTTCATTGAAAAGTTATTAAACAAGGCTTTGTCATTCGTATAACCGAAAGTAAGATTATTAATACTTACCATATCTGCATCTGAAGCATCGTAATTGCATAGCTCTTTAGAAACTACATTTAATTCAAAATTCGCTTCCAAACGCTCCCATGAGGCATTACAACGAACAACCGAACCTGACCAACGGTATATCATTTCTATAGCAACCAGAGCCTGAGTTAATAAGATGTTGAAAGCCAGTGTTTCGCCTAATGTACTACTTCCTATGATAGTGCGGTAAGCTAGAAATATTATACTTCCGTATAGTGTTGTATTTTGAACTATAACGTAAAAGCCATTTCTTGCACCATCTATTTTTGCGTTACTAAGCAAGGCTTTGCTATAACGCAAACGAACTTTATTATACAAGTTTTGCATGTAAGTACTAGCGTTGTAATTTGTAATACTGTCAGCACTGTCAAAACCGTTTAAGGCTGTATTTGTGATGTCTTCCTGTGATTTCCTTGCATTTGATTCATTAATTTTTATTTTGGTCAGTATACGCTGATTGATTGCACCAAAACTTAGGCTTACGACTAATACTATAACGGTAAGCCCAAAATCAATTTGTATCATAAAGGGCAGGGGCATAAGGACATTAAACACGCTCATGCTTATCCGTGAAAAGACCACATATACATAAAATGAGGCATTGTTTGCATCGTTTTGCGCAATGGAAATGTACTGACCTACCTGTTTTCTCTCAAATTCGGCAAAAGGTATATGCAACCAACATTCTAGCAAATTTATTCTAATATATTTGCATAGTCTAAAGCTAAGCTGTTGGCAGCTAACGGCCAATCCAAACTTTGTTATATAGTGAATAACCTGAGTTATGCAGGCCATAAAAATAAGAAACCACAAACCGTTTAAGCCTACATGTTGAATATGGTCTGTTATATGCCGTATATAATTAGCACTAAGGGCTAGGCTGTATGATGTGACAAATACACAAATTGTCCCAAACAGTATCCACAAGGGATTCTGCTTAAACAAGTTTTTTATTGCGGTTTTTTTATAGTTCATGCGACACCTCCGCTTTCTACAACAGCTCGATTGTTTTCTACACGTATGCATATATCAAAGTCTATACCCATATCCTCATGACAAACGAAAAATACCGTTTTACCGCTACATTCCTTTTTTAAGTATTGTGCGATGAGGTTGCGGTTTTGTTTGTCTATGTTTGAAAATATTTCGTCGCCTAGCACTACACTGCATTCATTAAAATGATATATGCCACGCCCTATCATCAAGCGTTGTTTTTCGCCTTGGGAGTACTGTTCCGGTGCGGAAGGGTCAATATTTGTCATTTGTAGGTTGCCTAGTATAGACCTGCAAGCGGTTAAGCTCATCACTTTATCAAGAGCCATGTTTTCATAAGCATCAGACGGAATTATTTCCGGAAATTGAGGAATATAGCTTGCTCTATGTAAAGGTGATTTGCCATAAAGGATTCGCCCAGAGCTAGGCTTGTAGAATCCGGCTATTAGCTGTAAAAGCGTGGATTTTCCCTGGCCGTTTGGGCCAATGATTTTTACCAAGCTACCTTGTTTTATGTTAAAGTTAACATGTTCTAGTATTTGTACATTACCATAGCTAAAGGAGACATTTTCAAAACTAAGAGCGTAGTTATCTGAATACTGAACACTATCTGTATCATTAGCCTCCCCCAAGAAGCTTTCAAGTGCATCTATGTGTGGCAAACAGGAATTTGCGGCTACAATTACATTAATCAAGTTATTATAACCTTTTGCGAAAAGGTCGTTAGCTACTGTAAAAGCGATAATATGGGCGAAGGACAGCTGACCATGGGCTAGTAAAATAGCACCTATGCCAAATGGTATAATAATTTCTGTAAGCTTCTTTGAAAGCCACATGACTTCACTGTATCCATTTTCGAGCATGAACATTTTCAGTTTGTTTTTTTGCTCATCTGTCTCATATTCTGCAAATTTAGGTGAGAAATAGGAATAAACGCGAAGCACACGCAAGATTATTGTGTTTTTAAGTATTTCGGTTAGAAATAAGGTGTTACGGTTCCTTATACTAACTTCTTTTTTTGCAACAGTCTTTATTTTATTATCAAAGAACCTAGTCACCAACCGAAAAGCTATACTATAAACAAAAAAGAGCATGGCTAACATGGGATTTAGCATAAGCATGTATATGCCGCCAAATAGTACTGTAAAAAAACCCTCAGAAAGTTCAAACAGGACACGATAAGAGCCATTTACTGCTCTTTCGGTATTGGCGCTTATTTTAGTAAGAAAAGCTCCTGAACCAATTTCGAGCCTTCTTTTTTTTGGAATATTGTAAAGGTGCGATAAAATTTTAAGCTCAATCCTTTCTGATGCTTTATTTATAAGCCGTTGTCTTATTATGTTTAATGCTAACCCTAGCGCTATAAACAATAAAGTTGAGACGGAAGCAAATATAATTACATTATTCAATAGTTCAAACATTCCGCTTTCAATGGAAGCGGTTGCTTGATTCAGCACTTCTGCTGATGAATATATAACGGCGCTATAAGCTAAATTTAGAAAAATTGAAATAATAATTATAAAACGCAAACCCTGTACTTCCCATATGAATTTGAATATTTTTGACATATACTCACACACTCCCATTACTATTTTTTATTATTAAACCTCGTTATTAATCCAGAAGATAAAGCATTGGAAAATATTACATTAAAGCAACCGGTAATATGCTAACATATTGGACTTGTGAAGTGCGTCTGCCTAAAGCCACAACGATATATTTGGGATTGATGTTTATAAATTCAAACTTTATCCAACTACCTGTAGAATCACTACCATACTTAATATTATAGCTATCTCCATAAATCCTTGTTTTTTTGCAATCATCGATATTGTCAAACCAAATATGAGAGAATTTTTCCTCTGTCTTGATAAAGCAATTACTCCCGCTGCTTAAAGGCTTCTTTGAAGCGACAATAATTATCAATCGAGACTCTATGTATTGAATATCGACTGAAAACAATTCAACTTTATCAGATGTGCTTGCAGTAAAAAAATCACTTTCTTTTGGGTATGCAATACCATTATTTTTTTTAAGTTTCAATGGTTGCATTTTTTTAACTTTATCTTCAAAAGCACCAAAAACAGTATTTATGTAGTAATCAATAGATTCTACCAACAAGTATGGACCAAAAGAGTCGTTCATTAATTTTAGTGTTTGTTTCGGTTCAGAATACTTATCTAATAGAGCATCAGAATATTTTAGAATGTTTTTTATACAAGAAAAAACAAAACCTACATGATACTCTACCCCATAGATATTAACCAATTTCATGAAACTTTCTTGCGAAAAATCTGTTGAGGAAATGGCATCGTATACATCTAGCATTTCTGATAGTTTTAGACCCTTGTAAGGTTCCCAATAAAAGTCCTTTACCATGTGAAGACATGAAATTAAAACGGCGAATTCTAACGTCATAGTATATACGCCTTTAACATAACTATCAGTTACAGTTGAATGCTGTTCTAAATCTTCAAAAGTCAGACAACTGGTAGACAACTGTTCGATATTTAGCTGAGTTTTCGAACTCTTAATGTTGGCAGGCGGACTTATTATTGGAAAAAATTTATGTACGTCGATTAAAATGTCTTTACGCATAAAACTGGAGTCTTCATGTTTATCTACAGTAATCTCTCTGCCAACAAAACCCATATCAAGAAGTAATTCTTTTGTTCTATTAACATCGCTTGCGATAATATCTATGTCGTGACTATAACGAATGATTTTCGGATTATTCAATAACAGCGAAATAGAAACACCTTTTAACAATATAATTTTGACCCCTTGCTGTTGTGCTTTTTGGTTAAGTGACTTAAGAAATTCAATATGAATGTTAGCCCGTTTCTGAACAACTTGATAGCGTTCATTTAAGGTTTTCATTAAAGGTGTATTGTTAAGTTCACTCTCAGAGAGTTTTAGAGCTAATCTACACTCTAACCTATGGTTTAGCAAGTAGTTAAATCTAGCTCCTATTTCTGCAATATGTTTTTTGGGGTCGAGTTCCACTAAATTTGCTAGCCAGTTTATAGTGTTTATGTCTACCATATAAATATCTCCAATCATATTTTGTTGGATTTAATCAAGATTTACAATACACATCTTGGTTAAAAATTCAAGAACATCACTAGTTTTAGCGGAATTCGATATTTCAGATAGTGATATTGCATTACCATTAAAACTATGCATAGAGTTATATCGCGTACGAGTTTTTAGAAATCTTTTAGTAGCTTCATTGCAAGCGAAAGCACTTAAATCAATATTCACGTTATTTTCCAGGTCTATTCCGCGGATTTTTGCAATTTGCATTGTTTGAGAATACAAATTGCTTCCTTTATAAGCTTTCACAGGAACAGGGCTGAATCTTATTGTATTATTACTTATCTCTTTTAGAGCTTTCATAAAGCCTAGCGTTTTATTCATATCTTCTACTGTTTCAGTTAAATAACCGACCATTATGAACCCTTTTATTTTAATACCTCGTTTACTGGATTCGCGGACGACTTTTCTAACTTGTTCTAATGTAATCCCCTTATTCATAAAATCAAGAATTTTTTGAGAACCACTTTCAATACCTAACTCTAATTCTATTAATCCCATATTCTTCAAAACATCCCAAATCTCACTAGTAAAATTAGCCATTATATTAGCTCTCCCATTGGCTTCAAACCCAAACCACGATGAATCAATTTTGTTATTTGTAAATATTTCATATATACCCTTGACCCTATTTGAAGAAGCTATAAATAAATCATCTACGAACCTTATGTAATTGCAACCATTTTTAATTAGCTCGACTAACTCGCGGTTAATTGAAACCATAGACCGAATTTTGAACTTGCCACTATACATGACAGGAGCAGCACAGAAATTGCATTTATAAGGGCAACCCCTTGAGGTAAGCATAAATGATTCTTTTTTATTTCCCGTACAAACCATGTCATTTGTGAAAAAAGAGTGGTCTAGTATAGAATCAATATTCGAAACATTTTTTGTAGCAGGATTTACACGAACGCAATCAAATTCGTCAACATAAGCAATGCCATTAACTTGTGATAAATCAATTTTGCCATCTTCATAAAAATCTAAAGCATCCGAAATGGTCTGTTCACCCTCACCGTAGCAAACAAAGCTCACGTTTTTATGTAACCATCCTTTTGTAATTAATTTTTCTTTTTCAATACGAGCCAAAGCACCACCAAGAAAAATAATGAAATCATTATTAACCTTTTTTAATTCAGCACACAATTCAGATACCAAAATGTAGTTGGGGCTAAAAATGTTAAGCCCTATTAGGTTTGGCGAAAACAATTTTGCTTTTTCTGCTATTTGTTTGATACTTAACCCCTCTTGCTCAGAGTCTAAAAAATATAATTCATCTAGTTTTTCATGGTGTTTTACGTAAGATAAAAGATAGCCTAGCCCCAAAGGGGGAATTGTTTCATATTTTTCTATTCTCCCTCTAGCAAGATACGATTGTGTAGGTGAATTAATCAGCATCAATTTTACTTTACTCATATAGTTAGTCAATTTAACATTGCAATGCACAAAAATAACTTTCAATGGCAAAATCAAAACACGGAAATCGCCATGAATTACTGCGAAGCCAGCGTTTGAAGTTCGCCCAACTGTGTTCAATAGGGTTAAAATTCGGGCTGTATGGAGGCAAAAACAATAAACATATATCATGCCTTGCGGCGATATTGTAAAGAACTTGCT
>Ga0209755_10005137_pt1 | contig 15057 bp, 13 predicted proteins | sample TergutCo191P1_FD_187301 | JGI IMG/M metagenome (GOLD analysis project Ga0209755, IMG submission 187301) | Cornitermes sp. P1 segment gut microbial communities from Petit-Saut dam, French Guiana - Co191P1 (SPAdes) (version 2) | ecosystem: Host-associated > Arthropoda: Insects > Digestive system... | reverse complement strand
CCGAAAGCCGCCGCCCCTGTTCCGCCTCCGTGGTCGTCACAAACCGCGTGCCACGCAGCCGCGCTATGTCATTTGAGATCTGATCCCCGGTTTTCCTCATGAACGTTTCCGTCGGCGTCGCCGTCCCATAGTCGCCAAGTATGTGCAGTATGGTGTTGAGGAAGGTCGTCTTGCCGTTCGCCCCGCTGCCGAACAGGATGAACATGGTCTGCTCCTCCGTGTTCCCGGAAATCGCCCACCCAGAGGCGGTCTGCAGGAAGCCAATCACCTCCGCCTTGTAGTCCATGATTTCGCGGACGAACTGCTTCCACAGCGGGCAGTCGGCCTGCGGATCATAATCGACGTTGGCTATTTTCGTGATCATGTCCTCCTGCCTGTGGCCGGCGAACTCCCCGGTCAACACGTTGAGCGTCCCGTTTCGCACGTTCAGAAGCCAGGGGTTGGAATCAAGCTGTTCGCTTGTGATGTTCAACCCCTTGACCCACGCCGCGGCCTTTACCGCCGATTCCCGCCGCCTGACGCTTTCGCTTATCATGGCGAACTTTTCGATCTCGATGCGCTCCCGGTAGTCGTTGGTTTTCGCCAGATCGTCATAGATGTTGCGGACGGTTTTAAGGTTTTTCTCGTGTATCAAAGCCCCACCCTCGTCTACCCTCCAGTGCGTCCCGTCCCAGACCAGCCATTTTTTCCATGCGGCGTTGTACCGTATGTCCTTCCCGTGCTCGCAGACGAGCCGCGAGGCGTTGGTCGAGTCGGTGAACTGGACGTTGCCTCGTTTCAGTTCCATGATCCGCAGATAGATGCCCTCGTCCCCAATTTGTTCTCTCATAAGAACCTCCACAGAATATATCCTGTGGTTATTGTTACCTGTCATTTGTCATATGTACCTGGGTAAAATGTGCAATCCATTTTGGAAGAGAATAGCAGGGGCGCAATAGGCAATGATAAGACTGGCCCATGAGCGTAACGGTTTATATCTTGGTGATATTTTTTTTCGATTGCCAGTGGCTGAGGGATTAGGTTCTGTAGATAAAGAACCAGCCTCACTCCCATAGGAAGCAGGTACGCGTCGGCCTGCCCAAGCCCCGACTGTCCGGTGGACGAGACCAGCGCGACAGGCACAGTTTGCAAGGTTCTCGCCTCGCCGCCCCTATAGATGGCTTCGCGGTGATGGCCCTTAAAGCCGCGCCCTTCGACACCAAGACGCAAACCTCCGAGGCCATGCTTGCCATCGGTTCGATTTGGAAGGACCATCAGCATGAAGGACGGGGCCTACGGCGCTGAAAACAAGAACCAATCCGACTTCTTGGGCCAAACAGATATACAGATGTGGACAGCGAGAAATATTTTTCAGACTTTCGCCGTCCAAAGTTACCTAATATATAGACGCCACCAAGCATTTACAACCATGATATAGGTATTCTCCGTCATTTTTACCAAACATGTATAGAATTACCCCATATGGGGCAAAACAAATTTAACAGGAGGGAGATTATGAAAATCCCCGTCATCAACTCGCGCCGCAGGTCAAGGGTCGTTTACCAGCGCAATTGCTACAACAGCAAACGACTCTTCGAGGAATTCGCCGTAGGAGTGGAACACCTTGCCAGTCACAAAAGCAAGGTGTTCTTGCCCCGTATCATCCGTATCAAAAAGCCAGGTCTTGTAAAGATCGGCTGACCAAGAGAAGGAGTAACAATGCGTAACGGTTTTATTCAGAAATCGCTAAGCGAAAACGATGTGCTTTTTATTCTGGGTATGGCGGAAGCCTACCCGGAAACCGAGCAGATACTAGTAACGGGCGAAATCGCCATGGATCGCCTGAGCGAGGAAGGGCAAATCGCAATGCTTTACGGCTGGAACAAAACGCTCGAGGACAACCTGATCTTACTAACCGATCGGCAAACGGCGATGATGACACGATACGAGCCGCAAATGATGTGGCACAACATGCCGCCCAAACGCCGCGCCGAACTGTTTGAGGCAGAGCGCAGACGGTTTGGCGTAGAACGGTGGTCGTCACAATGGCCGACTTTTTACGAAGGGGTGTTCAAGGCAAACGATATGTTCGGCAAGTATGTTATACTGGACAATCTACATGATACCGCTTACATCAATGCCGTGCTACTGTTGCATAAGGCGAACGCTTATGGCATTAGAATGTCGCAGTTCTTTTCCACTTTCTCTTTTGCAAACGTGGAACTGCGAAGCCTATCCAAAGAAAAGGAGGCAAGGCTACATGAGGTCAGGGCAGAGAGCGCGGAACTGCCAACACTTGACGAGATGTTATTTTTGACGGATCTTTTTGTGGAGGAAAAAACTGACCGAAACATCATCCATTTTCCGCATAATATTTCCTCGTTCCCGTACAAAAAGAAAATGGGGGTAAGCTGATGTTCTTGTTGCTATTTCTGCCCCTTTTTGGACTTGTATTGTTGATATGCCTTCCCATATGGATAATCCAGGAGATTGCACGCGATAAGAGTATGGAGGAGGAAAAGAAACGGCAAAAGCGTTGGCACGAAGAAAGACGCTTTCAAAAACAATCAAACATGACCCGCAAAAGGGACAATATTCTGTAGGAGGGTATTTATGGGTATTATAATTTTTCTTTTTGCTCTTGGAGCTTTGGGTGTGTTGGTCGTGCTTATCGGTGCGGGGCTTAGCTTGTTTAGTGGGATATTTGGTTACGACAACGATCCTTACGAACAGGAACTTCGCCGCATGGACTTCGAGGATGAGGTGTTGAGCCGCCTGGACGATCGCAGATTTGACAACATGGAGCGGGAAGACTGGGATAACTGGTAATAGCGGTGCCGCACGAGTGCAGAGAGGCTCGTGCGGCACAATATCCCAGAAATTGCTTCAGTAAGGTTGGTTTTCAGGGAGCAATAGCTGGGCGAGGCAATTCACGGTATTATTTTTCGTTATACGGTAATATTTTTGCACGCAAGGGACTTGGTCTTTATGGGGAGAGTTTATTTCAGACAATAAGAAAACCGTTTGACAATGTTATATCGGATGTGGTAAAATAACATTGCATTCGTAACAGGCCATTGGGGAAAACCGTGGCCGATGCTTAATGATTATGCAAAAGGGGAAATTTTAACATAGTGTCTATGAGACCTCAAGATATCCTTGATAAACTTGGAGAAAAAATATTCGATCGCATTCTAGGTGACACAAGCCCTGGTGACGAATTCCTCCTTTCAATTATTGACCCTTGTACCTTTGATCTCTTAAAAAAAGAAACCGCAGATTTTCAGCAAGTGGAAAATGCTTTAAAATGCACAGGAAGATATTTGGAATGTTTTTCTCGTAGATATGTGGCAATAACAATAGCTACATTGCAAACATCACTTGTTTATAATGTTGATATTAATGAAATATCAAATCGTGGTTTTTGTTCAAAACTCAGGTGGTATTATCCAAATCTAGAAGATGATTCTTCTGTACAAAAATATTTTGATGACATAGAACAAGGAAAACTTTGGGAAAAAGTAAAAAATAAATTTGCTAATGAAAACCGTTATCTCATCATACCTGAACCGCCCAACCGAATAGAAAAAGGTCCTGGCAAAAATGTCCAATTTCCGAAATCACAGCAGCTTATTCGTTGGAATGAATTAGTCGAATATGCTGATAAATTTAAGAGAATTAACCTAGAGGATAGCCAAATTTTTTCGTTTGATGACTTCTGTGAGATAGTAGACATAAGTGGCAAATATGATTTTTCTAGTGAAGAATATCGAACGATTCAAAAAATAGTTTTTTCATTTTACAATAATTGGGATGGTCGTTCCAGCAAAGAAATAAAAAACCAGGGATTTATAAGAAAAAACAAAAAAGAAAGACAAGTAAGTCATGCTGTCCCAGATGTTCAGTCAAAAATAAGATTGAAGATACAAGATGAAAGAATACATATCTGGATAGATGAAAAAAAAGCATTGGAAGAAGAATTACTTTCTAGATCTCAAGAAAAAAATAAAGTAGTGTTTGCTTTTGATGAAGATTATGAAGATTGGGTGCATATCACAAAGAGAAAAAAAATACAAAATGAAGATAGATTACTTGTGTTGGAAAACAAATCTTATCGTTTTCATGATCATTTTGCAGAATTTAGACATGAGAATTTGGAGATGGAATGTTTTCGTGTATATGTATTTGAGACATGTGATTTTGAAATTGCCAGTTTTATTGATTTTTATTTTGATAAAAAAATAATTTATGCAACACAAGGTGGAATAAAGGCTTTGGGCAATTATAGTTTAAAAAATAACGTTTTAGGGAGTTGGTATGACTTTGCGCTCCCAAAAGCGAAAATAAATTTGCCTTTAACAAGTGTTTATATTGACTCGGAAGAAATTGTTGTAACGGATGGTCAAATAGATTTGTCTAATGTTACCATAAAAAAGAATAATACAAAATACCTGCTCAAACAGGGAGAGCATTCACTTAAATGTAAGGATGTAAGCCCAGCCTATTTTTATGTGGAGGGATCGAATCTTCACAGCAACCCACCGATAAATTGCGGCTGGAAAATATCGCCCTCTGATTTGCGCCCAATAAATCACAATGAAAATCCTGATATCATGGGGTTAAAGATATTGAAAACCAGAAAGACTGCAGAAAATAATCATTTGAGGCCATTTTTGCTCCAAGCGAAGCGCTTGCAGAATAGGATCGGGAATGATTTAGATAATAAGATTAAATCAATTGAAACAAGGAGATATTATGGCTGTTGAAGGCAAAACATTTTGGGGATACTCGGAGATATTACTTAGTGGGAATGCATCTAGAATAAAAGTTTATGGAGAAAAAACAAATAAAAGCTATACAAAATACTCTGCTGAACGCATTAGGGATATTTTTGGACAGGATGGGAAAGTTTTTCTTCCTAAACCAATAACTTCATATCATACATTCCAAGTTACAGAAAACGCCAATAGAAGGAATGATAGGAGTGATAGTTACATGGCTATTCCTGATACCGTGCAACACGTGCCATCCTATAATCTCATAAGGAAAAAAAATCTAATTGGTGAATCATTATCCCCGAACGAAATAAATAAAATATTCAAACATGAATTAGTAGTCCGTGGAAAACAAGAAATTGATTGTGTGGAACATTATATTTTTTTTGATAATACAAAAGAGTTAATAGGCCCATTTGTCAAACATAAAGACGAAGATGGAAATTTTCGTCCTAAAATAGGTAAAGAAGCCATTGTCTACGATGCAACATCTAATCTTGATGGTTTGTGTATAGTGGATCATGTTTTTTTTAATTTTCCTGATGTAATTTTCGAGAGAAAAGACAGCATTGATTGCATGTCTGACGAACAATTAAAAAATTGGTTTAGAGATAAATTAAAGGAAATCAATAAATATTCTTCAGAGGAAGAAATTGCAATAACCACAATGGTTAAAATGTTGAAGAAAAAAGCATTTCCATCTGCCGATGATCTTGATAGCGTGCGATTTAAACGCATTCTTGATATTCTTGATCAATACGAATTCTCTTACGATGAATTAAAAGATATTATTGTAAAGGATGGTTATGAAATAATTTGCAAAAAAATAAATGATATGCGTCTTGAAATAAAGCGAGATGCAAAATTGCAAATTGTGGCTGAATTAAAAGAGTTCTTTGACAAAAAAATTGAACTGGAAAATAAAATAGAAAGCATACGCCTTGAGATTAATGAATTGGAACCTAAAAAAAATGAATTAGAACAAGATATAAAATTTTTAAGCGAACGTTATGATAAATTGGTGTACGAATTTAGATTAAAGGCAAAAATCAAACCTCATTGCACAAGCAATGAAAAACAAGTGGTAAAACCAGCCTCCTACGAGATCTATAAAACAGGCAATTCATTTGCTGAAATAAAAAATGAAGATTATGGCGAAGAGGAGTTGTATCATCGCATTGTAAAGAAAAATCTGGTGAGAATAGAATACGATGAGACAGTAATCGATATTCTTGAAAGAGAATCCCGAGACCTACTAAAAGCTTGTGCGGTGTTTATCCCCTGCATTTCATGGGCTTATATTTTTGCCCAAGGCATTGGGAATGCCAAAGTATACACTATGCATGTAGAGCATGACTGGCTACATTACAGAGACTTTGCCGAAAATGGGCTAATTTCTATCTGGAATGAAGCCTGGGAAGAAAAAGGCAAAAACCATATTCTTGTTCTGGAAAACTTAAATATCACGCAGCCAGAGTGTGGTTGTACCCCGCTTCTTGATGTTATCAATGGATACAGGCCAGTTTTGGAAGGAACCGAATATGGATTACCAGAAAATCTAAAAATTTTCGCAACAGTAATACCGTATGAAGAAAATGTTGGACTGAAATTATCAAAACGATTATTTAGGTGTTGGAGTCAATTTGGTGACTTTAAAAACAACAAATATTTTTGCGCAGTAAAAGACTCAAAAGGCGAATTGTATGGGCATTTTGAGCCTAACGATTTCCTCGCATTGTATAATTCTACAAAAAGTGATTGTAAATTAGGGGAGCCCTATTTTGATGAATAACGGTGGGCAAATGGATATAATAACCTCACTTCAGGGAACAATAGCAAAGTACCTTAGTGTCGTTCAGTTTGCATCATGGCATGTTTTGAAAAGAAATATAGAAAATATTTATATGAGATTCCCAGAAAAAGTAGAAAAGAATCTTGAATACCAGGTTCTCTATCCTTTATTAAGGTATGGGATAATTGAGGTAGCAAGGAGACCTGAAAGCGATAGGTTGGTATATTGCCTTGGCCAAGATCTAATCCTTAGAACAGAAAATAATGGGGGAGTAAAAATTATTCCTTCGGAAAATAGTATCGAGTGTATCCAAATTACAAATTTTGAAACAGCTGAAATAAACCGAGAGGATTCATTGGCGGTATTAGAACGTCTACCGTCTATGTATGCGGTCATTACTAATTGGGACAAATCCGAAACCGAAATGCGTTATGTGTACAAGCGTTTCTCTGAAAACCACTTTCGAACGGCTCGCGATACGTCATATCCCGATATATACACAAGCGGAGATAGAGTATATTCATCTAAGTATGTGAGGGTGAAAAATGGGACATTATATCGTATTCCTGAAAAGGAAGACAATATCGACGGCCTAAATATTGCCTCCAGCTACTTGGAGATAATAAAGGGTTACCCTCTTTTCTTTGTAAATAGAAACGGCTTGACTTGTAAAACTTTCCATGGTACGCTTCCATTTGTGATATGTCGTGCGCTAATTCTATGTGACCCAATGCTACTGATAGATGGCAGAGTCAGAAATAAGCATGTGCATATTCATAAAATCACAGATGCTCACATTAAGGAACTGAAACGTATTTTTGGCGAAAAAGCCGTAGGAGAGGCCCGAAGTGAATAATCCAATAGAAATAGGGAGGAGCCTCAAAAAATCATATCTGCAATACATAAAAGCAGGTATTCCACTCATGGAAGAATATTACGAGAAGGAACGCGAGCAGCTTTATGAGGAAGATGGGGTTATTATGCACTCCCCATATATCGAAATCGTAAAAAAATATGATGGCAAGAAGACTCTTTCTGAAATATGCAACGAGAACCAAATCAACATGAAAATAGCGGATTTTCTTAACTCAGGTCTATTGCTGACTGAGGATGGGGAAGAACGCCGCCTTTACGAACATCAGGAAGAGGCAATCATTGATGTCTTGAAAAAGAAGAAAAATATGGTCATAACAACGGGAACGGGCTCTGGTAAAACTGAGAGTTTTTTAATTCCACTTTTGGCTAATATGATTGAGGAATCGCTTTCATGGAAGTCAAATGAAAAAGAACCAGCTCTGAGAGCCATAATATTTTATCCACTTAATGCGCTTGCAGAAGACCAAATGGTCAGATTGAGAAAATCGCTTGCGAGAGATGAAGTCACAGAATGGTATCAGAAGAATGAAATAAAAAATCATATTACTTTTGGAAGATATATTGGAAGGACACCAAAAGACACGAAGGATCAAAAATACAAGGATATCGGGTACCGTTGGAATTCTATAAAATCAAATATAAATAATCCCGAGACTGAAAAACACAAGAATAACTTGCAAAATTTAATCTTTACAGGCCCATGTTGTGAAAAAGGCTCTGCGGAGATTATCGACAGAAAAAAAATGCAAGAAACTCCTCCTGATATCCTTATCACCAACTATAGCATGTTGAATATTATGCTTATGCGTAAAGCCGAACAGAATATTTTTGACAAAACACGTGAATGGTTGAGAAGTGATGAAAGAAATATATTTACGCTTGTTATAGACGAGCTCCACACATATCGCGGAACGTCAGGAACAGAAATTGCGTATATCATAAAAGTACTTCTCAATAGGCTTGGATTATCTCCCGCATCTCCGCAGGTTCGTTTTCTTGCATCCAGTGCCTCAATGAGCAATTCGGATGATTCTAAAAAATACATATCCGACTTTTTTGGGACAAACAATCTTCAATTTGATTCTATGTTTACCTTAATTACGGATAAACACCAAGAAGAAACATCTAATACATCCTTGCCTACATTAGAGAAATTTACGGAGATTTTTAATTTAAGTAGTACAGGTGAAACTTCCTGTGAAGAAGCGATAGATGTCGTGTTTAAGGATAAAAAAGAAATATCTGAATTTGTCAAAACTATGAAACTGGTTGAATGGCTAAGGTATTCTCTGCAAGACAAAAAAACTGGACGTATGCTTGCAAAACCAATAAATAAAGTAATGGATATTTTGTTTGCAGAACAATCTGAAAAAAACAAACCCTTATTTTTTGAATTATTTCTATTGTTGATAAATCTTGCTGAGGGCGAAGACGGTTTGGCTTTTCAACCAATAAGAGCGCACTATTTTCTTCGGAATGTTGAAAAACTTTATATATGTATGAATAAAAATTGTGATGAAGTTGCCTCCGAATTTAAGAATAAAAATAGACAGTATGGAAAGATATATAATCAACCACTGGCACGTTGTCCATGTGGTTCATTAGTATATGAAGCTATTATTTGTCGTCATTGTGGGGAATTGTTCTTTTGCGGTTATAAAAATGATGAAAACAAACTGTTCAATATTCCTGATGTTTATAACCTTCAAAGATTGGAAGTTTTTTATATACCTGATATTTCGCTGTTTCCGACTGGAGAGGTAGATCAGGAAAAATGGGTCAAGGTTAGATTTGACAAAGACAGATATTTTTGTCCTGATAGAAACGGTAAGATTTTCAGGTACAAGGCTGATCCAAAGAGCAAATCTGAATTGCCAAATACTTGTCCGCGCTGTGATTATACAATAAGGAACGGTGACTTTACCGCATTATCTAGGCATGGTACTGGTGTCCAAAAAGTAAATCAAGTATGTGCGGATACTTTGATGCAAATATTGACCGAATCAAAAGAAGCAAGAAAACTGGTTATTTTTTCTGACAGCAGACAAAGTGCCGCAAAACTTGCGGCTGGAATAGAATTAGACCATTACAAAGATGCATTGCGGCAAGCTGTTTTGCTATCGTTTAGGTCAAATTCAAATCTTCTTGAATACTTGAAAAAATGGAGGAATGGTGAAATTGATAAGGTGCCCGATGAGTATTTGGCAGAAATAAAAAAAGATAAATATTTAAAAAATATCCGCAATGACATACGCGATGAACAAGATGGAGAGCTAACTGATTCCGAAAAAGAAAAACTGGATAAAAATTTATCGGGTGTAAATCCATCACTAGAGTATCTTATTACGATTATCATGGAAAAACTTATTAAAGCTGGATTGAATCCCGCTGGCCCCAAACCAAGCGTTTTTTATGTCGATTCTCAAATTGGGAAAAAATGGTACGAGTGTATAAATGATGATCGAACTGGATTTGAAACAGATACAGAACAAAAATATCGTTTTTACCAAAAGATAGAAAGTCTATGTCGAGCTGAGATCTTACGAATAATGTTAGGTTCTCCAAAACGTTCTTTTGAATCTTTAGGTTTGGGCTATTATCATGTCCAATCTCCCATTGATGAAGTGGAACCTGAGTTTCTAGATTCATTGGTAAGGATAATAGGTGAATTAAATCGCATTGTTTCTGAAGAATCCGAAGAGCAAAATAGTTTTCCCAATAGGTTATGGAATTATTTAAAAGCTGTAAAAGGTGAAACCAAGGCCAGACATCGCCATCCGATACTTGATGAGGTTAAACGTCATTTTGTTGACCAAAAAATAATAAAAGACTATAATGATTGTCGTTTAACTGGAGAAAATATTGTTTTTGTTCCTGCAAAGCAAGGCGATAACGTGTGGGAGTGTGAAGTGTGTAAAACCAAGCACTTGCATAAATCCTGTGGAAAATGTACATATTGCTTTTCTGATTTACCAGAAGTACCGCGAAATTTGACAAGCAATGATTTGAATAACACTTATTATACTCATGAAAGAGTAGTAGACAAATTGCATTGCGAAGAATTAACAGGGCAGACCAATACAAAGGATGCCCTAGATCGTCAACGGTTATTTCAAGATATTCTTTATGACAGGGAGAAAAAAGGTATTGACAATATTGAATTATTAAGTGTAACGACGACCATGGAAGCTGGTGTTGATATTGGATCATTGCTGGCAATCATGTTGGGAAATGTTCCCCCCCAGCGATTTAATTACCAACAACGTGTGGGTCGTGCTGGTAGGCGCGGGAGCCCTCTTTCAATTGCTTTGACCGTGGCTAGGGCTAATAGCCATGATCAAATGCATTATGCTGATCCTGATCGTATTGTTACAGGCGATCCTGCATCTCCGTATCTGGATTTTTCAAGTGAGGATATTTTTAAGAGAATAGTATATAAGGAAATATTAAAAAAGGCTTTTGATGATTGTGGCATTTCAACAGATCAAAATGACAATGTTCATGGTCAGTTTGGGACAGTCACTGACTGGAAAGGGAAAAACAAGGCGATAATTCTTAATTGGCTAAAGGCACAAGAAAATATTGTTTCCGACTATGGTTACCTTATCGGCGAATTTGAAGATGAAGAAAAAAAATCCAGAAAGACAGATATTTTGAAAAGTATTCAAATTGAAATGATGCGTGGCATTGATAAAACTATAGAAGATCCGAACTTCAACCAAATATACCTAAGCGAATTGCTTGCGGCTGGGGGTAGGCTACCAATGTTTGGTTTTCCAACTCAAGTGAAATACTTATATGAAAAAAGGCCCAGAAAATTACCTGCAGATGAAGTCACAGACAGATCCATGGACTTGGCTTTGGCTACCTTTGCCCCAGGTTCGGAGATAATAAAAGACAAAAAAATTTATTTATCGGCTGGCTTCATAGATTTTAAATATGAAGACGGAATTGTGAAACCTGTTGACGGGTTAGTGAGAGAGGAGAATAAAACGCTTTATTTTTGTCCTGAATGTTGGTATACTGCCGTTCGTGAAAAAATAGATAATGGTGAATGTCCTATTTGCAAACATGTTTTTGACAAAGAAAAGGGTGAAATTTGTAATGACATTCGTTCTCCTAAGGGTTATTGTGTTGATTTTGCTGGAGATCCAAAAGATTTTGATGGTAATTTCAATTGGAACCCAGTAAAAATAAATTCGAAGCTAGATAGTGAGGAAACTCGAAAAATAGAGCTTCAGCAGATTAATGACGTAAATTTGCGATTCGGAAATAATGTTATTCCTGATACGGGAGTAGCTAGAACAATAAACACCAATAATGGTGAGTTATTTACAATTTGCAGAACAAAGGATAACGGTTGGCTTGTGCCGACATTGTCGAAAAGGTCTATTCCATCAACCGCCGAACAGCACCAAATTGCACTTGTAACAACTAAAATTACTGGTATTGTAATTTTGGCTTTAGATAAAGAAAATCCTTCTGTCTGTGTTAATCCATTAGATAAAAACGCTCTAACGGGCATAAATAAAGTTAGATCACAAATCATAAAATCGGCTTTTTTATCTTGGGGAGCACTCATACGAATGTCTGTTATTAATTTTTTGGATATAAGGAGCAATGAACTGTCTGTTGATTACTCTGTCAGGCGAGATGATACTGAAGATTCAGAGGTGTATCCAAGTATTTATATGATGGAACAGCTAGAGAATGGAGCTGGTTATACCAATCATTTAGCATCACTTTCCCCAAGTATTAAATGCGATGTTTTTATTTCGCCATTATTATTTGGAGGTGAAATATATAACCGCCTCACTGAAAAGCACGAAAAAAACTGCGACACTTCTTGTTATGACTGCCTTTGTGATTATAACAATCAACAACAGCATGGATTGTTGAATTGGAGATTGGGTTTGGATATTGCTTTGTTATCGAGTGACAATAAAATTACCCCAAAGTACACAGAAAAAGATAGCTATTGGCGTTCTTTATTGGAAAAGAATGAAAAAATACTAATAAATAATGACTCTGAAAATGAATTAATAAAAAAAACAGATTATTGGTATGTCCAGTCAGAAAAAGGCAACAGATTTATTTACCATCCATTGTGGAGTGAAAAATATATTCTGGAGAAAAGCAAAGAAATGCCTAATAAAACAGGATATGTATCTTTATTAGAGTTCATAAATAATCCGTTTCTATAATTTAGTTGCTGTAGGAAATGGGATGTATTTATGTTTTTCATTTATTAGTTTTATGAACTATAAGATATGCGACCTAAGGGAATCATAGGTTTCTGAACAATTCCGCAGTTCTGGGCGACTAGGCATGTTCAGGTAGGTAAAATGTAACGCTGGTTTTCATTGGATCCTTTGTTTCATTCTTGCCAAACCGTTTTTGTAGCCTGAATAAAAACTATTGACTGGAAACTTGATGATAACATCTTGATTCAACCTGTCGTAAAAATTCAGACAGACTCATTCCCCAAGACATACTTTTCGTATTTGTCCCTATATCCAACTGGCCAAACGCATTTATCGGATCTATAAACGATGTGATAATTGGAGAAAGCAAATCAAGAGCCTTTCTGGTAATGGATATTAACTTTCATTTTTCAAACCGACCCAATTTGATTAATTTTAACTTGAACCCATTTGCGAGAAATTTTTCTTTTGATATTATTCATCCCAATATAAAAGGACATAGTTTGATCGCAGAATTAAACCATGCGACTTTTGCCAGTATATACAGGGCAGATAACTTATGAAATTGCTATCCAAAGTAACGTTCTTATTGGTAATTTCCGAATTTAAGAAGCCGCCTACCGCATTATTTGCGGTAGACTGTCGGCTTTTCGCTTACTCATAATCAAAAAATTGGTCGCATTTCCGTTTCATCGCCGCCCACTGGGGAACCGGCTTATCGCTCTTGCGCTCATTTTTCCGGTTGTAAAGCCGAATATCCTTCGGGGTCACAAGTTCCATTTCCCACGCAAGAGCCACCATCTCGGTGCGGTTGTGCACGTGAAAAGCGGCATACAGACTGTAGAGGTGGCTGTAAACCGTTCTTCTTGACACGTTCAGGGCTTCCCCGATTTGGCCGGGGGTAAGCCCGCAGCACAGCATGATCAGGCATTCCTTCTGTCGCCTGGTCATTTTGTTTTTGGTGTCGGGCCATTCCCCGCAACTGTCAATCAGGCTTTGCACCTTTGGCGCGACATACGGCTTGCCCTCACGCACAATCTCAAAGCCGCGTTTGAATTCCCGGTATCCTTCCCATAGGTGAAGGTATGACTTCCCCCTTCCCAGATGAACCACGGTGCGTTGCTCAAAGGAAAGTCGTGGAGGGAAACCACGGCGATGTTCAGTTTTGGAAACAGTTTGAGCAGTTCGCCTATTCTGCGGGGCGTGCCGTCTCGGTAAAACCAGCTGTCGATGATTACCAGCTGCGGTTTCTTGTCACAGATAACCGTATTCAGGGCGTCGTTTTTCCTGTCGGTAACGGTCACATCCTCGAAGTCCATTTTTTCAAGCCATGCCTTGAACTCCGCATGAAGCTCCGCCGCCCCAGTCACTGCCAACGTTCCGGCCATTATTTCCCCTCCACGGCGCCATGCAAAACCACGTTTTTCTGGCTTGCCCTCGAACAGGGGCACGGCAAAAACAGGGCATATAAGACCTTGCCGTAAGGTTTCGCCTTTTTTGCCTCCGGCCATCGTTTCCCCCGATGGAATCGGGTTTTCCGCTCACCCGGCTCAAGACGGAATCCCCCTTAGCCTGCGCATCCGCGCCGCCAATTTTTCCCGCTCCCCGCCGCTTTTCGGCTTAATCGGCGGGTGCCTGTCAAGCCAATCTCTTTCGGCGACTTCACGAGCCGCGTCGGTTCCGTCGGGGCATATGCCGGCCATCTTTTTCCCGATGACGCAGCGGCGTTCCAGCATTGGCAGGGTATAGAAGCCCGACGTTTCAGCCGCGCCGGTTTTGGCTATTTTCCGTTGCCGTTTTACCCATTCGGGAACGTCATGCAGCCGGCAAACGGGCTCGTCGGCAAACCACGCCGTTTTGGCCGCCCCCATGTCCTTGGGGCACATCGGCGCGGAACAGCCATTGAAGTATTTGCAGCTTCCGCTTATTCCCCGGCATAGTTGGACATCGCTCATGCTTTGCCCCCTTCGTTTCTGGTACTTTCCCCAACGCCTTCATCAAGGCTTTCGCTTCGGGTTGCCGGCACACCGGAAATCTTGCTTTCAACCCAGCATTCGATTTCGGAAGGCTTGAACCGCACCGACCTGTTCAATTTGTGGAAAGGTATTTCCCCGTTCGCCACGTAGCGATAAACGGCCTGTGTCGAAATCTGCAATGCCGCCGCCACTTCCCGCGCTTTCCAATAGTTCTCCATAATCATTCCCCTCAACATTGTTCGCACATTTTTATGCGTTTAATGGGAATATACAGAAGCGGCGTATGTTCGTGTTTGGAGAAAAAAGCAAGGGAAAAACGGTCAGAGAGGTATGGAGATATGAAGAAGCTTAAAGAGACCTAATCATCTCTATTTTTTTCCACATTATTTGAAAGAATTGTCCCGATTTCCCGCAAAACGTCATGGATTGTTTCAGGGTTGTCGCATTTTGACCCG
>Ga0209755_10005136_pt1 | contig 15060 bp, 13 predicted proteins | sample TergutCo191P1_FD_187301 | JGI IMG/M metagenome (GOLD analysis project Ga0209755, IMG submission 187301) | Cornitermes sp. P1 segment gut microbial communities from Petit-Saut dam, French Guiana - Co191P1 (SPAdes) (version 2) | ecosystem: Host-associated > Arthropoda: Insects > Digestive system... | reverse complement strand
TAGTTTGGTTTAGTGTAATGAGATGTGATACAAAATTACAAACTAATAACAAGTTACAACTGAGAGAGATAACAATTATTACAAGTTACTTGAGGGGAATAAATCAAAGTCTTAGAATTGTATCTTTAATACAGTCATTCAGAGCCCAATAAATATAAACAAAATATATATATATGAAGTTCAGTGGAATATAAGATGTACACTTAACTCATAATTTTCAACATAACTACAGCCAACACCAACACATGTTTAGAAGGACACCATGACATGCTAGTCATAATTAACACATCCACCACCTAGTAAAAGAATGCCACTTTAAAGTCTTACTAAGCATTCTACATGAATGTGCTTAGCAAGAAGGTGCAGTCTCCTTCATGTACATACAAAAAGAATCCAAAATAACTTATCATACTTATAAGCTACAACCTCTATGTTATCTGATGTTTGTGTCAACATTTTGTTTACAAGATTAAAACATATAAATATTTTAAATAAAAAGTCTAAATTACAAAAATACAGGCATACAAGAGGAATTTATCAAAAAAAATAAGTTAACATGACCATAAAATCAGTTTTCTTACTTTTTAGAAATAAAATTTTGGTTTCAAGGCTCAAAAATTATTCAGTGCAGCCAAACATCTTTTTTTTTAGCAAATTATCCTGCTCTCCCAACAATTCAGGAATGCTAACTAGGCTTTTGCAGTTCCCATGAAATTAAGATTAAACAAAGAATTAGACTCTGTTTGGAAGATGATTTCAAACATGCAATTGCTTCTACAGTGTTTGAGGATTTGAAATTTAGGGCAAAAAAGTGAGTGAAACTTTCCTGTTAATCCTCTGGCACCAGCATTCAGTGCCAGGTGTGATCTGCAGCAGACCAGAATTTAAATAAGGACTGAATAACAGCGGTCATAATTATATAGACATTCTGTGTTAAGCAGGCCTCCCAGGTGAGTTGTCCATTTCCTGTGTTATTGTATGTGCAGTTATGATAAGCAAAATATAGGCATAATATCTAGCTAAATAACATTATTCTTGGTTTTTTAATATATGCACACTTTCACTAACTCAACATAATCCCAACATGCTGTTAGAAGAATGCATACTTTTTTTTATTATACATGGGATCTAGATTTAAGGAGTTGTAAAAATGGGACTGTCACTGAAGCAAGGTTGAAAAACTGCTCCAGAACATGAATTTGATGTCTTTACAATTACAACACAATCCTGACTTACATTCACCCATTGTGCCTTTTCCACAATTTTATGTACTTCTATACAATTCTGCCCAAATGCCCATATGAACAATGTTTCCCAGATTTTACAACATACAGATGGTCCCCACAAAAACATAAAATTGGGGTTTTACTGTATTAATGCCAGGCTGCACGACTATTCTAACAACTTGGTCTTTTGATAACATAATTCAACAAAACAGAGCATTCACAAAAAGCCCATGCAATCATGTACAATTCACAGTCTCACATGAGTTCATGTAACAATTAAAATGAGACAATTCTCTAGCCCTGCACAGTCCAATGCTGAACATGGTTTAACACTCATAATGGAGATATAAGCTGGACAGCAAGGGTTGAATCCAAGAAATTCACATCACAAATATGCAATGAAATTTAAAAGAAATAGCATACAAGGACACACTTACATGACAAGTTAAAACATTTGGAAACATAATGTCCGACTGAAACATGTAACAGACATTTTAAAACCATGATTAATCGAAAACAAGAACTTGATTAATTTAAGTACTTACTGGAATCACTCTTTTAGACATAAATTTCAAAACACAGTTACACACAAATTATGACTAGTTGCATTTTAGTACACTACACAATCCAACTTCTTTCACAAATAAAACATCCGTACATGTATTAATCCCAAGACTTAAGCATACACCATATACACATAATTTAAAATGATGTAAAAAATTATTCTTGCAGGAAGGAAAACTCAAAACTCAACAGTGATATGTCACTGAAATTATGGTATAATCATTTTAAATATTACAGTAAATTACAGTAACATTTAAATTCTGAAAAATTTCTGCCATGCCGACATGCACAATATTGTTGTTATATGTCTTAATGTGTGAATATGTTCTCATGTCACAAATGCTTCCTGTAAGCATGCTGTAATGAAAGGTGTCTGCAATGGTGTGTGGGCAGTACTTTTCAGCATTTGTAACCGCTCAAAATAGTGCAAAAATGACCTGTCTCAACAGGGTGGCCTGGATTAAACAATAGAAAAAAATGATCGCAATCTGTGTTAAAACTGCGTAACCTGGAGATTATTTTTATACATGTTACTGAATTCACAAAATAGTAACTCAAACTTATAAAAACTCAATTCACAGAAACACAAAATGAAGTTCTTAGCACTACCTGAGTAAAACATTTGCCTCTGAATCACTGGTTACTTCATATCTCCTACCTTTTACATTTACTCCCATTGGTCAATGACCTGTATATTTCATTAGTACAAGAATATCTCTGCTTACACTACATCCTCAATTTGAAGATCTACCCATCAGTGCTATTAAAACCAGGGTACACAAATCCTGGTCACCAGTTTCCCCAAGCTACTGAACTTTGTTCAGTGGTGCCTCGTATTTGTACGTCCTCAGTATGGTCCTTCCTTCATGTTATGTTTCTGGCTCCTAAAATTTTTAGGCAGCTCTCAGATTTTTTTAAAAATATGTGGACCAGTGTAGCTCCTAGATTTTTAAAAACTTCTGGACCCATGTGTTAGACCTTACCAAGGAATTAAAAAGACAATAAACGTCTATGCAACTGAGCCCAAAGAAGTTGCAGGTTGGGACTCTGGTGATTAAAAGTGCTTGATGTTATCCTGGCACTTCTTTAAAAGACACTCTTGTCAAAAGTGGCATGGCCTAGAAACTAGCACCTCTGACACACATCATCTAAGACATGATGAGTACATCCCTTCAGAAAGTTGGAAAAATATGGAGTATAAAAGTCAAGACAGGATACACAATTATACACTGCAGTCTTCTAAAATCCCCTGATCATTATTAATTAAATAAAACTAAAAAAGTGACATTTTGGCACCTCATGCCCTTGAACAGTTACAGTAGTTATGCTGTGTGAAACACTTGATAATCCCTGTTCAGTTTTGAGAAGTTGTTTATACTGATTTACAGTGACAATTAAAAAAAAACACATTCTTTACTAAACTGAGACATGTAATTTGATGTGGAATGTGACAATGATAAAGAAGCAGCTGCATATCAGTCCAATGTCTACCATAACACAGTATTATCATGGCACCTACAGAAGATCAAGCGTGGATACAAGTTAAAACTCACACTGTGAACAAAACACCTCATGTTACTCTTCATTTCCACATTTGAGGAACACCAAAAGTGAAAAGTGTATTTTCTTCCCGAAACAAATGTACACAGAACTTGATCTACCACACACTAAAGCATATAAATTAGAACAATAACTTCTTGAAAATAAATACAAATGAGGCATATATAACAAGGACAGAAAACACAAACTCTGCACACTAAAAGTGTTAGCTGCTTCTTAGAATAAAAATTAGGAGGCACATACAATCATGATGATCTCTGTGTATGTGGAACACCACAAGCAAGAACTCAAACCTTCTACATCATCAGTTTTTGGCGAATATAACAGAAATATACCAGTCAACTGGTCTTACCATTACCAGTGCCTTTGGTTATTTAACAACACTAATTCAAAGTAGAGATTACAAACAAGACATGAAGATGCTCACGAATGCGGAACAGATAAGAATTTAAAAAATGCTGCTGCTCTACATGGAGGTACATCTGGCTGCAGATACTTCAGAAAACAACAGATCACAGACAGGATATCCAGAAATCTGGCTGAAATTCAAAAGGTAATTCTCCCAAACAAGTCCACTGTTAGCACAAGAAAAATTACTCGGTCCTAGTCCTCGACTGGACAATTTTAGACATGATTATAATGTTGTCTGTACGTGTTACATCCAGCACAAATGTTCTGTCACCATTATTTTTGTGGCCATAATCTACTCTATCCATTTTATACTGGTAAACTGCATTGCATTAATACTATTAAATGAGGGTGTCATACTGTAGGATTGCTGTTTTAACTTGTTACTCTGTACTAGCAAACCTTTCAGTTAAACAAAGAGCGCAATGTTCGAGAAAAGGGGAAGTTGCTTGACAGATCACTCACCATTATGAAGAGGAATATGTGCAAAATTTTGAAATTGTTTACTCCATGCATATTAATCAAGTTATTCTGTTTTACTAAGCCAACCAAACGTACATACAACATAAGCAATAGCACTGTCTTTTTTATCCCTCCTTTCTTTCACGGTGTGGTGACTGCTGCCATTAATATGCATGTACTTAGATGTTAGGTGGTTTACACTGCACATCTTATTGAACCAAAGCTGTGCTAGTTTTAAATAATTTCTCCTTGGTAGTCTTATAGTTGTAAACCATCCACGTTTGTACAGCAGCAACTATTTTGAAACTGCTTAATCTATGCATATTAATCAACTTATTTTCTTTTACTAAACCAACTATATACAAACACAACAAACACAATAGTGTAGTCTTGTTGCATTAACTTTAATACATATGTATGTAGGTGTTAAGATGGTTTATTCTGCATGTCTTACTGAATCATATGCTGCAGCTGCATTGTGTGTGCATTTAGTTGGCTTAGTAAAGGAAAATAAGCTAGTTTCATGTACAAATCCCTGTGGGTTAATAGCGCAGAAGTCCATATAGAAGTCCTTGAAAGCAATTCACTTAACACAGTACTACATTAAATGTAAAATCTGTATGAAATAAGATGAATACATCAGTGATATAACATCAAGTGCTGAACACATCAAAGACAAATTAAAGAAGCCTGCTATAACACCATAGACAGTTGAATGAGAACTGACTAGATATATACCACTTGTATGTAAAAATGTTAAAATTACACAAATATAACATAACCATACAAGATTACATCACAGTGTCACACATGCACACCATGAGAGTAAGGGCTCACACGAACATTTTGTGCACGTTCAACCTCAGCTTGAATATCCTCTAAGGTCCGGTAGATTGCACGGAACCCTGGACGGGCTGATGGCTTACGGTTCCAGCACAGTTTCATCAGTTCATACATCGACTTTGGGGTATTTTCTGGACACTGAAGCACATTACCTTCTTTGATGTATTTCACAACTTCCTCATGCGTCATGCCAAAGTATGGCTGCAGAGCAAAGGAGAATATCTCCCACAGGCATACACCAAAAGCCCATACATCTGATTCCACTGTATATTTATTGTACAAGATGCTTTCAAGAGGCATCCAGCGCACGGGTATAGCATCATGCTCATCTCCTTTGTAGTAGTCCTGCAGGTAGATCTTCTGTGACAGGCCAAAGTCAGCGATTTTCACCACCATGTTATCATCAATGAGGCAGTTGCGGGTGGCCAAATCACGATGCACAAACTTGCGGTCCGAGAGATACACCATGCCAGCTGCCACTTGCCTTGCAATATTCACAAGATCCATGTGAGTCAGCTGCACGTCTTTGAACATTTCACCATCTCCTTCAGAACTGCGCACAATATAGTTGCTGGGTGAACAAGAGCGCAGGAACTCATTAAGGTCACCCCGACCCATGTATTCAAACAGCAGACACATAGGACGCCCAACTGCACATACTCCCAACAGTTTCACAATGTTGGGATGGTCAAATTCTGCCAGTAAACAAGCCTCTCTTTCAAAATCCACCTGCAGATCTTCTGATGCTTCATCCTTAAGCATCTTCACTGCCACCAGAGTGAATTCTTCCCCCTTTACAAGGCCTGGTGCTTTTGCCTGGTAACAGACAGTTCTCATCTGAACATACATCAAATAACATTTTGAAACAAACAAACATCTTACGAAAATGCCAACTTACTTGAAAAACACGACCAAAGGCACCTTGACCAAGGTCACGGATATAGATTATATCATTTCTTGGGAACTCCAATTTCTCCAATTTTGGATTTAACTGTGCCCCTGTTCTGTGATAAGCCATGTTGTTTGGCAGTTTGTCCAAGTCAATGTTTACTTCCTGCACAAAGCAAAACACGGTCTTAACCACAGCATTTAAGCACAAAATATGTGAGAAAACAGCATGATTAATATATTCAGTCACACCTGTACATTGCCATAAACACTATACTGATATATATACATATATATTTGGTATTTAAGAACTGGCAGTAAATTATATTGCACTTTTCACACCAACACAGCCAAGAGTTGAAGGTTTCCAGATTTCAATACAGTCATGCACCGCCTAACAATGTTTTGGTCAATGACAGACCGCATATATGACAGTGGTCACATAAGATTATATTATAATATTATACTACTTACCATCATGTTACAATTGCCTTTCAGTATAGTAACATCCTGTACAGGTTTGTAGCCTAGGTGCAATAGGCTATAACATATAGCCTAAGTATCTAGTAGGCCATACTATCTAGGTTTGTGTAAGTACACTCTATGACACTTGCATGATGACAAAATTGCCTAACGATGCATTTCTAAGAACGTATCCCTGTCGTTATATCCATCTTATATAAGTTTTCTTGCATCACAGTATGCCCCTTTCATTACCAACATAAACTTTAAACATGGGGTGGAAGAAATACCTTTAAGAAAATAACCCCAGCCCCTGAATAAGCTACATATCCAAGTTTTAATAAATAAAAAACAAATGAAAAACATCCTATGTTACTTTATGTAACTACTAAAGGGGGCCTGTACATGTCCAGAAAGTGTACATACACAAAGTGTATGAAAATCAAGCAACGTGTTCTTTGTTTATTAATTTTACTGCTGTGTTATAACATTAATATAAACACTGTAAATACAGTCAGCACAGCACTTTCTTTCTATCCTCGTAACTGTATCACTGTGCAATGTTTCATTCACCTTTTGCGGCCATTTTCACGCAGTCCCGCTAAGTGAGAACTGCCTGAAGATTGGCCATAAAAGGTGAGTGAAACATGAGGCAGTGATACAATAATAAGGAAATAAAGAAGTATTGTGCAAACTGGGTATTTATTGTCCCATTCTTTGTTTATGGCTGTTACAGCTAATTACAATTCAGGATTTGCAATACTGCAAAGCAAAAACAGCACACAAATTTCCATCTCAGCACATTAATTTCCCATTATTCAGATCCCACTTCCCCAAATTAGGGGGACAGATTGAGATCAAGGCGAAGTATACTTACTGATACCCTTTCCCACTACTTTCATCATCAGCTCTACTTATGCAACTGGAATGAAGCACATCAGCATTTGACTTCCATGCCATATTTCTCTCATCTCTTATACAACTTTCAGTAACAACATATTCCATATCACTAACACAGTCCCATATTTCTTCTGCATCTTAAATTATTTCATTATTAACTAACCATGGAAGGATGTAACACAAGCCTGTAGTACCCATGTTCAACAGCGCATGTTAAGAGCATCTTAAAGATTAATATCAACTCACTACATTGTGACTGCATGTGGATATGACAAAGAAATAGGAAGAGTGCTCAGAATAAGCAGTGTTGGCAACTGCGTCACAACTACACTATGCACCCCCATACCTGGTAACTTATTTATAAAAAAAAAGTATGCAGCACAAAATATAAAAGGTTGTACATTAAGTAAGTTTAGTGTTAGATTCTAATTTGGCGTGTTTAGTGTGTTAAAATTAAAATTAAAAAAAAAACACACACACACACACACATCAGCACTTTTCAAACCACTAAAAAAATAATTAAGTAATATGTTTCTTGTTATGGTATAAATCAACAGTAAGACCTAAAAAGCTGTCACAATCATCTACAAAAGTTTATACGATGACAAACCTCTCTCGTTGCAGTAGGGTTATATCCCCTGTGATGTTTATACAGGCGATGACAAAGCAGGAAAAGCAGAAGTATCACCACAAGCCCTGCAAGTCCCACTGCAGATAGGATTAGAATAAACTTTGGCGTGAAAAATGTCTCCATTGTTAGGTCTTTTATTCCAATGTATTCAGAATCATCTTGATCTGTCATATTTTCTGGAAAGAAAACACTTTTCTGTATTAAGGTAAACTACTTCCCATGTGTCACCATAAATTTGATTGCTAAGTGACCTAACGCAACACCTGCCAGTGGGAAATAATCATGAAGTACATGCATCTGTGAACACAATGCCAATTCATTCCTTTGTTAATACAGCTCACATGTAATCAATACACATCACCAACCATTTTACAAGACTTGTCTAACAACAGTGGCTCTTTCTGATGCAAGGATAAATCATGGTGAATACTTGGAAGTCTGAGATTCTCACAGTGGTGATGATGAAGCTCATGTCTTCTGGGACGTTATTCCATGTCAATTTATAAACAGTTACTAAAGTTTGAATGCATTATCCTCATTCAAAGCATCAGTAACTATTTACCAGTCACCATGGCATAACATCCCAGATAACTTGAATACTCACATGCTAATTGATTTCTTTTGGTATGTACCTTCAAGAATGTTGAACACAGAGACCAATATATGCATCTACTGATATTAGAATGACACTTACCACAGACAGGAATGTCACAGTGTTGCCATCTTACTGTGGGATCCATGGTGTAACACCAAGGAGATGGTTCCTCACCACCTGCATTTCGGCAGAAGTTCTCCGCATTCTGCACTTCAGGGAACACATCTGGAGGGCGGTTGTGTGAATGGGGCAACTGAGAGTCCCAGAGTTGACATGGCAACCCTTGCTTAGTTTTATTTACTGTCCCTTGGTAGAAACGACCTCTCCCTTTCACACAGTCATCTGCACAAACATGTTCAAAATGTGGTAATGTTAACCCACAGTTTTGGTGAGTTTCACCTTCCATTTTCATTACTATGGTAAGTCATGCACAATACTTCTTACAAAGAAGGTATGTGACCTGCTCTGGTCCTTGGAGGAGAAGGAGGAGACGAACAAGGAGGAAAAAATAATAATGCACATAGTATCCATGGGTAAAAGTTACAGCACTAGCCACAGTCTATCACAAAATATTAACTATTCAATAAGGTTTTCAAGACAGTATATCACACCTACACTCAATAACTTTATGGCCTCTTTACATCATGTAATGTACTAAGATTAATACAATAATACAACACTATGTTTCAAGGCACGATCTGCCCCACCTTCACTCTGGCTTCTAAAACATGATGTTACTACGTAAGTATTCACATTCTCCTCTAACACAAATTATAGTCAAATCATCAAACACAACCTGTTCCAAGGCGAGTTAAAATACTATTTAAAAGCAACTATCAGTAAAAATTAGATGCATCAGATTCATCATGGGTCACTGTAAATATATTCTTTTAATATAAGGTTGTGCTTATAATGGTGACATGAAGCCTATGCTGGTGTCAAAAGCCAATAAACTATATAGGTTCTTCTGTTATGGTGCGAACAGGAATTGCTGTGGTGCCGAATCAGTCCCTGGTTTCTAGGCACAGCACATATATATTACTGTTTCTTTCATTGGGTTTCCTAAACAGGATTCTCTTCCTGAATGTCTACAGCTTGTGACATGAAAAGGCTGCATAGAAACTCTTTTTACAGCAAGAGGTGAAAAATTGTAGGTGTGCAGCCTCGCAACACATAATTTTTCCACCCTTTTAAACGTCTTCCTCCCGTAGCTACAAATATCATCCAGGGTGAAATACCACGTTTTCCAACCATAAAACATAACAAATACAATTAGAATATAGTACATTTCATACACACTTTTAGATAGTTGACACAATAATTCTGAAATGAATAACACAAGCAGTCTGCAGATTTAATCTATACTTTACTTCTAACATGAATATGCACAGCATATCTTTAATCTGTGGCTTCAGCATGAGAAAAACTCTGCTTAGTAGCAGAAGGTCAGGCAGAGAAGTGCTGCACCATCCTTTCTACACAAGTAAACTACAAAAACAGACTCGCCCAGATGAGTTCTGCAACCTACAGAGAGGGATCATTAAGTGTGATAAATGTAATATATTTAATGAGTATTCATGTGCAATGGAAAAATTATGGACAAGCTCAATGATAACAAAAGAAAATATGAAAACATTGAGTTTCAACAGAAAAGATACTGGATGATAATGACACTAGAATGGAAACAAGCCCCTGAAAACTTCAGATGCACAACTTCTTCCTCTAAACCAGGAAAAAAGTAGCCAGTATTGCAGGTGGTTTCATATGAATTTCTTAATACAAAATTCATGTTTTCTTTTCCAGATGAGGCACAGTATACATTAAATACCAACATACAGGACAATTAAATTCTTGCATGACCTAAATTTGAAAGTCGTGTGCAGTGAACACATGCAAAATTGTTGGGCTCATGCTTTTAAATACAATAAATAAATAAATAAATAAATAAATAAATAAATAACTTGCGGATTGTGGTCCCCGGGATTTGAATCTGTACAACTATTCTTCTTTGTGGGAAACACTGAATATGCATTTATACAAACAATCCATGTTTCTTGCCAGAAACAGAAGACAATATTAGACCAGAGAGTACAAATATTTCAATATGAGACCACTCCACATCAAGAAATATTTTCAGCCAGTTAGAGGCCTGCTTAAAAGTTGGAGATCAGCACTGAAACACTTCTGTGGAATAACAGAAGTCAAACAGCAGGGGAATCATAAATTTTAAACTTGTAACAGAAGAAGACTGTGTATGGCACAGTTCTTGTGCTGAGACCATAGATGAAAGCAACACTCTGTAATTTTGTTATTGTCACTTCCAAATACATGAAATGAGCCACATTTTAAATGATTTTATTAAGTGTCTTTATGTCACGATTGTCCTGCATCCTGGCAACAAGACATACATGCATATCCAAGTTTTCTCTGCTTTATTTCTATATCACTCTCCTTACTAGCAAGCAATAAGATTCTATGTTCCCTTTTTACTGTTATTTATGTCAGAATATAAAAATGTGTATTCTCCATCTAATGCTTCAGTTATTTCGTAAAGTGCATACTGATAGCGTCAAGTATAAATAGGATCTGAATTTACTAAGGACAGCAAACAGAAGACTGCAAAAGAATAACCATAACTTCATTTCAACAAGTTACCCAGGAAGCTAAGTGTGTACTTGCAAAACAGAAGTAGTTCACCAGTTCCAGCAGTCAACAGGCTGCATGCACATAAAAAACTCCCTATACTGCACTACATTTAGTTAGAATTAAAATACACTTTGTATGCAAGTCTTACATGTCACCTCTTCCATCTTCATCTCTGTAAGTTTGGCATGAGAGCAGGCAGGAGGGTTGGTACCTCGAAAGCTTGGAAGGGACTCACAGTCTGGCAGATGGAAGTGGCCACGTGACTTGAAATAAATCCCGCGCTGTTTGTTGTCTTCAATAAGTGCCCAATCATTGTAGCAGAATAACTGTCGCACAGCCAAACAGTCCTCTGCACACAGTGGCAATGCCATTGCACTCCCATTTCGCAACTGGCATTGTGGAAATGCGTAAGTACACAGAAGTTTCTGCTCAACATACACGAACACACAATGAGCATTACTCTTTAGTAATTTATGATTTAATTAATCATGTTGTCAGCAGCTGAAGATTACATACTGAATGATAGAATAACCAATAAATATTGAATTGGAGAGCATGTAGAAAGAAATACTCATGCTCTCCTAATATCTGCACTAAGAGAATGAGGAAAACAATCAAAAACCTCAGTCAAGAGTGCTGGTCTCTTGGTCAAAATACAAATGTGGTGGTTCCCAAACACAAAGCAGCAAAGCTACCCACTCAACCACAACCTTTGATATAGGGCTTTTGTGAGGACAGTAATGAACCTTTGGGCTCCATAAAATGTAAAACATTTCTTAAAAATTCAGTCACTATTAGCTTCTCAAGAAGGACTCTTCTTTACGGAAATAACTGAAAGATATACCTGCCATAATTATCTAGAGATCTGGTGGTCATTTAATAGAATAAAATAACCTAGACAGAGCATACTGTTCAAAACTGTTAATGTATGCAATAACGTACTAGCCACATTCACCTATCTATCCTCCAACACAATAGGCAAAGGTCCAGAATATGGTGATGGTACTGAAAGTGACATAACTGGTCAACAAATTACACTGGGATTTATGTAAGTACCAGAATAGACAACATGCACACAGGGATTATATGTACACTTATCACTCCTTACAAACTGTGTCACCCAATGTGCACTCTCCCCTGCAATACACTGCTGTTACCTCACTGATCATTAGAAATGCCAGGGAAACAGCAGTAAGCTCAGGTCAAATGTGGGCTTTCAGCTCCTCAATGGTGTGATGAGAATGTGCAAACACCTTTTCTTTATAGTAACCCAACAAGAAGTAGTCTCGAGCCGTTACGTCAGGCAAATGCCATAGCCATGACATCACAAATCTGATAGGCAATACAATGGAGGAAAAAATCTGATCACCACCACTCCATTACTGCATGCTTGCATTTTGTAAGGATGTCACTTCAAGTTGGCATGGAGGATTATGGACAAGTTTCTTCGTGATATACACAGCTAAGGCATGCCACCTTGCAGAAGGATGTGCACTTCTCTCCTGGACAGTTCTGATGCACTCCACATTCCACATTTAGAGGTGTTCTCATCGTTCCCCTTCTCTCAGGCTTCTTAAAGTTTGAACAATGCATGTTTCATGCCACTGGTTCATCAATGATAGAACAGCAGTGCATGCTGGTACTTGCCCTCTACCATGGTTTCCAAATTCCCTCCAAAAAGCACACTGCACATTCATTACAGAACTGGTTCTTACAGAGCATTCAATATTAAACACAAGTTGCCTGTTTGGCTGATGCTCCACAGCACAGTAAATCCAACGCTACCTAACACATAATCGTACATCAGTTTTCCTCATGATGCCACCCATCTATCCAGTGTTCCCAACCTAAAACCATCAGTTTACTCTGGACTATCCCATACATTTGTTTCCATAAGAATTCACAGACTTAACTGCAGATAAAGCTTCTGAATTTATTTCATGTGCAGGATCACTTTTACACAGTTTCAAAATGAATACAATTTAGTTTCAAGTTGTCTGTGAGATTCAAAAATTTTTTAGTACCTCAGCAGCACTGCGACAAGGCTCTTTCAACCCCACCACCATCTCTGCCCACAGTCTAGTTGTGATCTGTTCATTCTGCCATCCACCTGCATTATCATGTGAGACGTTGAACCAAACCTGACCTGTTCCATTGAGATAATGTTTGCATATCTTTCCATTGTAGGGTGCACAGTAGCCAGTTGGAGGCAGCTGTCCTTGCTCACCTGTATACACACACCACAGCATGGATAGAGATTAGTATTCTACAACAAAATTATCTGACTCAAAAACTTTGGGATATAACAGCTCATATGTTATAACAAATAGTTCAAGATTACAATGGCACATGCAATCTATCAAGCTAGTAGAACTCACCACTAAAATAAAAGTTACATTGTGAATAGGATCGCTTAATATAATGTGCAAACAGAATTTAATTTCTATGCACTCAACACTTTTGGAAAACCATCTTCTGCGCTATGTAATATTAAATACAGTCTATAACCTGTCAACGAATTCAGGTGAGTTGGAATGGCATAGGCTAGCAGAAAAGATACGTGTTCAGACAATTAAGTTCGTGAACTCGCGACCGTGAGCTTGCTGTGGCAGCACTGGACAAAAGCCTTAGTATGGTTTGATGATGTTGACATATCAGCATTTCACAGCTGTGTTGTTGTTGATCTATGGCAGTCTCTTTCTGAGTGGCATCTATTACTGTCTGTAAGTGTTTTGGTGTGCCGCAGCGAGAATGTCGGAGCTTGAATTAGAGCAGCGAACAAACATTAAATTTCTTGTTAAACTTGGAAAAAGTGGAAACGAAAACAGAGAGATGTTAGTGTATGTTTATGGGGATAATGCTATGAAGAAAACAGCAGTTTACAAGTGGGTGAAACGTTTTTCTGAGTGAAGGGGGAGTGTCACTGACAAAGAGAGATCAGGATGGCCAGCAACAAGCAGCACTGAAGAAAACATTGCAAAAATTTGTCAAATTGTGCGTGAAAATTGTTGGCTGACTGTCAGGAGCATAGCAGAACAAGTGAACATCAACAGAGAAACAGTTAGGAAAATCTTAACTGAAGATCTTGATATGAGGAAGGTGTGTGCAAAAATGGTCCCAAAGGAGCTCACCAAAGAACAAAAGCAAAGAGTCACAATTTGTGAAGACCTTTTGGAGAGGCAAGACGACATTTTGGGCCATGTCATCACAGGTGATGAAACATGGGTCTACCTATACAACCCTGAAATGAAGCGGCAAAGTGCACAATGGAAGACAGCCAATTCCCCATGACCAAAAAAATTCTGTCAGCCCAAATCAAGAGTCAAAACAATGTTGCTGACTTTTTTTTGATATTAGAGGGATTGTTCATTATGAATTTGTACCAACTGGACAAACAGTCAACCAAGTTTACTATTTGGAAGTACTGGAAAGGCTGTATGTAAAAGTTAGACGGAAATGACCCGAACCTTTTTGTCAGCAACTCATGGATCTTGCATCACGACAATACACCCGCTCACACGGCACTGTCTGTGAGGGAGTTTTTAGCTACTAAACAGATAACTGTGTTAGAACACCCTGCCTATTTACCGGATCTAACCCCCAATGACTTTTTTCTGTTCCCGAAGATAAAGGAAATATTGAAAGGAAGGCATTTTGATGACACTGATGACATCAGGAGTAATACAACAGCAGCTCTGAAGGCCGTTCCACAAAACCAGTTCCAAAATTGTTTTGAAGGGTGGACTAGGCACTGGCATCAGCGCATAGCTTCCCAAGGGGAGTACTTTGAAGGCGACCATGGTGGTATTCAGCAGTGAGGTACTTTTACCATGATAAGTTCATGAAGTTTATTGTCTGACCACTTAACAAACACA